>Ga0114921_10001634_pt1 | contig 10375 bp, 6 predicted proteins | sample BentaG_FD_87016 | JGI IMG/M metagenome (GOLD analysis project Ga0114921, IMG submission 87016) | Deep subsurface microbial communities from South Atlantic Ocean to uncover new lineages of life (NeLLi) - Benguela_00093 metaG | ecosystem: Environmental > Aquatic > Marine > Oceanic > Sediment ...
GAGGATTTAAAGAATAAAGATTTAGATTATAATTCAGCACTTGAATTATTAATTACCTTAATTGATAATACGGATAATGTTGACACAAGATTAGAAAGCATTAAGATTCTAGAAAAAATTCAGGCGAAGGATGATAAAGTATATAAACTTTTGGAGAATCTGTTAATTTCTGATTCAAATGAAAATATAAGAAATTTAGCGGCATCTCTGATAAAAACTCTTTTTCTAGAAAGAGCATTAGAACCGATGAAATGGGCTCTTGAAAATGAAACATCATTAATGTGTCTAATAACAATAATTTCTACTTTGTCTGAAATTAATAACAAGAAATCTAAATCAATTTTAATTGAGAAATTACACAACCTATATAATCAAAAATATAAATATAATTTAAAAGATGTTTTTGAAAGAAAAAAGATTGAGAGTTTTTCTCATAAAGATCTTGCAGAACTATTAATTAATTATTACTTCATCTCATTTTTAAAAATTAAGTTTGGTTATATAAAATTTGAATTTAACAATTTGGGGTATATTACTAAATTAGATTTAACTAATGTGGATCCACAAGGTATTTTTTTAACAAATTTTTTTGACTCTATACTTTCTCTTAAGCAACTTAAGGTTCTTGATCTAAGGTTTAATCATTTAATAAAACTATCAGAAATCTCAAATGAATCAGATTCAATTATATCTTTAGATTTAAGTTATAATAAATTAATTAGACTTCCAAAATCTATAAATAAATTAAAATCCTTAAAAAAATTAAATTTAAAATCAAATAGATTAAGGTCTCTTCCTGATTCTTTAGGTAATTTATCACTACTCCAAACATTAAATTTGAGAAATAATATGCTGAATGAAATCCCTAAATCAATAACATCTCTTAAAACACTTAAGAATTTAGATCTACATGGAAATAAATTAAATTCAATTGAATTTAGGTTGAACGATTCAATTAACGAACTTGATTTAGGTTGGAATAAGTTTTTTGAAATTCCAACCAGCATAAAAGCTCTAGCTTTATTAGAAAAATTAGGTATGAGTGGAAATAATATAACGAAACTTCCTAATTGGATTTCTTCATTTCAATCTCTGAAAAGCTTACATTTATATGATAATGATATTACTGAACTACCAGATTCGATAGGGAACTTGACTTCATTAGAAAATTTGATTTTACGGAATAATCAACTCTCTAGCTTGCCAGAATCATTTCAGAATTTAAAAAATCTTAAAAAACTTAATTTAAGTTGGAACAATTTCACTTTTCTTCCTGAATGGATTGGAGAATTATCCTCATTAGAAGAATTAAATCTATGGGGAAATCAACTTGAACAATTAACTGAATCAATTGCCTTACTCCCTTCACTTAGAATATTAGATTTAAATTTTAATAAAATTAAAAATATTCCAGAGCCACTGAGACGATTAGAGAGAAAAAGGGGGCTAATAATCAAAATTTAATTTAATTTACTTAAATATTGGCTAAAATAAAATTTTATAAGCATAAAAATTTAATTATAATTCATTATTTCAATTTTTTCAATTAATATATAAAATCCTTAATACCTTTTAAGATTTGAATCATCTTGGTAAAAAAAAAATATGTTGAGATTATAGTAAATGAGGATAGGTGTACAGGTTGTATTATTTGCCAATTATGGTGCTCTTATATAAATAAAAACCAATTTAATCCTTATGAAGCAAATATAATAATTGAAAATAAATATGGATTATCTCCAAAAATTTCTTTTTTAGAAAGTTGCCTTCACTGTGGGCAGTGTGCTCAACATTGTCTTTATGGTGCATTGGAATATAAGGAGGTTGTTGATTAATGGACTGGAAAGGGTATACTGGTAATATTCTTAAGATAGATTTAACTGTAGATAAAATATCTATTATTAAACAAAATGTTGATAATATTAAACAATTTATTGGAGGACTTGGAATAAATACTAAACTCGTAGCTGATTTAATTAAACCCAAAATTGATCCATTATCCTCTGAAAATGTAATAATAATTGGAGTAGGTCCCTTAGTTGGTACAATCACTCCAGGTGCCTCCAGAACAGTTGCTTCAACTAAGTTCCCAGCAACAGGGGCAATCGCCTATTCATGCGGAAGTATGAGTTTTGGATTTAATTTAAAACATTCTGGATTTGATCATATAATTATCTCTGGTAAAGCTGAAGACCCTGTATATTTAGTGATATTAAACGAACATATAGAACTTATTGATGCGAGTGACATTTGGGGAAAAGATATCGTAGAATCTACTAATTTTTTGCAAAAGAAGTACTCTGAATCTGGAGTTATAGCAATTGGCCAAGCAGGTGAAAATTTAGTTTATGGTTCTTTGGCTTTAATTGATAAAACATCTACTTTTGGTAGAGGTGGTCTTGGAGCAGTTATGGGTTCTAAAAATTTAAAAGCAATAGTTACGAAGGGAAGTAGGGGGATTTCTATAGCAAATCCTAAAGAATTTAATCAATTATATAGAAAACTTTTTGAACGAATTAGGAAATATCCTCAAAGAGAATCATGGCATGAATTAGGAATGTTAAGAAGTTTGCCCGTTGGAATGATCTTAAAGGCTTCAGGGCAACATAAAAAGGCAAGACAATGTAGTGAGCGAGTTTATCTTAAAAAATTAAAGAAACGTCGTATAGCATGCCCTTCATGTCCTATGGGTGATAAAGATATTCTTGAACTCCAAGAAGGCAATTTTAAAGGTTTGATAAATTATACGTCATCAGTTATTAATCCTTTTTTAATGTTCACACTTGATGATTTAAATACTTATGATGAAGCTATAAAGTCATTTGATTTAGTGAGTAGATATGGATTAGACTCATTAACAATAACCTCTCTCTTAAAGTTTTGCACTCATTTATATGAGAAAGGAATATTAACAAAAGAGAATACGGGAATAGAGTGGAAAAGCGATTACCGAACGTTAGTTCAATTAATAGAAATGATAGTATATAGAAAAGGATTTGGAAATATCTTAGCTGATGGTTGGAAAAGTTTAGCTGAAACTTATAAATCAGTTGAAAATGAAATGTTAACTGTAAAAGGTTTGGATATAATTTTCGAACCCCGCTTTTTACGCCTTGGAACTATGGAATTTGAACAAGTTGTGAACCCTAAAGGAGCTCATGTTGCATCTGGGGGGTCTCCAACCTATCTTGGTGCTGGAGGATCAATAGATAAATTTAAAATGCATTTTGATCGAATGGGAGTTCCTAACTCTGCTATAGGAAGGTTATTTACTCCACCCTTAAAAAAAATGGTGGTAAATGTAGGAAGATTAACAAGATATTCTGAAGATTGGTATACGGTATTAACATCTTTAGGATTATGTGCAAGAGCCCAGATGAATCGATTTTATGGTTTAGAATTAGTCACCGATATTTATAATGCAGTAACTGGATTTAACATGCAATTAGATGATTTGAGAATAGCTGCTGAAAGAACATGGAATTTATTAAAAATTATGAATATTAAAGAAGGATTTTCACGAAAAGATGATAAATTCCCAGAAGAATGGTTTAAACCTTTAAAATTTGGAGAAAATATCCTTAAATTCCAAGATTTTTTTGGTGAAACAATAATAACACCTGAAGTTGCAAATCAATTACTTGATGATTACTATGATGAGCGTGGATGGGACAAAATAAGAGGAATCCCTATGCAAGAAAAAATTAAAGAACTGTCTTTAGAGATGTATCTCTAAGGTATATAGATAAAGTTCTAAGTATACTTAAAATGATTTTATAAAAAAAAATTATTCATTTTTCAATTCAAAATGGAATTAACTCCCTCAAAAATTCACGAAGAATATCTAAAAAATAATTTAGATAAGCACTCTGCTGCCAAATTATTAATTTCTTTAATAGACAACAGTGAAAGTGATAAATTAAGAGTTGAGAGTATACAAGGGCTCGAAAAAATTAAAATTGATGATAATAAATCTTTTAGATTCTTAGAAAATTTATTAATTTCTGATTCTAGCGAAAAAGTACGAAATTCAGCTGCATTGATATTGAAAAATCTATATATCGATAGAGCATTAGAACCAATGAAATGGGCACTCATTCATGAAGAATCTCCTTCTTGTTTAAACATTATCCATACAACTCTAATAAAAATCATAAAAAATATGGTAGAAAATAATCAGCAAATATTACTTAGTGAAGTTAAAAAAATTAGAGAAAGAGAATTTAGAATTAGCCTTGAACAATTATCTAAAGTAAACTCAATAGAAAATTTCACTAGTAAAGAGTTAGCTGAAATTTTAATCAACTATTTTACATTGTCATTATTAAAAAAAACCTACTGGCGGCTTAAATTTAAAATAGAAAATTGTAAATTTATCGAACTTGATTTCATTTTTAAAGGTTTAACTGAAATACCAGAACCTATTAAATATCTTTCATCATTAAAAACCTTAATCTTTAGATATAATCAATTAACTGCTCTTCCAGAATGGATTGGTAATTTAACTTCACTTGAAAGTTTAAATCTAAATGTAAATAATATTAAAATGTTACCAGAAGCAATAGGATCACTTGTTTCTCTAAAGGAGTTGTTACTCTGGAAAAATGAACTTAGGACACTCCCTAAAAATATTGGTTCTCTCTCTAAATTAGAAAGAATAAACTTAAGACTTAATCAGATAGAAACATTGCCAGATACTATTGGTAATCTATCTTCACTTAGAGAATTTAATTTACATGATAATAAATTGCATTATCTTCCAGAAACATTAAGTTGTCTCAAATCATTAGAGGACCTTAACTTAAGTTGGAATGAAATAAGAGACCTTCCAAGTTCAATAGGAAGACTTACGGCTCTTAAGGTATTAGATTTAGAAAGAAATGAATTAACAGCTATTCCTGAGGAAATTACTTCCCTAAAATCTTTAAAAGTATTGAACTTAAGTGATAATAAATTAAATAGCATTCCAGATAAAATTGGAAATCTCACTTCTCTACAATATTTATATTTATCTAGAAATAGATTGAATATTTTACCAGAATCACTTAAATATCTCACCAAATTAAAAGAATTGTATTTATCAGAAAATAATCTAACTAAATCCTTAATATTATTAAATAAACTTGAAGAAAAAGGAGCTAAAATCTATTTTTAAAAATTTCAATATTGTGATAATGAAATTATTGTGTTTCATATAATTCTTTGATCTCATTCACGGTAGTTATATCTTTTGGACCTTTCTCAGGACGCATTCTTTCAAAAACTGGAAATCTCATAGAATACCCTAAAGTAGCAAATTTATCACTAATCGTTATCTCATCACCAGTTATCTCCATTACTACCTCTGGTTTTAACCATACATCAGGTTTATCTTCACAAATGACATTTTTTGGTTTTTTTTCAACCTTGTATTGTTCCATATCTCTTGTTAAAAATTTAGATAACTCATCAGTTAACCCTGAAAAGAAACGAGTAAAAGCTATAAAATTATCATTCTCAGGGTTATAAACTGCACCAATATAAGTTCCATATACCCCTGTTCTTCGACCCTTACCATAAAAAGCACCAATTAGGACTAGATCAATAGTATCTTTTAATTTCCCTCCTTCTAAACTTTTTAACTTAAGCCATTTATAACCACGATTTCCTGCTTGATAAACGGAATCTTCCTTAATTGATTTTGCCATTATTCCTTCTGTTCCTTCTTCTCTAGCTTTATTAAAGAATTCGAGTAATTCATCGGTTGAATTTATCAGTATAGATTCAACTAGCCTTAATTCATCTCTTTCTTCAACAATTTCTTCAAGTTTTTTCCTACGTTCTGGAAGAGGTCTATCAACATATGATTCATCACCAAATTTTAAAAGATCAAATATAAATAAACATACTGGAACTTTTTTAGCGATATTTTCAATATTATACTTTCGTCTTCTTTGGCTTAAAACTTGAAAAGGGAGCATTTTTTCATAAAAAGAATCCATTGCTACAACTTCTCCTTCGATTATTACATTTTCAGTTTTAATATTTTCTCTAATGACCTGACAAACATCTGGGTATTGCTCTGAAATATCTAATAAGCGTCGAGAAAATAATATTATATTATTACCAGTTTTATGGATTTGAAGTCTCTCTCCATCCAATTTGTGTTCAGCAACAAACGGGACTCCTAATCTACTAATGAATTCAGTATAGATTTCCCGTGAGGCAAGCATACTAAGAATAGGCGTTCCGTATTCTATATTAATCTTTTTTACTTCTTCTAAACCTTTCTCTGCCAATATTTTTGAGATCTCACCTAGATCTGGATGTAATGTATAAGCTCTTTCAATGAAATCTTTATTTTCTTTCAGATTTGTAAAAGCAAGTGCTAGACCCTCGATTATTGTAGGCGATTGAACCCCTACTCTCAATGTAGACGTGATAATTCGCAATAAATATTTAGTTTCTAATGGAGAACATTTTCTCATTAATCCTCTTAATATTCCTAGTTTTATATCATGCGAACCGGCACCTTCAGTTAATGCAATCTTTTTTAAAGATGAATATAGTTCAGAAATCTCTAAAGAAGACTTTAAGTCTGTACTTTCACTTTCAAAATCAAATAAAGACTTTTGTGCCCTCTTTTTGGATAAAATAAATTCAGCTGTAGCTCCAACATCTCCTTTCTTAATTAAAATTTCTTTAACTTTTTTCTTATCTATACCTGAATGCAATGAAACTGCTTCGATAATCATCTTTTCAGCTAATCCCATTTTAGGAAACTGCTTAATGTTTGGTACTAATTGTCCTTGTAATAGATATATAACTATATCTAAATCTTCAAAATCTTTCTTTTCCTTAATTTCATTGAAAAAATCTGATAGAATATCTATCATTTCAAGTCTTTTTGTCGTACCTTCTAATTTTGAAAATAACTGGGCTAGCCTATTGAATTTCATATTTAATTCATTTTAGATTTATTTTATAGTTAAATAATTGGAATTAAGAATAAAAACTGGTATTAAATCCTAATATAAAAAAAATAATAATAAAAAAATTATAATAGTTTTGTAAGTTCTATAAATTTCCTTTGAATGGCGGTTTTTACTTTTGGATCAATTCCAGAAAAACTACCAGACTTGAAATTAATTTTACCTCCTTCTCTTATGGCAAAATTACAAATGGGTCCATTCATCTCCTCAACTGCGAAACTACCATCCTCTTTTCTTGAAATCCAAACATCAGCAAAATGATCAATTATACCACTAATTACAAATGCGACTTTGGCATCAGTTGTAAGTTTTATTTTTGAAACTAGCTCAGTAGGTTCTAATTTTCCTTTTGGTTTTATAGAAGGCATTGCCTCTTCTGCAGCATACTCGGAAGCCACTTGAACTTTTCTCTCTGGAGTAGTGGGTTTTGAGACTGTGGGCGTAATAGTAGGCTCAGGTTTAGGTTTTGGCATTGGCTCAGACTTAGGTATTGGCTTAATTTCTTCTTTTACTGCTGGTTTTGGAGCAGGCATTATCACTGCTTTCACATCAAAAGATACAACAAAATTATCCAATTCCCTGTATTTTCTATTAAATACATTCTGAAATTCTGTATTTAATTTGTCTGTATCTGGATCCCTACCAATTTTCCTTTGATCGATTTCATATATATTTTTTATGTCTCGTCCAAGAATGATTTTTCCCATTATATAACCATGACCCTTAAGTGATTCAGCTTGTCTTAAAGCAGTTCGGCGTGCTACTAATCCTTGTTTTGTTCCATGCCATAACCAAATCGCTTGACTTGATTCGTCTAAAAGTATAACAGAACGATCATTTGTAAGACTTTCTTTTGACCATTCAATAGGAGTGCTTACCCCTCCCTCCTCTACGTTGAACATTAGCCCAAAACTTGGCGCCGCGAACACCTCTCTTTAATTATAAGTATTTTAGTTGTTACTATCTTAATATAAAATTAATAGTTTTAATAAATTTAAAAATTGAGTTTTCATTAAGCGAATTTTCAATCATAGATAATTAAGAAATATAAATTTTAAAATGTTTTTTTTGTAAATTTTCTAAGTTATTAGAATTTATTAATCTAATTTAGAAGTGAAACAAATCTTAAAATATTCGATTCTTTTGTCGTATATAAAACAAAAACTAATTTAAAAAAATTTTTATATATTATTTTCATTTAAATCCTAGCGTGATTTATTCATTATTTCTTTATCAAAGAGAGTCTGGGCTACTTCTTTATAATAAAGTCTTTCAAGATGTTAGTGATGGAAAGATGGAAATGTTCGGTGCTTTTTTTTCTGCAATAAAATCATATATTTCAGAAATTTTACTTGAGGGCTCAAAAGAATTAAGAACGATTGAATTAGGAGATTATATTATATTTACATTATTAGTTCCAGAGACAAATTCAGACTTAGTAATAATTGCCAATAAAGAAGATTACAAACTCCTAAAGAGACTTTTTCCAAAGATTATTAAGATCATTCTAAATCATAAAGAATTATTTATTGAATGGCGTGCTGATGTAAATGAGTTTTTAATTTTAGATCAGCCGTTAACCGATCTAATTCATTCAAAAAAACAATTACTAGGAGAATCTGGTTCGGGATCAATCAAAGATTTTAGTATTAAAAAAATTTTAAAGTCGATCTCCACACAAAAAAGAGAAGCATCTGAACAGTCAAAACTAAATTTGATCAAAGAGAGAGCCTATTTAATTTCCAGATTAAAAAGGGTAAATAATTATTTTCAAAAATTAACTATAATTGAAAAATTAATTGAAATTTCTGAAAATGTTAAAGATAATGATGGATCCATCAAGTATAGGAATGAAGCGAAAATTTTAAGAAAAAAAATAGAAGACACAAAAATCAAGTTAAATTTTTTCTTAAATAAAGTTAAAACACTATTAACAGAAGCAGTAAATCAATTAGGAAATAAATCTCTAAAAGAAGGAGATTATAATGAAGCTTATTTAAATCTTTATTCTTTTACTCAAAAACTCACTAATTTATCATCTCCCTTAATAAAAAAAAAATATCAAGAACTTGCGAGAAAATTATCTAATAAAGACAACATTTCTGATAATGAACTTTCTCAAACCATTGCTCTGATATTAAACATGGATGACAAAATAGAAGAATATTTTGAATGAAAGATTAAGAGAGAACAAAAGACAAAAATTAAATTATATTATTCTCTTGCATAAATTATTGAATTATTAAGATATTCTCAAAAGAAATCAAAATTTTCAAAGGGTAATAAATATGGATTTAAATAAATTAGTAAGAACGAATCTTAAGAATTATTCTGCTTATGAAACCGAAGACCAACCCACTGATGACGGTTGGGTTATATTAAATACAAATGAAAACCCCTATCCACCTCTTCCGGAAATTTTAGATGATATTAAAAAATCTATAAATGAAAATATCAGACTTTATCCCGATCCAACATCATTTGAACTTCGAAAGATGGTTTTATCTGTGTTATTAAGTGATAAAGATACTTTAACAAATAGAAATTCAATTTTTATTGGTAATGGTTCTGATGAGATTTTAGATGTTATTTTTAAGGTATTTCTTGACCCTGGTGATGAAATTGTTATTTTTTATCCAACATATGGGTTATATAAGGTATTAGCTACGCTTTATAATGCAAAAATTAATGAAATAAAATTAAATAATGATTTTTCAATACCAGAATCTGCTTTTTCAGCAAAAGGAAAATTATTATTTATTAATTCACCTAACAATCCTAATGGTAAATCATTTGGTAATGCGACAATATTAAAACTCTGTGGGAGTTTTCCAGGTATCGTTGTTGTAGATGAAGCCTATGCTGATTTCTCAGATAAAACATGCTTACCATTGTTAAAAAAAGTTAAAAATTTAATAGTTAATCGTACCTTTTCAAAAAGTTTCTCACTTGCATCTTTAAGAATTGGATATGCTTTAGCAGATCCTAATATCATTAAAGAAATGAATAGAGTTAAATTACCTTATAATACAAATTATTTAGGACAAGTTGCAGCATTATCATGTATTAAGCATAGAAATAAAATATATGAACAAAATAAAAAAATTATAGAAGAAAGAGAGAGATTAACTGAGGAACTAAATAAATATCCTGGAATTTCTGTACTACCTTCAGATGCTAATTTTATATTTATAAAATTTGAGGATGAGTCTAAAACATTAAAGTTTATATGGGATCTAAAAGAGATGAAAATACTTATAAGACATTTTAGTAAACCAGGACTTTATAACTATATTAGAATAACAATTGGGAAAAAAGAAGATAATGATAAATTTTTAAAGGCTTTTAATGAAATAACAAATAAGTATTTATAATCCTAAAAATCAAAAAATTTAAAACTTTAC
>Ga0114921_10001636_pt1 | contig 10370 bp, 8 predicted proteins | sample BentaG_FD_87016 | JGI IMG/M metagenome (GOLD analysis project Ga0114921, IMG submission 87016) | Deep subsurface microbial communities from South Atlantic Ocean to uncover new lineages of life (NeLLi) - Benguela_00093 metaG | ecosystem: Environmental > Aquatic > Marine > Oceanic > Sediment ...
GGGCTGCAGAGGTCACGTGGTCGATGAGGTTGTCATAGCCCTTCCCGTAAGCTTTGGGGAGATGAGTTGGGGTGTCAATACTTATTATTTAAGATGTGACCCTATTGTTTTCATGTGCCGGGTATTCAGCAACAGCCTTTGCTACCCCGGGGCCGTATTTAGTCTTGGTATGGTCGATTGCTTCCAGCCCTTCCTTTCCGAGTCTTTTGTTTACCTTTTCTCTGGTTTTTCGTCCCAACTTTTCTTGTTTGTGCTGGCAACTACTGCTTATTTCCCTATCATGCTGAAGAAAATTACCTTTGGTTTTCTCATATAATTGGGACACCCCCTCTGCCACCGTATAAACCGTTCTACTCACTGAATCCCAAATTCCCGCATGTGCTGTTTGAGTGAACATATGGGTCAGCATTATAAAACATATGAACAGAAGCAACATGAGCAAAAGCAGATAGGCTAGCGAGGCTTTCAACCGGCTGTGACCTATCCAAGGGTCGTTCGAGATCTGAAAGAACATGGATCTACCTTTCCTTTTGAAATTTGATTAGGTTAAGGCCCACCTTCCCATAAAATAGAGCTGAGCCTTGCTTAGAGGAATTTATCGCCACGGGACGACAGTAAGAAAGCATAAAGGGATAAAGAGAAACAGAGGAATTCAATCGTTTCATGATTTCCGATACCCCGCGAAGATGGCCTCATCGTGACGGATTAGATCTATACCAATCAGTACCTTGATTTTGGTATTGGGCTCCTTGAATTTCACGCCTTTTTCCATATTTTGCCAGCCTGGTATCTCTCGGGCCACACGATAAGCATCATGGAGGTAGCCCCTGCGATAATAGATTTTGGTTTTCGCATGATTGAAATGATTTGCGTTGGTAAGCCATATTTCTTTAAACCCTTTTCTTCTTAAATGATTTCCAATCCTTCTTGCCATAAGTCTAACACCGTTTCCATTTGAAACCTCAATTGTTATATGGCTCAAGGCATCTCTCTCTTTTATATCGTTGTCTTCGTTAGGATTATTTATTTCCTTGCTCTCTCTGATTATGTTATGAACTAGAATCATTGATTCAGCTTTCTTGGTAGTTAGACATGTTTTGAGTCCTGTGGCACTTGTCAGTTTTATGGCCTCTTTCTCTGCCTCTCTCCTAGTGTTAAAATTGCCCACTTCGACCGTATGCCATGTTTTCCGTCTCCCCGATTTCTTGATGTGTGCACTGTAGCCCTTCTCTATCAATCTGTCCCTTCTTATTTCAGCATATTTCAGATTTCTGAATGCTCCAGCCTGAATAGTGTACCGAGTCTCCTCTTTGTCGCTTTGGATGTTCTCTTGTACTCTATCTACGACGGGTGTATTGGCTTCCTCCTCTTCTGTTTTTTTCTCAGGTTCCCTGGCCTCAGTAGTAGGAGTTGTCTCATCTTTTTCTTCATGCGGTTGTCCGTGCCCTTCTGGTGAAATGATGGTTGGTGAGGACTCTGAGCTTTCCTTATCTTTAAGTTGAGAAATCCTGGCAAGATCTTTCGTTGCCATCAATCCAACCTTGGTATCTCTATTGGCGGGGTGCATTGTTGAGGCCTTGGCAAAATGACTTTTCGCCTCCTCATATAGACCATTCTGATAATAGAACTGAGCTATGATATGATGTGCCTTGGTCTCATCGCCAGCCAGTTTAAATTCGGCGAAGGCCAGATCAAACTGACCTTTTTTGGCGTAAGCCATGCCCAGATTGTTGTGATATCGTCTGTTCTTATTATTTAGGGTAATGGCCCTTTGAAAAGCATCGATGGCTGAATCAATATCCCCCTGGAGAAGATAGGAATATCCCAGATTGTTCTGCACATAATCCAGATCGGGATTCAACGCCAAAGCCGTCTTATAAGACTGGGCCGCACGGGGGAATTCCCCCAATAAATCGTAAGAAACGCCCATTCCATTGTAGGCCTTTACATAAGTCGGATCGATACTGATGACTTTTCTAAACTCCTCTAACGCTAATCTATGTTTCTTTCTTTCCTGAAAATAGCATGCCAGCCTGTAGATTGAATCTGGATTTCCCTTATAAGGTCTAATGCTATTGACAAGTTGTGTCAGATCTTTGTCCTTAATGCCGTTGCCTTCCTCTGCGGAATCCAAGAATGGGAGCCAGCTCACCATATTTCTGAACATGGAGCAGCCTGTCAGGAAAAAGATAAAAAAACTGCCTAGCAAAACCAGTGAGATGGCTACGCTCATTTTGACTTTTTTATTCATTTTCTCCCCTCCTTTAGCTATCGGGGGTCTGACTAATGCCACCTTTTTCGTCTCGTAAATGCTCTCGATGAAAAAAACTGGATAGTCAGGTATTCGCAATTTCTGTGGCTCGTGCTATAGAGGTCCTAATGTAAAGAGGAAGTCATCCCGTTTGAGCCGGGCTCAAGAACTTGGATGAAACCCAGCTGTTGACACCGATGCAAACCCAGCCATATTTCTTCTCGAACACATGGACGAGGGTACCCTTGGGTAAAATACCAACAACGTCGTCTCCAACAGCAGGACCGGAATGAATGCTTATCTGGGTTACCGTAACATACTGAGCCTGGTCCTTGGACTGATCACTTGCTAACTCCTGCAGGATCGGCCTGCTGTTAGAGACCAATACAAATTGGTTTTGAAGATCGGCCAATATAGGTAAAATTAATAAAAGGAAGAGTGCGACTTTGAAGGCCGTGGGGGGAAGAGGTATGGGGTCTGTTTCCTCCATGTCCTCATTTTTTCCCCTAGCGGCAACCCTGAGAGAAGAATAGGTGAGGAGTACTTGCAAAAAAAACAAGATAAGTGCCCCCATCTGTAGGAAAATTAGCTGTTCTTCTGTAAAAATGGACAAGGACTTCAAAGTCATCATAATGATCAGTCCGGCCAACGAGAGAGCCAAATGAACAACCTTTAAGAATTTCCCGCCTTGCATCCTCAGAAGTAGCGCCCCATAGACAAGGCTCCAAACAAAACACATAAGGATGTATGAGGAGCTCCATACGAAAGGCATTAGAGAATCTATTTCCAATCCCAGACCCATCGCCTTCGCGGCTACCAGATTGATGGGCAGCATAGGCGTAACCGGAAAAAATTTGAAAAGCTGGAAAAAGGATTGTCGAGCAGGCTCTGTCAAACCTGACATGATCGCAAAAAGGCCCATGGAAGCGACCCGGTATCCTTGAATTACGTAAAGTATTGCTGCTCCCAGCAGTCCAAAGAAAACCCAGCTGATGAGAACATTGCGCCTCCTGAGATATGGTATCAACTGTGGCGCACAATGAATAGCTGCGCCAAAGACGAAAACGCCAAGCAGTATCCAAACGGAGAGGGCCATGCAATAAGTTAAAATAGGCTCAAAAACGGTGTTATGAGAAAATGCCGCAAAGATCCGGCCTACAAACCAAATACCGATCAACACCAAAGCCAGAAATAAGGCATACTTCCCCGCGTCAGTGATCGTATTTCCAACAGCCCGCAAGGAGTCGAGGCTAATTGCACGTTTCTTAATATCGGTGTTTTCGCTCTCCATTTAAAACCCCCCTTTGAAAGCCTAACAGTTTACTCCAAGCTAGATTCTCCGCTGCACTAAGTGAAGCCTTGTAAGCCACAGCTGCCCCTGCAATGGCGGTCTTCGTAACTTTTTCCGATTTATTTGCCTCATAGACCTCCGATTTACCTAGGTCATAAGGAAGTGCCATCGCCTCACTAATGCGTTCTCAAAACCCATTAAAGCAATCTTTCCCTCATGTGCTACTGAGGGCGGGCTATCGGACGATCTCCAATTCGAAGACAACTAATGTACAGTAGCCATTCTCGCTTTTCTTAAGTTTTCGCTTGCTTTCGCATAATAAGTAGGATTAATCGCTATGGCTTTTTCAAAGCAACTGATGGCCTTTTCAAGCTCGCCCTGGTTCAGATAAATGCATCCCATATTGTTATAAGCCTGAGCTCCGCCTGTTCCTTTCCTGAACGCCTCCAGGGCTTCCTGATATCTGCCCGTTTTAGCTAAAACCAAACCCAAGTTGTTATAGACCTTACTCTTCGAAGTTTTTGTTTTTAAGGCCTTATAAAAAGCGGTGATGCCTTCATTGTACTTTCCAGCCAAGGAGTAAGATACACCGATATTATTATACAAGATCCCCTCATCGGGCTTCAGAAGAATGGCCGCAGCATATTCCTTGATAGCCAAGTCATATCTTTTTTGGTAGTCATAGATATTACCCAGAAAGTTGTGCGCCTTCCAAAGCTTCGGATCTCGTTTAATGGCCTTTTGAAACTCGTGTTCCGACTCATCATATTTCTTCATTTGGAAAAAAGCCTGACCCAGCCCTTCATAAGCCATACCGTTCTCGGGTTGGCATTTAAGCGCATCTTGAAATGCCTTTATGGCGTCTTCATTCCATCCTGCGTCGACAAGCAATAGCCCCTTCTTGTAATGTGCCGTTGCATTTTCAGAATTTAGCTTGAGAGACTTCTCATAGTTCACGAAGGCCATATGAAAATTACCGTTGCTAAGATAGACATCCCCTAACGTTTCGAAGTCATTACTTGTCATTTTCAGAGGCGGTTTGGGATCGGTGGTCTTGTCCGTGACATAGGGAAATCGACTATTGCGATAACTCGTCGCCTGATTTGGAAAAGGATTCTGGAATTCATTCGCTTTTCGCAAATTCTGCTGAGTGGACTGACAACCGAGTAAATTGATTATAGTCATCCCCAATATGACTACCATCAGATGAAAAGGCATGCCACTTTTTGTCATCTTCATTTTTCAACCTCTTCTCATCCTAATCCCGCATCAGTGGTGCAGCAAAGTCTGGTATATGCGAATAGCTGCTGGCCCCACAAGCACCACAAAGAGAGAAGGAAAAATAAAAAGGATCAAGGGAAATATCAATTTAACCGGCAGCTTGGCAGCTATTTCCTCTGCTCTCTGGTATCTTTTTGTCCTAAAGACATCAGAATAAACCCTGAGCGCTTGAGCTACTCTGGTGCCAAATTTGTCCGTTTGGATCAACAACGTAACAAGACCCCTTAAGTCCTCAATATCAGTCCGCTGGGCCAGGTTTCTCAGTGCATCCTGTCGCGACTTCCCTGCTCTCAATTCCAAGTTCAAGATTTTAAGTTCATCACTCAACACGTTGTTGGTTAGCTTTACTTCTTCCCCTACTCTGTTGATTGCCGCATCCAGTCCCATGCCTGCCTCTACACAGACCACCAAAAGATCGAGCGCATCAGGGAGCCCTTCAAGTATTCTTCTTTTCCTTATGGCTGTTCTAATGCCTAACCAGATATCGGGCAAAAACAAGCCCGAAAGGGCAAGAAAAACACAGCTCGCCAGAGTAGCCTCTGTGTTAAAGAGTTTGAAAACACTGATCCGGGCTAACCCAAAGCACAAGGGGAAGAAGATCATGAGGAATACTTTGGTTCCCCAGAATGCAGCAGGAATATTTGCCCCGCGTAAGCCCGCCCTTAGAAACCTAATCCTCATCCGCGAATAATTATTAGATGCATCAGGGGTTACACGTTTACCCAACAAAGTTAGGAAATTTAGGACTAGCTTTTGAGACGATCTCTTGGTTTTTGGAGATGAACTTTCTTCACTGCGCGCTTCCCACCCTTCATAGTCTTTCCGGATTTTTTCCATCATCTCACGCTTCTTGGTGTATCGGAGGTAGTAATTTAATACCCCAAAGAAAAGCAGGCAAAACGTCAAAAAGGCTAACGTTGATAGTAATATTGGGATCTCTGTGCTTGACATTACCATTTTTTCCCTCTCCAACTCTTATACATTAATCTTAATCATTCTCCTTATGACAAGGATACCTATGAAAACCATGCATACAGCTATTCCGGCCGCTATCCTTCCAGCCGGCTCAGAAAATAAAGTATTGATGTATTCTGGATTCATGAAGCGCATCGCGATTACAGCAACAAAAGGTAGGGCTATGAGTACGATAGCAGATAATCTGCCTTCGGCGGACAAGACCTTAATTCTACCCTGGAGTCTGAATCTTTCACGAATAAGATGAGCGATACTCTCTATAATCTCACCAAGGTTCCCGCCGGTTTCACGTTGTAGAATCACAGAAACGACAAAAAATTTTAGATCTGGGCAATCGATTCGATGGGCAAGGGATTTCAATGCATCATGAACGCTAAGCCCGAAGTTAATTTCATCCAAGGTCGCATCAAATTCCGAGCCGAGAGGGTCGTCAAACTCAGCAGCCGCCATTTTCATACCACTTGTAAACGCATGTCCTGCTCTCAATGAACGAGCCATGAATTCCAGAGCGTCAGGCAATTGCCTCATGAATTTTTGCATTCGTTTCTTCTTCTTCATAAGAATATAAAGCAAGGGAATACCCGCCGACAGCACTGCAAGGCTGACAGAAATCAGCTGATTTCTTGATATCAGGAGGCCACATGAAAAACCTGAAAGCGCCAGCACAACTGTCAATAGCATGAAAAAACCGAGAGGATATTTCGCATCTGCTTGTCTCATTAATCGTTCCAGGTGTTCGATTCCAGTAACGTGCAAAAGGATTTTGTTTAGAGTCGGGACCTTGCTCAAAACCCTTTTTTTGACAATATCAGGAACTCGGGGTCCGTATTCGCCGTATGAAGATGCCCTGAGTCTTTTTTGGATTTTTCTACGATCGGGGTACCGTACGCTTCTGTACCCATATAGACCTAACTCTATGACAACCGCTGCTACTATAAATATCACTATGCCGACAATGAGGATTTTCATCTTTTCGCTCCCTCCAATCACACTTCTAAAGATTTTGTTGGGTCAAATAGATCATAGGGGACCTGTATACAAGCCATCTCAAATCTATCGATGAATTTGGGTCTGACGCCATGAAATCTAAATCGCCCTCTTACTTTACCTTCCAAATCTATGGTTCTCTGCTGGAAGGAAAAAATCTCTTGTAAGGTGATAATATTCCCCTCCATCCCTGTGATTTCCTGAAGACCCATTAACTTTCTTGTTCCATCAGTTAAGCGGGCCAAATGAATGATAACGTTTATCGCAGAACTAACATATCTCCTCAGGAACTCGGTGGGGATGTCCAGGTTAGCCATGGCCACCATGGTTTCTAGCCGCATCAGGGCATCGCGAGGCGAGTTGGCGTGGATTGTTGTTATAGATCCATCATGTCCCGTATTCATGGCTTGAAGCATATCAAACGCTTCCTGCCCACGGACCTCCCCGATGATAATGCGGTCCGGACGCATCCTTAAGCTATTTTTGATTAGATCCCTCTGCGTGACCTCGCCCTTGCCCTCTATGTTTGGGGGTCGCGTCTCCATTCTTACCGCATGCTTCTGCTTGAGCTGCAATTCCGCAGAATCTTCAATAGTGACGATCCGTTCATCCTCCGGAATAAACCGAGAAAGGACGTTCAACAGTGTGGTCTTACCAGTGCCAGTCCCTCCCGATATCAAGACGTTCAGTCTTGCCTTGACAATTCCTTTCAGTACCTGACCAATTTCAGGCGTCAATGTTTTAAAGTTGATAAGATCTTCTAACTCCAACGGGTCTACAGCAAAGCGCCTGATAGAGAGTATGGGACCGTCTAAAGCCAGAGGCGGGATTATAGCATTGACCCTTGAACCATCGGAAAGCCTCGCATCCACCATGGGAGAGGACTCATCGATACGTCGTCCCACTGAAGAGACAATTTTATCGATGATTTTCATCAAGTGAGCATCATCTTTGAATCTTGCATCCGTGAGTTCCAGCTTACCAAATCTTTCCACGTAAATCTGCTTGTAGGTGTTGACCAAAACATCAGAAATTGTGGGCTCTTGAAGAAAAGGTTCTAGGGGCCCGAGCCCCAAAACTTCATCTTGAATTTCCCTGAAGAGTCTCTCTCTTTCGTTTAAGTTCAGAGGCAGAAAATAATCGTCTTCCCCTATTATCCTTTCCACAACTAACCTTAGCTCAGACCTGAGCGAGTCCTGGTCAAGTGTCTCAATGAGGGAAAGGTCAATAAGGTCCAACAATCGTGCGTGAATCTTGGTTTTCAATTCGAAATATACGTCGGGTAAATGCTTTTCTTGACCTATTCCCTCTGCTCTTTGCACATTCGTTTTCGTGGGCATAATCACCTCTTTCCTTCATGGGAAGTTTAACTTTCATTGTTTTTGAGTGATTACTATTACTATCGATTCAGGAAATTCTAGCGCTTTTTCTCTTTCTTTTTTTCTCCTTGTGTCAAAATATCGGCCAACCCTCTCAGACTCTTGGTTGTTGGGGCCTTGGATGCAATTTGGGAAAGTGTCTTTCCCTGGTTTATAGCTGATGCGGTTCTTTTATAATCGTTGGGTATGGTCCAAAATATCTTTTTATCAAGGCTACGTTCTGCGTCACTCAGAGAAACCTCAGAACTCCTTAAGTAGCGATTAATCACAACGTTGATCCGTTCCTTTGGTAGACAACCCGAATTAGCAAACGACTTCAAGATCTTTCTCATATTAGAGAGGCAAGGAAGACTCAGGAGAGATATAAGGAGCACCTTGTCCGACATTTCTAGTATCTTTAACGAAACCTCATTCAGGGGTTGCCCTCCATCGATTACTACAAAGTCAAACATTCTTTGCATGAGACCCAAGAGACGGCCTATTGTCTCGGGAGTGGCTCCTTGGGAACCGTTCAAATAGCTGGGGGATGGGAGTACATGTATTCCGGAAGAATGTTTGGTAAGAATGCTCATTAAGAAGGTGGAATCCAGACGGGAAACATCTTTGGCAATTTCACCCCAATGATAGCTTGGCTGTATGTCCAAGAAAAGTGGTATTTCTCCGAACAAGATATTCGCGTCTACCAGTGCTATGGATTGATCACTTCTCTTCTCGGCCAGGGAAACTGCCAAATTTACGGCAACCGTGGTTGTTCCTATTCCGCCTTTGCTGCCGATGACGCCTATAATTTGCCCGGATTTGAGGGGCTCTCTCTGACTAGGTTCCTCTCTTCTCCCTTTGAATTTCTCCAGTGCCTCTCTTACTTCTTGCTCTTTAAGGGGATGAGAGAAAAACTCTTTCGCTCCAGTCCTGATGGCTCGCAGCAGCAGCCTCTGGCTGGTTTTCTCTGCTGTAAGAAAAACCTCACCCGCAGCACCTGAATTTATTAGGGACTCAATTAGTTGAAAATCCTTTTCAGCATCTTCCCCTAACTCAAAGATCAAAAGATCTGGCTTACGATCATCACTGGATCTATGAATGCGGAATCCTTCAGTGGAACGAATGATGTCATCTAACTTTAACCTTGTATGTGTATCTCTTGCCGATATTTTGATATTGATTTTATTGTCGGTCATCGAATTCCTCTCTCACAAAGGTCTCGCCCTTTGAGAATGCGCAATTTATATGGTTATCTTACAAGGGCTTGTATCTTTAGCCGGATGCCTAACTTCTCTGCACCGGTAACTACTGTTGCCACCGAACTAGTGTATGCTGTTTGCAATCCTACAAAAACGTCAGGATCTTTTTCTACAAAGAGCTAAGGCTCATTAGCAACATGGTCAGATTTTTGGCCCATTATCTATAGCTCCGACCCGATGATATTTATTGTCACTAGCTTTTCCCTTGAGTCCCAGAGAAATTATTCCACTAAACCTGGGATGGTGCCCTTTGTGCCGAACTGCCCGCCGCCCCCCCGGGTATCAAAATCGGAGAAACTATCGCAGAGTACTTTCCCCAGGACTAATTTGTCGGGCGGACCTAAGACATCAGTCATTATAATGGTTGAGTATCCTACAATTGAAATGGTCGTGTTTGGATTGCTGCAGTCGCCCCAGTCATAAACCACTACAGCGGTTTCCCACCGATGCTTATTTCTGGGGGTACCATCCGGATAAAGGAGCCGGTTTCCGTCAGCGTCTAACAGAGGCACTGTACCATTACCATCCGGCAGAGGACCGGGCACCGGATTGTCATTTGCATCGACTTGCACCGGCGTTTTACCATCAGCACGTACATCGTAACCTTTGTACTCAAATAGTGTCAGGAGTGCATCGAATGTGGGCACACTCAATTCCCCCCCGATGAAGTTAAACACTGTCTCATCAGCTGTCGTCGCTGGACTTGTAATGAGTCCTTCTAAGATATGTCTGATTACAGGGTCATTCGGGGGGTCTTCACTAAATGAAGTCCAACCTGCGCATGAGTCGGGATCCTTGGTAGGGGAGAATTTGATGAAATCATTACAAAAGTTGCCGTCTAGGAAAAAAAAACTTGAAATACCCATAGGAATCTCAAGTTCCCCCGGATCGCTTGTGCCCTGTCCAGTTAAGGCTGCTGTAGCGTCCCTCCAGACATCAACGGTATTGATCCCCAGTATTCTCGCAAA
>Ga0114921_10001637_pt1 | contig 10369 bp, 6 predicted proteins | sample BentaG_FD_87016 | JGI IMG/M metagenome (GOLD analysis project Ga0114921, IMG submission 87016) | Deep subsurface microbial communities from South Atlantic Ocean to uncover new lineages of life (NeLLi) - Benguela_00093 metaG | ecosystem: Environmental > Aquatic > Marine > Oceanic > Sediment ...
GGACGTCCTTTGTCACCGGGAACATCTGTATCATCGGTATCCTTCTTATCGCTGGGACGTCCTTTGTCAGCGGGAACATCTGTATCATCAGTATCTTTAGTATCTTTCTTATCATCAGCAGAGTCGTCTTGAATATCACTATCCTGTGCTTCTGTCTTGATGGGCTTTGCTCTCTTTCCAGCTAACTCTACTTCCACTATCTTCTCGGGCATCTCATCTCCAAGCCGCTCTGCAGCGCTTAGATCGCTGCTAACAATCAGACCATCGTCAACGTATAAATTGAGGTATATAAGCCGTCCATTATCCTTTACTGCACCCCAATTACCAGTATAGGTAAATACGACCTTATCCTCAGTTTTGCCCTGAATGTTGAAACGGGCTATACCCTTAGAGATATACCGTAGGGTGATAATATATTCACCGGTCATGGGTTCTGTTATAGTGATGATTTGGGTGGCGTTAGAAGGTGATGATGACCGAGAACCTGGAATCTGGTTAAACGGCAATCCGCTTGGCAAAATTCCTGTGCTTGACCCTGTTGGGTCCCTTACTGAGCCAACTGCCGGCATATCAATAGTAATGATAATTTCAGATTTGGGACTAGGCACTGTTACCGATTGAGTCGGCGCTATCCCTTTTTCCACTTGAGTCTTATGATTGGCTGGCACGTATACTTCTTCATCCTGCGCTGCGACACTCACCAATCCTTCTGTTGTCGTTACCTTGGTAAATCCTGTTTCTTCCACTTCGGTGGCAAACAAAGTGCCACGCACTACGGCGGTGGCTGACGGGGTCTCAATCTGGTAGTGCGAACCAGGGTCCGCCATTTTTACCACACGACTCCAGGTCCTACCTAACCATTGCTTTAGAACAATCGTGGTGGATTGTTCATCACTATATTCGACTTGTTGAATTTCCACATCAGTATTAGGCTCGAGTTTGATGGTACTACCCTCAAAGAAAGTGAGTAGCGCATGGGAACCGGGAGCAGTCTTTACCCTTGTGCCTACGGTTAAGGTCATGCCGTCAGTACCCTGTTGCCTGGTATCTGCCCCAGGGTTTTGAATCTCAACACTACCGGACAGTATGCTTAGGGTGCACTGAGAAGCCAGAGCGGTAGGTGGGGATAGCAAATCGAAGGCACCGGAAAGGCTTGCGCCAAGTACCAGGACTAAAGCAATTGCAATTGGGATGGCAACCCTTCTCGCTCCAGTAATAGCTGGCAGCAACTTTTCCCATGCCACAGTCAGCCAGTTGAGTAATGGTATTCTTTGGTCTGAGCTAGCAGCCTCGGTTTGGCTAAACTCTGGGACAATCCGTGCCATCAAACGAGCTTTTGATACTCTTCTGAATTCATCCGACGGCGATACTCTGGGGATAGTAGAAATAGATAGTGCCGTGTACAAAAGTGGCTCTAATTGTTCCCGCAAATCTGAGTATTCATCCAGGCAGGCCTCGATTGCCTCACCCTTACTTATCCGCAGGATACACTCGTCTAGAATCTTTGATAGGTCAGTGCCCATTTCCTTATTTATCTCTACTTAGTCTCTGCCGGAGCGCAGCCAGCGCCCGCATTTGCAATACTCTTATGGCTCCCTGATTCTTGTGCATAATTTGCCCAATCTCACGGTTGTCTAGACCTTCAATAAATTTCAGGATAATGACCTGTCGCTGATTTTGAGGTAAGCTAGTTATCATGTCTAGCAACTGTTGGTGTTCTAGTTCTATTTCTACTCCAGGTCTGTGGTCACTAATCTCAGCTACGGTTTCCATCTCTACTACTAGCTCTTTTTGTTTGCTGCGGAATATATCAATTACGTAGTTATGGGCGATGCGATAGAGCCATGGCAAAAATGTCTGTTCTTTTCCCTTGCAGGAGTCGATTGCCTTCCAAGCTTTGACGAATATCTCCTCTGTGGTGTCCTCAGCTGCCATCTTATCCTTGATTTGATAAAAAACGTATCGATAAATACGGTCCAGGTAGATGCTATAAAGTTCGCCAAAGGCTTCGAAATCACCGCCAGCAGCTCTTTCTACTAACTTGTTGATTTCAGTCTGGTCGAGGGCTACAGCTTCAGGTGTTGCTCGACTCTTGTTTTCCTCTCTATATTTATTACGAGAATCCTTCATGATTTGTTACACTTTTCCGGGTTACACTCTGTCTCTTTAAGTCTTTGTGAATTTAGTGGACCGCATTTCCCCAGACGCCAATCTTTCAGGTCTGTATATCCACTACCTCGTAGGCTTGAATGGGCTTATCTTTTCCTTTCACTAATAGTGGGCCTAATGGCTTTGCCTGAATGTAATCTTTTACCTGCTCGAAAGTATTAACACCAATCCATACCCTGCCACTAGGTGTGGCGCTAGCCAGTCTGGCAGCAGTATTCACGGTATCACCGATAACAGAATATTCCAGGCGGTCTTCAGCCCCCATATTGCCAGCTACTGCTTTACCAGTATTTATGCCAATACCAAATTCCATCTTTACTATGGTTGTTTCTTTCTCTTGAAGCTCTTTGATAGCACGCTGAGCGCTAACAGCTGCTTTAGTTGCTAACAGAGCATGCTCTTTACATTCTATTGGTACATTCCAAACGGCCAGTACACTATCTCCACCAAATTTGTTTATCATACCGTCGTGTTTAAGAACAGAGTTTATAACGATAGACAAATAGGTGTTCAACGCTCTTACCAACTCTTCCGGCTGCATTTTCTCTGAGATACTGGTAAAGCCGCGAACATCAGCAAAGGCTACGGTCATTTCCTGCTCCTTGCCTCCTAACTTCAGCTCATCTTCGTCCAATGCGGACAATATTTTGTCCACTACTGATTGAGAGATATAACGGCCGAAGGTTTCGGTTATTTCCCTTTTCTCAGACCTTTCGGCGATGAGGTTATAAAGATTGACACCTACAAATATGCCGGCGATAGTCAGAGATGGATACAATGTATTTAGCACGATGCCGTTGTCAAAGAAAGAGAAAGCCGTGAGAAAGTAGGCGATGAAAAGAAAAGCAACCGACAAGGTAGCCCACAATGTTCGGAGGCGCAACACCGCCAGCCCGCACAAAAGCGCTAATGCTAATATCGAGATAATTGTAACCGCAGAAGAAGCTGGCTTTAGAAAATTGCCGGTTAGAATGGTGTGAATGGCACTGGCATGTATCTCAACACCCCTCATCATCAGTCCCGCTGGTGTCCAGAAAGTATCACCAACTCCACTAGCAGTGGACCCGATAATTACGATCGTGTCCTGGAAAATAGCGAGATCAGTCTCGCCATTTAAAACATCAACAAAGGATACGGTTTGAAAATCTACTATTCCTCCAGTACCTGGTAGGCTGCCAAGGTAGTTAATAAGCATTTCATTGTCCCCGGTTATTGGAATAGATCGACCAGCAAAAGGTAACACATTGTCCTCAATCGGAGATTCAATCACTTTCGGGCGCCGAAGATATTTAGCAACGGCAGCCAGAGCCAATGCCGGCTCATAGTCATCGCCACTACCTATAGCGATGGAAATCTTTCTCACCACTCCATCGATATCGGGGAAAACATTGGCATGTCCGAGAGCAATAGCTCCCTCCTCAAAGATTTCTAGCGGTTTAACAAAATCCTCTGATTGTATTGTCTGCCGTATCATTTTGGAATCAATCACTGTTGGTGTAAGTACAACAGGTAGGATCACATTTCCGGCATTTCTGATAGATGCTGCCAGCTCTTCATCACCAGATGCTGGTTCAGAAAAAAGAATGTCAAAAACGACCACTCTGGCTTTGGCTTCAGCAAGCATATCTACTAGTTGAGCATGGTGTGACCGTGGCCAGTGCGAAAAATGCCCCAATTGTGCTAAGCTTTTGTCATCAATACTAATAATTACAATTCTCTCTTCTGGTTCTGATTCGTGGTATATGTTTGCTGCTTGGAACAGGAAGTCGTTACTTCGCTGCTGCATGCTGTAAAGCAAATCAAACTGGAAAGCTAGACACAATGTAGCGCCGATAATGGCAGCAATAGTGAAGCCCACAAGGAGACGCCGTCTTTTTGTTAACCGTAACATACCTACATCCACTTATATTCGATACAGCTCTAATTATTGCCATGAGGCAACTTAGCTTGGTGGATTTTGAGTTTAGCCCTTGTTCTCTAGTATTGTCAATGGTTCTATATTGATAAAGAGGTGAAGAGTGTCGTTATTAACGTTGGCGAAATCCGTTTTTATTGTATAAAATGTCATTAGTCGGCCAAGAAAGCAAAAGAGGAGGGTTGAGATGAAAGCTTCAGAGCTTCTGGTCAGGTGTCTGGAAAACGAAGGAGTGGAGTATGTCTTCGGTATTCCGGGGGAGGAGGTTCTAGACATTATGGATTCTTTGTCCCGGAGTAGAATAAAGTTTGTTCTCACCAGACACGAACAAGGAGCCGCCTTGATGGCCAATGTCTACGGTCGCTTGACGGGTAAGGCCGGGGTATGTTTATCAACCATTGGACCGGGAGCCACCAATCTCCTCACCGGGGTTGCCAATGCTTTTCTAGATTACTCACCCCTGGTAGCAATAAGCGGACAAACTTCATTGGACAGGATGAACAAAGAAACCCACCAATACATTAACGTTGTGGAGATGTTTAGACAAATAACCAAATGGAACGCTCGGGTGGAACTTCCTGAGACCCTGCCACAATTAGTTCGCAAGGCCTTCGAGCTAGCCCAGAGGGAAAGACCAGGTGCCACTCATATCGAGATTCCTATGGATATATCAGCCGCAGAGGTTCAGGGAGCACCCCTGGAAGTTAAAACCACAGAATATACAATTCCCAGCCCCTCAAGCATCCAAAAGGCAGCTAATATCATTGAGCAGGCAAGCTATCCTGTCATAATAGCTGGAAACGGGGTCATCAGGCGAGGTGCCGGCAGGCAATTGACTGAACTTGCTACGAAGCTACAAATCCCGGTAACCCAGACCTTTATGGGCATAGGCTCTATCGACTATTTAAATCCCCTGGCTATTCTTTCTATAGATTTGCAGGCTCGCGGTTGGGCGATGTGTGGTTTAGACCAAACCGATGTGGTGATAGCGGTGGGATATGACCTGATAGATTCTGCGCCCAGGTTCTGGAATCCTGATAAACGGAAGAAAATTATCCATATCAATACGTTACCCGGTGTGATTGATGAGCATTACCTTCCTGAGATAGAGCTTGTGGGTGAGATAGGAACGACACTGGAGGCTTTGGCTGAAGCCTGCCAAAGGGGAAAAAGTTCACCAATACAGGGCAGCATTCGTGAACTTGTTTTAAGCGAACTCGAAAAATATCGGGAAGACGATGGTTTTCCTCTCAAGCCACAAAAGGTAGTGGCAGACCTGAGAAGTGCTCTGGGAAACGATGACATCCTGGTCAGTGACGTGGGCGCACATAAGCTATGGATAGCCAGAATGTACCCGGCAAATAAGCCCAATACGGTCATAATCTCCAATGGCTTCGCCTCTATGGGTTTTGCTGTACCTGGAGCGATAGCCGCCAAGCTGGTACACCCAGAAAGCAAGGTAGTGGCGGTTAGCGGTGATGGCGGGTTTCTAATGAACTCACAAGAGCTGGAGACTGCCAAGCGCCTAGGGGTCTCCTTTGTCACCGTGGTCTGGGTCGACTCCAGCTATGGTTTGGTTGAATGGAAACAAATGAACAAATTCGGTAGTTCCTTTGGAGTCAGTTTCAGTAACCCGGACCTCGTAAAGTATGCGGATTCTCTGGGCCTTCCTGGATACAGGGTCAGTCATCCTGGAGAGTTACTTCCTACCTTGCAGAGAGCTCTTGAAGAGAGATTGCCTTCACTGGTCGAGGTACCCATTGACTACCGGGAGAACCCGAAGCTAACAGAGAAGATGAGAATGTAATAGGACCCTATGCTGAGAAAGAGCAACTCATCCCGGTTTAACAGCGATGGTTACTGTCCACCGGGAAGTATATACCTTGCTGAACCTTGGAATTATGATATATCATATCCACAACTCTTAAAAGTTATGCTTCTGGAAGGTATCAGCCTTTTGGCGCCTTATTTAGGTTCTTCATTGTGTTCCGTACCTGTTGATTAATTTTGGGATACCACATGCCAGCAAAGAGTGGGGCTTAGTTTGTTGCTGATCATAAAAGGCACTGCAGGCATGGATTTAGACAAAAAGGAGTTACAGAGCCTAGCTTTAAGTATTACCAGTAAGGTTAGGGAGTTTAATCTGCGTGGGGGCATGTGGCTGGGCCCGTAAGGGAATACCATCTTTAGGCTAAAGGAGGAAAGGATATGACCAAAATTAGCGAGAAGATATGTGATGTACTCGTTGAAGCAGGTATTGACTATGTGTTCGGCATACCAGGGGGCGGCACTTCACCCATTTGGAATGCCCTCTTTGATAAGCAGGACAGGATTAAGACATTCCTCGCTCGACACGAGCAGTCTGCTGGCTGCATGGCAGATATGTATGGTCGGATGACAGGAAAACCGGGGGTGCTGATGGGGCAGGGGGCTTTCATCGCTTCCTGTGGAGCCTTCGGCATCTTGGAAGGCTACCTATTCGGTTCCCCGATGCTCGTCATTACCGATACTTCAGATGCCGGCTTTAGCCAGCATGGCAATTACCAATCGGGCACCGGTGAATATGGCTCCTTCGATATTGTGGGTATATTGCGCTCGATGAGCAAGTATGTAACCTACGCCGTAACTCCCGAAGAAGCGGTGCACGGGGTTCAGCTTGCCATAAAGCACGCCAGGGCTGGAAGGCCAGGGCCAGCCTGTGTGGTGATGCGCACTAACGCTGCATTCGAGGAATTCGATTCTGAGAAGAGCCCCAGGTTCCATAACACATCCGGTTACCTGAAAGAGTCCCTCGGTATTCCCCCGGCGGAGGATATCGAAAGGGTAGCCCACCTACTTATGGATTCTCAGCACCCGGTTATCATTGCCGGCAGTGGTGTTCATGCCTCAAAGGCCTACGAGGAACTCGGGGAGTTAGCCGAATTACTTGGAGCTCCTGTTGCTACGAGCTACAGAGGAAAGAGCGCCTTCCCCGAAATTCATCCCCTGGCGCTGGGAATGATGGGCACTTTCGGTCAGAAAGTAGCCAATAGTGTGATTGCTGATGCAGACCTGATACTGGTTGCCGGTTGCCGTCTTTCACCCAGCGATACCAAGTTTGAGACCCCCCAGCTTATAGACCCATCACGCCAGAGAATTATCCAGATTGATATCGACCCCAGAAATACAGGCTGGACATACCCTGTGGAGATTGGCTTGGTTGGTGACCTGAAGGCTGTCCTGGCTCAGCTTTTGAGTACACTTAAAGAACTGGCAGAAGGAAAGCCAACTCACGCCAGAGAGAGGCTTGAGGCCCTCGAAAAAAGAAAGAAGGAGGAGGGCTTCTTTGAAGCTCCGGAACTATATTCTGACGCCTCCCCTCTGCTCCCCCAGCGCATCGTCAGAGAAATTGAAGAAGCTGTGGACGCTTCGACAATCATCACCTTAGACGCAGGCAATAACAGGCTCTGGACGTCCCACTTCTTAAGGAGCAAGGAGGTGCGTACCGTCTTTTGCCCCGGCGGCATTGCCGGGATGGGCTGGGGTCCTTCGGCAGCGCTCACGGCAAAGCTTCTCCATCCTGATAGGCCGGTACTTTCGGTATCTGGTGACGGGGGATTTGCCATGGTGGTTCATGTGCTCTCGACTGCTGTTCAGTATCACCTGCCCATAGTCTTCCTGGTGATGAACAACGCCGGTCTGGGTATGGTTCGCGATGGCCAACGGGGAAAGGTCTTCGCCACCGATTTTATTGAGACGGACTTCGCCCAGATCGCCCAGGCCTTCGGGTGTCAGGGGGTGAGCGTGAGGAAGGCTGAGCAGCTGGGACCGGCTATCAAGGAGGCATTCCAAGCATCGGTGCCCACGGTGATAGATGTTGCCACCAGCCGTTCCGAACCATACTTTAAAATAGTTAGCTGATAGAAGAAGGTGCTAGCATGTTAGATATGGCTGATATTACCATCGTTGGGGCTGGTGTGATCGGGTTGGCTGTGGCCTCCGAGGTAGCGACGGAAGGTAGAGAAGTCTATTTGCTGGAGAAAAATAGAACATTCGGGCAAGAACAGACTTCTCGCAACAGCGAGGTTATTCATGCGGGTATTTACTATGAGAGGGATTCCTTAAAGGCAAAGATGTGTTTGGAGGGCAATAAACTACTTTACATAATTTGTGAACAAAATGGGATACCTTATAAAAAGTGTGGAAAAATAATTGTTGCCACCAATGATGTTGAAGCCGATGAATTGGAAAAGTTATACATAAAAGGCAAAAATAATGGTGTTCCACTAAGAATGCTTTCACGGAAGGAAATGAAACAGCTAGAGCCAAATATGAAGGGCATCATGGCTTTTCTTTCTCCAACGACAGGTATTGTAGATTCATACGCCCTAACCAGATATTTCTACGGGAAGGCCAGCCAGAACGGGGCGCAGATGGTTTTTAATACGGAAGTTGTGAGCATAGAAAAACTATCAAATGGATATAATGTCGGGTTAAAAGAGCTGTCTGGTGATTCCTCGCTTAAGACCAGAGTTCTAATAAACTGTGCCGGTCTTTACAGTGACAAAGTGGCTGAGATGGCTGGAATTAATACCGATGAGGCAAACTATGAGCTACACTGGTGCAAGGGGGAATATTATAGTGTTGCTGGTGGAAAGAATAAGCTAATCAACAGGCTGATATATCCGGTACCGATGGCTATCAGCGTAGGTGCGCATGTTTGCTTTGACGTCAATTGGAGGCTGCGTTTCGGGCCTTTGTTCTATTATGTTGATGAAATGAGTTATGAGGTCAATGGTTCGCGGAGGAGGGATTTTCTAGAATCAAGTATAATGAAAATTTTGCCATTCATCGAACCCTCTGATTTAGAACCTGAGTCAGCAGGCATAATGGCGATGCTTCAGGAAAAAGGGGAGGCTTTCCGAGATTTCATAGTAAGACATGAGTATGACAGGGGTCTGCCTGGGTTCATTAACCTGATTGGCATCGAAACTCCGGGCTTGACTTCTTCCCCGGCGATAGCTAGATATGTTAGCCACCTGGTTAATGAGATACTAAAGAATTAGATAGATTGCCACCTTTATACGCCCTTAGGATTACCGCCAAGTGTCTTAGCAATCCAATCTGCTGCGTAATCTACAAACATTGAGGTATTGTCTGCCTGGCAGTGTTCCGCTCCCCCTTCCGCAGAAGTAAAAACCTTCAGCGTTCGCTTGGGGCTATTCACCGCTGCCTCTATAGTTTTTTCTGCGTGCCAGAGTGGGATCTGGCGGTCATTCTCGCCATGCACCACCAGCAAGGGGCAGGTTATTTTATCAGCTACTCCTTCTAGCTTCATCTTCTTTGTGACCTCTAATGCTTCCTCTGCTGAATCCTTCCCGAAAACCCAGGTAAGCTGGAAGATAGGCACTGAAAGGTGCTCGGTTTGACCCTTCAATAGACGCCGCTCCCATATCTCCCCATAGTCCCAAATAGCACCCCAGGCTACGCAGCACTTAAGGCGCTTCTCGAAGGCTGCTGCTCGCGGTGCGTAGTAGCCGCCCAAACTGATGGCCATGATCCCTATTCGCTCCGGGTCCACATCAGAACGGCTTTCCAGGTAGTCCAGGCAAGCAGCGGCTGGAACCTCGGTTTCAGGACTCAAATACATGTTCTGAAGACGTAATGCCTCTCCAACCCCCGGATGGTCAACTATTAAAAGAGCGATTCCTCGACGTCGAAACTCGTTACTGACTCTGAAATAGATCGTCTCTTTCATGGTGTCAAAACCGTCAAAATGGATCATGCAAGGGGCACGTCCATCGCCAACCGCTGGTACGAAAAGGGCAGGTAGTGAGGAGTTTTGAAACGGTACCTCCACCCATTCAACAGGCTCGCGCCGCAATTGAATTCCTTTCTTAAAGGAACTGATGAATTTGGTGTAAGCCTGTAACTTTCGAGGATCACGGTTGCTCATTATTCTTTCAGCAGCAGCATAGTATAGGCTCGCTCTCAGATACTTGCGGCCAGCACTTAAATGGTTCCCAGCTTCTTCGTCACGAGTAGCAAGCTGTTCAACATGTTCGGCCACCCTTTTCCAGCTTTCATACCAAGCCTCTTGAGCAGCAGGGTTATCTCCCTGTTTGGATATTTCCTTTAGAGGGCGGCAGGCATCATCCACCTCACTTATATTGCCACCGCCGTTTAAGACACTCATAGTGGCCAGGCTCCATGGATAATTATCGGGAAAGTATTCGAACATAGCTACATCCTCCTTGTTTTGAATCGGCCAGTTTAATTTTGGCCAGTGGATTTTCAGGGATATAA
>Ga0114921_10001638_pt1 | contig 10366 bp, 10 predicted proteins | sample BentaG_FD_87016 | JGI IMG/M metagenome (GOLD analysis project Ga0114921, IMG submission 87016) | Deep subsurface microbial communities from South Atlantic Ocean to uncover new lineages of life (NeLLi) - Benguela_00093 metaG | ecosystem: Environmental > Aquatic > Marine > Oceanic > Sediment ...
GTCCTCCCAGCCTTCAGATCTTTAACCTTTCAACTGTAACGATCCCCTTAATTTTTTCCAGCGAAACAATTACTTTCCTCAGGTGATTTAAGTCTTTTATTTCGACTGCAAAGGTGCAGATGGCCCTTTTATCATGTGTTGTATTGAGTTGAGCGTTGGTGATATTGGCCTCATTGGAGGTGATGGAGGAACTGATATCGGCCAGCAATCCCTTTCGATCCGCGCAAGTCACACGAATGCGGACGGGGTGAGTTTGTTTGTGCCTTAAATCCCATTCGACCTTCACCTTTCTCTGGGGATCGCTGTTCAAGACGTTAGAACAGTCGGCGGTATGAATGGTTATTCCTCTTCCCCGGGTGATAAAGCCCGTTATCTTATCACCGGGAAGGGGATTACAACAGCTTGCAAACCGGAACATCATGTCATCCATGCCCTTGATTTGGATGGCATCTTGGGGTTTCTTCTGTACGAGCTGAATGATCTTCTCTATTCGGCTCTCTTTTTTCTTGTCCCCCGCCTCCAATTTTTCGGGAGGAATCAGCTTTCCGGCAATCTGTTTGGAAGAGATCTTTCCATAGCCCACCGACGCCATAAGATCGTCCACGGATTGAAAACCGAAATCATTGGCTACCTTCTGGATTTCCCCGGATTTAAGCAATTTAGCCAAGTTCAGGGAAAATTTCCTGAATTCCTTTTCGCAAATCTCCCTTCCTAAGGCAATGCTTCTTTCCCTCTGTTCCTTTTTGATCCATTGTCGAATTTTGGTCTGGGCCCTGGAAGTCTTGACGAACTTCAGCCAATCCTTGCTGGGCTGATGATTCGGGGAAGTCAGAATTTCCATGGAATCCCCACTTTTTAATTGATACTTCAATGGGACTAATCTTCCACCCACCTTTGCCCCAATACACCGGTGCCCGATATCCGTATGGATACTATAGGCGAAGTCTACGGGGGTGGCTCCCCTCGGGAACTCCTTTACCTCCCCCTTGGGGGTAAAAACGTAGACATCGTTGGGGTAGAGGTCCATTTTGACCGTCTCCAGGAATTCGCTGTTATCTTGGAGTTCCCGTTGCCATTCCAATAGCTGTCTCAACCAATTGATTCGCTTGTCATCCTCGCCTTCGGTGAACTTACCTTCCTTATATTTCCAGTGAGCAGCAATCCCTTCCTCAGCGACTCGATGCATATCCCGAGTCCGAATCTGAATCTCCATTCTCTCCCCGTAAAGTCCAATTACCGTGGTATGGAGGGATTTGTATCGATTGGCCTTGGGGAGCCCGATGTAATCCTTGAATTTACCGGGGACGGGTTTCCAAAGGGAGTGAACGATCCCAAGGGCTTCATAACATTGCCTGACGCTATTGACGATAATTCTGAACGCGGTGAGATCGTAAACTTGGTCAAAGTCGATATCCTGGGCGTTCATCTTCTTATAGATACTGTATGTCTGCTTGGGACGACCCATCACTTCGGCCTCGATCTTGTACTCGAACAGCTTCTTGGTGATGATTCGTTTGACCTCTCCGGTATACCGCTCCCTTTCCTTCTCCTTTTTTACAATCTTTCTCCTGATATCGTTATAGATATCGGGGTGTAGGTATTGGAATCCCAAGTCCTCCAATTCATTGTTGATCCATTCGATCCCGAGCCGGTTGGCCAAGGGGGAATATATCTCGAGGGTTTCTTGCGCGATTGTCCTCTGTTTAGGAGGGAGTTGGTATTTCAGGGTGCGCATATTGTGGATTCGATCCGCCAATTTAACCAAAATCACCCTGATGTCCTTAACCATAGCCAGGATCATTTTTCGAAAGTTCTCGGCCTGATCCTCCTCCGAGGTTTTGAGGGTGATTTTGCTGATTTTGGTGACTCCGTCCACCAGTTGAGCTACTTCTTCCCCGAAGTTTTCCCGAAGCTCTTCCAGAGTGGTAAAGGTGTCTTCAAGGGTATCGTGCAGTAATCCCGTGACCACGCTGGCCGTATCTAATCGGAGCTTTGCCAGGATATGTGCGACTTCCAAGGGGTGAATGAGGTAGGGCTCTCCCGAGAGGCGAACTTGCCCTTGGTGGACCTTGGCGGAGAAGACGTATGCTTTCTTGAGGAAATCAAGGTCCGCCTGGGGGTTATAGATGTTAACCTGTTCCAATATGTCGTCAATTCTGATCATAAACTCATTTTAATGATATCTCCAATGTATTGAAAAATCAATCATTTTCAGCTCTGAAGCTTGCTTGTTTTCGAAGAAATATTTTCGTAGTTCATTCATTTTAAGGTTGCTCTTCGCTGCTCAAAATATTTTCTCGACCATTCTCAAGTTCGCTTCACTGCAAATCCAAAACTCGTCCTCTGGGCTTACACGGAGGAGTTGTGGTTTCCAACACACTTGAATTAGAATGTGGACTGCAAAACCGCATGACTGCGGCACTGCAACACCGCATAATTTTGCGCTCAGAGCTCCTTTTCCCAGCTTTTCAGAGATCACTAGAAAAATTTTTGACAGTAGCTTCTTCGATACTCTATGTTTAGGGAGAGGTAAGCACGATGGGGCAAAAGGGGAAAATCCTGGTTGAGATGTATGAGAGGCTATTGTGCGCAGTTGGACCTCGCCATTGGTGGCCTGGGGAGTCCCCATTCGAGGTTATCGTGGGAGCCATACTGACCCAAAATACCTCATGGTCAAATGTGGAAAAGGCTATCGACAATTTGAAGAAGGCGGGGATATTGAGCGCCCCGGGGATGAGAGGTGTTGACAGGGATGAGCTAGCCCAGGTTATTAAGCCATCGGGTTTTTATCGATTAAAGGCAAAGCGCCTAAAACGATTCGTTGACTTCTTGTACGAAGAGTTCGATGGTGATATGAACCGGATGAGATCCCAGGATCGGGGCTCCTTGAGGGAGAAATTGTTGAAGGTCGATGGGATTGGCCCCGAGACCGCCGATAGCATCATCCTATACGCACTGGGAGAACCCATCTTCGTCGTTGACGCCTATACAAAGAGGATCTTTTCCAGACACAAGCTCATCTCCGAAAATTGGAGCTATGAGGAGGTTCAAGGCATGGTGATGGGGGAATTAGGCCGAGACGTTGGAATATATAATGAATTTCACGCCCTGTTGGTCTTTTTGGGAAAGCACTGGTGTCGAAGGGTTCCTCGCTGTGGCGGGTGTCCCCTGGAGGGGTTATGAGGGGAGTATATCCATCTTCGAGAAGGACAAGGCCTTATTTAGAAGAAGAAGTTATCAGGCAGATGGGAAGGGCTATCCATCGCTACCGGCAAATCGAAGAAGGAGATCGTATTGGGGTGGCGATTTCCGGAGGTGTGGACAGCTTGACCCTCTTGCACCTGTTGACCGAACGGGAAAAGAGGGTTCCCATTACATATGAATTGGTGGCCATCCATATCCATTTGGGATTCGACCAAGAAGGGTATCGACCCCTTGAGTATTACCTCCTTCGACGAGGATACCGGTATCGGATCGATGTGACCGAGATAGGGAGGATTGCTCATGGTACTGAAAATAGGGAGAATCCATGTTTCCTCTGCTCCCGGTTGAGGCGCAAAAGGCTATTCGAACTGGCGCATCAATTGGGATGCAATAAAGTGGCTTTAGCCCACACAAGGGATGACATTATCGAAACCCTCTTGTTGAATATGTTTTATAGTGGTGAAATGAGCACCATGGTCCCCTTTTTACCCCTTTTCGGCGGGGTATTGTCTATCATTCGACCTTTTGCCTTTTTGCCTAAGGAAAAGATCCTCCGGCTGGCCAGTAAAATGGGTTTGCCGACATGGGAGAACAGTTGTCCAAGCATCACTCGTTCGAAACGGTGGGAGATCAGGGAGATGCTGAAGGCCATGACGGCGAAAAATCCAAAGATCATGGGGAATATTTTAAGGTCGCTGGAAAATATAAAACGGGATTATCTGTTGTAGGGCGTCCATATTCCCCTGGAAAGAGGATTGGCTTGACAAAACCCCCCATTTCATATAGAAGATGAACAGCTATTTGTGCCGGAAGCGATGTCACACCTTCCTTATTTGGAGCCCCTTTTGCATCAACTATCCCTCATATCATGGTCGATGGTATTCGGCCCATCGTGAGAGGAGTTTTTGCTGAAGCCGATGGGAGAGATCAGGCGCGTAAGGAGTCGGGGAAGAGTGAGACGGGGGAAGATCAAAAGCGTACAGCTCGTCCTCTCCAGATGGGCATGATATTTGCTTAGCAGAGCCAGTAGAGACCATAAAGATTCGCCCGAGCCAGGATGTCCCTCAATGTCTGCGATGCTCGGGCTATTTGTACCATTCATCCAAAATAAGCTGCCCCCAATGATCGTGTCGTGGAACCCGATATCGTAAGAGGGTTCAGCTCGTGGAACCATGGGGAAGTGAAGGGGACCAGAGGAAGAGGAATTGACGGCATCTTTTTCCGTGAATCAAGGGGAAGGAAGGAAGGGAGGTAAGGGTCGGAGGTCCATATGGACCATTGGTGGAGGGAAAGGGGGAAGCGGCAAGACCTTCATCGCAGTCAATTTGGGAATCTGCCTTTCCAGGTTCGGCGAGGAGGTGGTATTGATTGATGCCGACTTGGGGGGCGCCAATATTCACACCTTTTTAGGCCTTTCCTTTCCCCGGCGAACCTTGTCCGATTTTATCAATAAGAGAGTTGAAGGGATTCGGGATGTGGTTGTGGATACCGGTATCCCAAACCTGGGATTGGTCGTCGGCGCCCAAGACCTTCTTAACGCTGCAAATCCAAAGGAGCCACAAAAGTGGAAGCTGATCCGGCATATCAATTCCTTGGACGTCGACTATATCATACTGGATCTGGGAGCTGGGAACTCCTTCAATGTGTTGGACTTCTTCCTCATGTCCGAGAACGAAATATTGGTGGTCACCCCGGAGCCGACCTGCATAGAAAATACCTATCGCTTTATCAAAAGCGCATTCTTTCGAAAGGTGAAAAGGATTATTTCTCACTACGGGGTGAAGGAAATCATCGAAATGGCCATGGATCAGAGGAACGAGAGGGGAATCAGAACCCCCTTTGATATCATAGAATTGGCGGGGGAAATCGATAAATCCATAGGCCTCAGGTTGGAGAAGGAGTTGGAGAACTTCAGGCCGAAGCTCATCGTCAATCAGGTAAGGACCAAGGGCGATATTGATATCGGCTTTTCCATGAAGAGCGCCTTTTTGAAGTACTTTGGAATCTCCATGGATTACCTGGGTTATATCGTCTACGATAATGACGTATGGCAATCGATCCAAAAGAGGAAACCCTTGGTCTTGGAATTTCCACAATCCAGGGCTTCTAAGTGCATCAACGAGATCACGTTAAAATTGATCATTGACAAGCCATTTCTGTTTAATTCCGGGGGATGAAGCGAGTCAAAGACCAGACCTATTATGATTTGTTGGAGGTCCCCAGGGGGGCATCGGCCGAGGAGATCCGAAGGGCCTACCGGAGGGAAAAGGAAATCTTCAGCTCCAATTCCATGGCCATCTATTCCCTTCTGGTGCCCGAAGAGCTCAAGGAGGTCAACGCCGCCATGGACGAAGCTTACCGGGTTTTGACGGATGAGAGATTGAGATCGGAATATGACAGAAAGCTGGAAGACCTAGGGGAAAAGGTTTTCTCAGGGGAGCCCGTTGAGGCCCCCGCCATTCAAGAAGTCCATCCCGTTCGGGAAGAGCCGGCGGGTATTCCATTTCCCAATGGGTTCAGATTTACGGGAAGCAGTCTGAGGGGAATTAGGGAATCCATGGGTTTTGACCTCAAGCAGATATCACAGAAGACCAAGATCAACAGGCAGAACTTGGAGTGGCTCGAGCAGGAGAGTTTCGAAAACCTACCCGCGCTGGTATACATCAGGGGATTCATCATGGAATACGCCAAGGCGCTCAACCTGGATGCCCATAGGGTAGTCGACAGTTACTTGGAATCCTATCATCAATGGCGGAAGGCGCGGAACGAGTGAGCGGAAGACGGAGGCTCGGGAAGAAAACTCGTTCGGGAGGGTTAGGGGTTGGCTGAAAGGGTTAATTTCATCGTTAAGGCGAAAAGTGTCAAGGCAAAGGATATCAGGAAAGCCCTCGAAGAGGCCGGCATCAACGTGAGAAGCGTAATAGAGGTCTTTCGGGAGGAAGAGCGGGAGGAAGAGGGGGTTTCTCCTAATGGAAGCTGAGCCGATTTACCCCTGACCTTGGTCCCCCGACGCTGGTCGCCACGATGGCGGGTTTATCGACCACAAGGTACTTATTTTCAGGAATCCCCCAATCGATACGGATTTCCGGATACTTCTCATGAAAAGACACGATGATGGGTGAAATCAAGCAGTGGTAAGGTTTGGGGATTAACCGCCTTTTTGCGATAATAGCCTTTCAGTCTCAGCGGAGATCTTGCTCATAAGATTTTGGCTGAATCCAACCCATTTATTGCATAGATGGCCGTTCCGGTCTATGAGATAGGTGGTCGGGATGGGGGATATACCGTAATTTTTGACCACCTTATCATCGGCCATAATGATGGTGTATTTGATGCCCATATTGACGGCGAACCTTCTAACCCGTTCCTGACTCCCCGTGTCCAGGCTCACCCCGATGATTTCCAGGCCCCTTTCCCGATAAGCCTTGTACAGATCGTTGAGGTGGGGTATGGCCAATCGACATGGGGCACACCACGTTGCCCAGAAATCGAGCAGGACTACCTTCCCCCTCAACTGGGAGAGGGTTATGGTTTTTCCATCGACGGAAGGCAAGGTGAAATCAGGGGCCAGAGGCCTCTTCTCCTTGGGGGCCTCTTTTTTGCAGCCTACGGGGGATTGGATTAAAATGGCTACGAGAAACGACAAGCCATACCTTAGCCATCTTGAGCGGATCCCCGTGGGGACGGTCTTTTTGCCACTACCATGTTCGTTCCACGACATAATTTGCCATGTCCAGGAGGGCCGTTTTTTCCCTTGAGGGGTGAAAACAATCCAGGTACCCCTTAGCTTTGGCTACATACCCCCTGGCCTTCTCCAGGGTATATTCAATCCCGCCGTACTTGTTGATGAGACCCACTACGCTGAGAAACGCCCGTTCATCTGAGGTTTCGGAGAGAATGATCTCCACAACCTCCTTCCTTTCCGGGGGCGAACAGCTTCGAAGGGTGTGGATTAATGGGAGGGTGATCTTTCCTCCCTGAAGGTCGATGCCGATCTCCTTCCCAAACGTTTTCTCCGTTGAGGTATAGTCCAGGCTGTCATCCATAAACTGGAAGGCAATACCCAGATTCGTTCCGAAATTCGCGAGGGCATGTTCTTTTTTTCCGTCGACACCGGCCAAAATTGCCCCAATCTGGCAGGTCGCTGAAATGAGCGAGGCGGTTTTGTTGGTTACGATGGAGAGGTATTCCTCCTCGGTCAAGGAAAGGTCGCTGGTCCTCAGCAGTTCCTGTATTTCCCCTTCTGCCATTCGAGTAGTTGCCCCGGAGATGGTGTTCAGAATCTTTAAGTCCCCATCGTCCACCATAAGGAAGAAGGATTTGGAGAGAAGAAAATCCCCCACTAATACGCTGGCCTCGTTCCCCCATATGGAGTTAGCCGAGGCATTACCCCGCCTCAATTCGGCGTCATCGACTACATCATCGTGAAGCAGGGTGGCGGTGTGAATGAATTCGATTACACTGGCGACTTGGATTTGGCGTCTGCCCTCATAGCCGCATAACTTGGCGGATAAAAGGAGTATGGTGGGCCTGAAACGTTTCCCCCCGCTTAACAATAGGTGTTCGCCGATCTTCGAGATGAGGGGTACCTCGGATTTCAAGTTCTTCTTGAATTCATCTTCAACCTGGGCCAATTCATTCCCTATTAAATCCGTTATGATATTCATCGTCGTTTCAAACCCCGTCGGCGAAGAAAAACCCCTTTGGCCCTTATTGTGTTCAAAATCGAGAAATCATATCCCATTTACCCCGCCTTGTCAAACGTTGGGAACTCTGGAGCTTCCTGAGTTTCAAGGGAACACCGTTGTCCATGAGCGAAATGGGCTTATGCCATCCACATGGAATGATGGAATGTTGGAGTATTGGAATAGTGAGGAGGGGCGAAGCCCCTAAGTCCTTTCGTTCCCCTGAACCCATTATTCCAGTATTCGACTACTCCAATATTCCAGTTGCGGCAAAGTCACTGAGTTCCTGTTTAACAAGTAGGGTATTATAAAAATACTCCCAATGGAAGCCAGGAAACTCCAGTTGGGAACTGAACGGAGCATTATAAAATATTTCCTATACTAGCCCGGAGATTGGTTTGTCTGCGCTATGGATGAATAAATGGATTGCATTTCCTCGGAGTATTGGCCATTCAAATCGTGTATGAAGAGGGGTGGATGGATCTCAACCCCTGGCCCGCCACCCTTAATGGCCTCAACGAGGATCAATTGAGCGCCCTTTCTCACATTGGGATGGACAAGCCTCAATCGCTTAGGCTCGAGACGGCTCTCCATTATGCAGGTGATGAGGTCCACGATTCTCCCCGCCGGGTAGACGAGGTAAAAGCTTGCCTTCGGCCTGAGCAAACGGAAGGCGATTTTGGCCATATCGGCCAAGGATCCCGTTATTTCATGACGGGCTATGGCCTTTTCCCGTTGGAGGTTGAGGCGGCCAGAGCGAAATTTTCGATATGGTGGGTTGGTCAGGACGATATCAAACCCCTCCGAATCCATCCGATCTGCCAGGTTTCTCGCATCCCCCTTTAAAATATGAACGCGACCCTGGAGGTGGTTCATTTCAATGTTCCTCGTGGCCATCTCCGCAAGCTCTTCCTGAATCTCCACCCCCCAAATTTCCGTCGTTTTGACCTTGGTGGCCAGAATAATTGGAATAACGCCACTTCCCGTTCCCAAATCGACAACCTTCTGCTCCTCCTTTACCCGGACGAAATGGGCCAGCAAGATGGAATCGATGGAAAAGCGATATCCCTTTTTCTTCTGGAGAATCTTTACGTTACCCGAAAGGAGATAGTCCAGTGTTTCGTCTTGGAACAGCATTTGGCTTTACGAGATGCGGATAAGGATACCACAAATATATCTTCAATGAGCCTAAGGTTCAAGGCGTTTAAGGGGGGTTGACTTTCAATGTGCTTGACAAACGGCGGATAACCTGGATAATTAAGGGAAAATGGTGGTAAAGGAGGGGAACATGGGATTGAGACGAAGCTCCATTGTATCGGTTTTATTAGCCGTGTGCCTTTTGGGCTCGATCCTCTTTGGCCTGACATCAGCCCTTGCCCAGCAAGGGAAAGGGGAGACCAGGGAGGGGGTTTATATCATTAAGAGGGGGGATACCCTCTGGGATCTCTCCGGGAGATTCCTCGACGATCCCTTTTTCTGGCCCAGGCTCTGGCAAAGTAATCAATACATTACGAATCCGCACTGGATTTATCCCGGGAATCCCATTCGGTTCTACCCCTTTGAGGAAGTGAAGGTCCCACCGGCGAAGCCCGCAGAGATAAAGCCGCCTGAGGTTAAACCCCGTGAGGTCAAGCCTCCTGAGGTTAAGCCCGAAATTGCTCGAAAACCGCCTGTGGAGGAAAAGCCGGTCGAAGAGGCTGCACCGCCGGTCAGACCCCCAGAGGTGGCCCTCAAGCCCGAGGCCATTTCGCCGGCGGAGGAGCGATGGGCGGGCTTTGTTACGAAGAAGGAGTTTCCCGGCATTGGGGTTGTTGTGGAACCCAAGGAGAGGGGGAGGCTCCTTATGGCGGAAGGTGACATCGTCTATTTGGCCTTTAAGAAGAGGGATCCCATCGAGATTGGGGAACTGTTTACGATTTTTAGGATCTCGCCGGTGATTAAACATCCCCTTACCGGAGAGAATCTAGGCCGGAAGGTGAGTATTTTAGGAGAATGCAAGATCATCGGTGCCCACGACGCTATGTATACGGCTCAAATCTTCAAATCCTACCGTGGTATTGTTCGGGGCGATCGGCTTACGCACTACCGACCCCGGACGGGGAAATGAGGGCCAACTGACGGAAAAAGATGACGTCGACATTTGAAAAATGAGATGAGAAACGGTCTCATTCCTGAGGTGTTTCAATCACCTCCGGCAACTACTTCCCCCTCATATTCATTCTCCTATTTCCTTCCCCGGGTGGTATTGGCTTTTCCAAGGTGAAAGGGTGGACGAACGGTTCCATTGGTTGGCATTAAATTTCATTCCTGGGGTTGGGCCAGTCTTGATAAAGACCTTGCTTGACCGGTTTGGAAACCCCAAACATGTCTTTAAGGCCTCTCGAAGGGAATTGGCAAGGGTGGACGGAATTGGCGAACGATTGGCAGAGCTGATCAAGGAATCCGATGTTCGAGGGAAGGTCCAACGTGAGTTGAAA
>Ga0114921_10001639_pt1 | contig 10364 bp, 11 predicted proteins | sample BentaG_FD_87016 | JGI IMG/M metagenome (GOLD analysis project Ga0114921, IMG submission 87016) | Deep subsurface microbial communities from South Atlantic Ocean to uncover new lineages of life (NeLLi) - Benguela_00093 metaG | ecosystem: Environmental > Aquatic > Marine > Oceanic > Sediment ...
CAGGGGTCGGCTGGGTTATTAATGATTTATCCGATGTTGGGTGACGGCTCTCTAAACTCAGCTTCCTAGACCTGACAGCTATCGCATCAGAGGACCTAATTCAGGACTTCGCTGGCCAAGGGGAGCACAGGCGTCCCTGTCCGACGGGATAACCCTAAAAACTGTGTCATTATACCGTTAATCGCCGTGTGTTTTTTCGATTTCTCTGTGTGTTTTTTTCCAATTTTTCCCTAATAAGTTACTAACACTATGAAGATGTGTGTAGGGGAAGCTCGGCTAGTGCGCGCGCGCCGGGAGGCTGCGGAAGGATCAGGGTAGCGCACGGGTGGTGCCTGAGGGTCCGAGAAGCAATCCTGCTGGCTGGTTGGTTTACACGCCGCTGAAACCTAGGAAAAAAAGGGGTAAGAAGAGGTAGGTCAACCCTCGGCAGACTCAATCGCGCGCGCGAAATTTTAATATTACACAGTTGTATCATCTCTAGACGGTTATGAAGGCTAAGTTTGAATACATTGGAATAAGGGTTAAGGATCTGCAAAGATCCATCGACTTCTACACAAAGGTTCTCGGCATGAGGGTCCAAGGTCGATTCAAAATTGAGCAGACGAAGGGGGAGATCGTCAACCTCGAGAGCGAGGAAGGTGGTTTCATCTTGGAGCTGAATTATTATGAGAAAGACAGTCCCTTCAACACTGATTATGTCGTAGGAGAAGAGCTGGACCACCTCGCCTTCAAGGTCGAAGACCTCGATGAAGCCCTCAGGGAGGCCAAGTCCTCGGGACACCCAACTATCCTGGAATTCAAAGCGGATAACAGTCGATGGGCCTATATTGAGGACCCCAACGGCATATGGATAGAACTCTTCTAGCACCGACACGCGCGCGCTACGCGCGCTTTCCTATCATAAGACATGGCGCGCGCGAACTTGCTAGCTTCGAGGGTTTTCGACACCGTTCGGGTTTGAGGGGGATGATTTGAAGCGGGGAGTGATTGAGATGGGTTTGTTGGCCTTACTCCATAGCTTGCAACATGTCTATTTATCTGCGTTACCGCCGCTTTTCCTCCTGCTTCGAGCGGAGTTCAATGTCTCCACCTTTCAGATCGGCCTTCTCGGATCGGTGTCCGGTGTCATCAGCATTCTTCAGGGTCCTGCTGGCTATCTGGTCGAGCGAATTGGCAGTAAACGTTTAGCTGTGCTAAGTATGCTTGGCTGTAGCACAGCCGTCTTTTTATACAGCCTTGCTCCAGTCTTCGAGTTTCTCTTCATAATAGTTGCGATTTTCGCCCTTAGCCAAGTCGTCTTTCACCCCGCCACCTATGCGATGGTGGTTCAACGGGCGTCGGCAACCCACCGCGCCAAATATATCGCGTATCATCAGGTTGGTGGTTTTGTCGGTTCTGCTGTTGGAACAGCGATCATTGCGGCGCTCGCGGCGACCCGGGGCTGGCGTACCACCCTTCAAATAATCCCTGTAGTTGGACTTAGCATTATCTTTCTGTTCTGGAAATTCGTGAAAGATGGCACGCATGCTTCCCGGCAGTCCGCCTCCACTTCTACCCCTCTCATTCCATCAGCGAACGCAGCGTTCCGTTTCACCCTTCCCCTGCTCATTCTCATTCTCAGCATCTCTATTCTCTCCGTTGGGAACCTCCAACGGTATATTCCCTTGTTTCTCACCGAAGCCTATGGTGAAACTGTGGTTTGGGCCGGTATCTTAACTGGTGTCATGCATGCCGTCGGCAGCGCCGCGTCACTTCTCGGAGGCGCTATGTCGGATAAGTACGATAAAACTCTCATCATGATGAGTGCGCACCTCGGGGTCGCTATTACCACGATTCTTCTGGCAGTTGGCCAGTTCGCACCTGCAGTAATGTTATTCATTCTCGTCCTATATGGCGTGGCTCGATACTTCCCGGTGCCTGCTCAACACGCCCTATCAAGTGTCACTGCAGCAGAACATCCTCAGGGAATCGGCTTCTCCTATACGGGCATCGCCCTCGGTCAAGTCTTCTCTGCGCCCTTAATCGGATACCTCATCGATACCCTCGGCGCCCGCACCGCGTTCTTAGTGTGCAGTGTCTTCCCCTTCATCTCCATTACTATCCTCCTCGTGTTTAGAAAGATACAGGGTTCGCGCGCGCGCGCCTCAGGTGGAACCTCAGCTCCGAGGTGGGGAGCTATAGAAGTACCAAGAAATGAGAAGAGGTGAGCGGATGTTACTGATACAGTATTTCGATTGGTTCGGAGCGCGCGCGCGAGTTCATATCATCCCTGAAGAAGGGTTAACCGGCCCCGCCTAATCCCTCCCCTTTTTCTCCTTCAACGACTAATCAACCGAGGATCAGATGATTTCTTCGAAATCCAAGAGCGCCTAAGGATTGTGTTGGAGGGAGTAAAGTGGAAACAGATATCCCCGCCGGGGAGGATTGACGCGTAGGGCGTCTGCCTTGAAAGAGCCGATGGTCTGCGACATCTGCGGCTCCGAGACCAAGGTCCGCTACGGCCTCGACCTCCGACGGAGCATCTGGTGCTGCTCCCGGTGCCTCCGCATCTACAGGTCCGTCCTCAGCCACTACTCGGAGAGGGGGTACACGAGGGAGAGGTGCATAGACATCCTGAGACGGGTGGTGGAGAAGCAGAAGATGAGGGGGAAGTGGGAGGACGCCTCGTAGGAGCAGGCCAAACCCTCTAAGAAACCCCCCCCGGGTCGTTACTTTATTATGGGGCTCGCGCCTTATTCATCTCGTGTTGATGTTATATGGCTATATTAGCCACTGGAAAGGTCGGCCGGGACTTTAGGATCACCCTCCCCAGCGAGGTGAGGGACTTCCTCGACTTAGAGGAGGGCGAGAACCTGGTCTTCTACACCGTCGGATCCCGGAAGGGCCGGGTCTGCCTCAGGAAGGCCGGGCAATAGACTGACATGTGGACTTCGTGAAGATGAGGCCGCTCAGGCCCACGGCGACCTTCACGGTTTTAGGCTCGGGATCCACCACTCAGAGCCGGGACGGCCCACCCACTCAGGCCAGCGGAGGTCTATAGGGGGTTCAAGCCCGGGAGGGACCAAGGGGTCGATTCCCTGCTGCCGCCGTCTCTCGTCGAACTCCTCCCTCGCCCGTTTCAGGAGGCCTGGTGTCGTCACAAGCTCTACCGCGCTGGACGCGAGGACCTTCGCCGCTGCCTCGCCCATCCGGTGGGTTGCGCCCGTGCCGCAGAGTGCCGAAACCACCCAGCGCGGGTACCTGAACTCGGGCACCTGCGCCAGGGATTTGCTCACGTAGACGCGGGCTGTGGGGGCGTGCCACGTGAACTCGTTCACGTCGTCGGCCGGGTGCCAGCCGTCGTAGGCCCGGTCGATCTCCGTGATGGTCTCGTCGTAGGGTTCCTCCATGGGTTCTAGGCCCAGGTTCCGCTGGATATCCCTGGCGAACTCCTTGTCCTCCTCAGTGTGCCCCGGCGGACCGATCATCCTCAGGTTCCGCATGACCACCCTCGCCAGCGCCATGTTCGGCAGGCCTGTCCGGACGGCGGTCAGCAGGCGGCTGTCGACTCGGCAGCCGGTGACGAGGGCCGCCGCCTCGGCGCACCGCTCGACAACCCCCGTGATGGCCTCCTGGTCGGCTAGGTTCCTCGTCCTCCAGCAGTAGACGAGCTGGCTGAACTTCGGCGTAGCGACTGTGCACTGGCCTCCGGTCATCATGAACTCGTTGATGCTGCCGCCCCGCCTCATCAGAGGCGTCATGTGCTCCTTCATGAAGTTGACGTTGCTGTACATCAGGACCGCCGCGTCCAGCGCCCCTGCGTAGCTGATGTTGCCGCTCGTGCCGCCCGTCGCCTCCTCCACCGAGAAGTTGAAGAGCATGCTCTTGTAGGCGAGGGGCCAGATCTCCCCCAGGACGGTCGTCGGGCCGCCCGGATGCCATGCCAACACGGCGTCCATGCCATCAAAATGTCCGTCCCTGGCCATGTAGGGCTTGACGCAGAGCTTCTCGGCAGGCGTCCCCAGGATCCTGATCTTCACAGGCAGCCTGTGGGCTATCGTTGCCTCTTTAAGCGCCAAGGCCGCGAAGCACGACGCGACCCCGAGCATGTTATGAGCGTCTGTAAATCCGGGTCCGTAGGGGACAGCGGGCTCCTCCCGGGGAACCGCCTTCTGGGACATCCCCGGCGTGGCGTCGTACTCGGCGAAGAAGCCGATCTCGGGACCCTCCACGCCCCACTTAGCCACGAAGGCCGTGGGCATGCCGGAGACACCCTCCTCGACCTTGAAGCCCCGTCCGCGCAGGTAGTCGACGAGGAGCCCGGCCGACCTGTACTCCCTCAGCCCCGGCTCGGCCCAGCGGAAGATGGCGTCGCTCATCTCGGCCATGGTGGAAGCGTTGGCCTCGACCCAGTCAACGGCGCTCCGCTTTTCTTCCGTCCATCTGCTCACATTGATCTCCGATCCCCATCGGAGCCCATGTTAATAAAAGCGTTAGACCTCGGAACCGCCTATTCCTGCATCCTGTCTCCTCATGCCCGGGGGAGGTGGTCAAGGACGTCCTCGATCCTCAGGATCTCCAGCGTGCTAGTTCTACCCGGGACCTCAAGGGTTGAGCCCGAGACGAACATCACCACATCCTCCCCGTCAACGAGGTCCCTCTCCAAGCTCGCCTCCACGGCCCTGACGAGGAGTTCGTCCCTGTCGTCGGTCTAGGCACGTCCATGCCATCCTCGATCAGGGCCCAGAGGACCACACGGGGCCGGAGGGCGGGTCCGATGGTGCATATGATCTTGGAACGGACGAAGAGGTCTCTTGACAACCTGTAGCCCTCAGCTTGTGGATCGCCGAGGGAGCCTATTAAGGATCGTTGGGTATGATGGATGCCTGATACATAAAAGACATATGTACTCCGGAGGAGGTTCAGCCGCGGCTTCGGCTGCCCGTTGGTGAGATGGGATGACTTGCCTCCACCTACATCCCAAGGACCTACGGATACCGGATTGGGAGCAGCAGCAGGACGTAATCGTAGCCTGTGTCTCGACTGTGGGAAGGTGCTGGATATACGGCTTCTGACCTCCCAATCCGAGTCGTTCCCGTCGGAGGCGGAAGCACCCGCGGGGTCTCCCACCGAAATAGCTAATTAACTCTCAGCTCTCTATTGGATCGTCCAAAGGGGAACTGCATGGTCCACTGCACTAGGTGTGGGGAGGATAATCCCGACGGCGCCCAGTTCTGCGTCAAATGCGGTGCCGGGTTCTACCCATCGGGACGTGGGAGGAGCGAATGGCGGAGACACGGGGATGAGATGTGCTTCGGCGTGCCCATCAGGGGGCAAGTCTGGGGCATCCTCTTCGGCCTCATCATAGTCCTCTGGGGGCTATCCACGCTTATGAACTGGCGCATAAACTTCTTCGCACTCATCGCCATCGCCCTGGGCCTGGTCATCCTAGTGGGCGCCCTTAGAATGTCCTCTCGTAGATAGGACACGCCGTCGCGATGTCCGATAAGCTTATCGCTCCGATTTTTTGATGAAGGCCCTTGCCTTCGATTTTTCCTCTATTCTTGGTGTGACTCTTAGCCCAGGAGGGTCACCGTCACCTCTTCCCCCTCCTCGACGGTGTCGGCGTTCACGGGGATGACGATGTAGCCATCGGCGCGGGCCATGCTGGTGATGGCCCCCGACTTTTTGAAGACCGGATATGCGAGGCCGTCTTCAAGCCTCACCGTGAGGAACTGCTCCCTGCCGGAGGATGAGACGACCCGAGCCGCCATCCTCGCCCTGACCTGCCTCAGTTCTCTAGGCGGGAGCCCCGCCGTTACCCTCAACGCCGGCACCAGGAAGACGATGGCGTTGCTGAGGCATGAGGTCGGGTAGCCCGGCATACCGAACATCGGCGTCCCGTCGACGACCCCGAACAGCGTTGGCTTCCCTGGCTTGACCTGCAGTCCGTGGAACAGCACCTCCCCGGCCTCCTCGACCACGTCGTACAGGAAGTCCCGGCTCCCGACGGAACTCCCCCCCGAGAAGACGACGAGGTCATAGGCCGCGGCTTCGTGGAGAACTTTCTTAATGTTTGCGCGATTGTCTGGGACGATTCCGAGCCGTCTGGGGACGCAGCCGTTGACGGCGATGACGGATGATAGGGTGTATGAGTTTATATCGTATATCTGGCCCGGCTCCAGCTGGTCGCCTAGGGGCCTTACCTCCGAACCTGTAGATACGACGGCCACGATGGGCCTGGCGTAGACCTCCACCGATTCGACTCCGAGGGCGGCTAGGGCTCCCAACTTCCCGGGCGTAAGCCATTCGCCCTCCTTGACGACGGCCTCTCCCTCTCTCATATCCTCGCCCTTGGGGGAGATGTTCGCCCCCGGGTAGACCGGGCTCTGAACCTCGACGTGGCCGCCGTCCAGCCTGGTGTACTCCACCATGACGACGGCGTCGCTCCCCTTGGGCACCGGGCTTCCCGTCGCCACCTGGACGCATTCGCCGGGACCCACCTCACCGTCGAATTGGTCTCCGGCGTGCAGCTCCCCGACCAGCTTCAACCTCCTCGGGGAGAAGGTAGAGGCGCCGTAGGTATCCTCAGCCCTGACCGCGTATCCGTCCATCGCGGCCCTGTCGAAGGGGGGGACGTCGAAGCCAGCGGCGACGTCCTCGGCCATCACCCTCCTCGCGGCCTCCTCCAGCCGGACCCTCTCCACCCTGTCGATTCGCCGGACGTTCACCTTGATGATCTCCATGGCCTCCTCCCGGGAGAGGAGGCGCTTGAACGGCCTCATCGGCCCCTTTCAACCTCCCAGATCATGTGACCAAGGGCGGGGATGATGATCTCCTTCAGCGCCAGCTCCACGGCGTTCCGCGAGCCGGGCAGGCAGAAGACGAGCTTTCCTCCGGCGACTCCGGCCGTCGCCCGGCTCAGGATGGCCGAGTGGCCGACCTCCTCGTAGCTGAGCCTCCTGAAAAGCTCGCCGAAGCCCTCTATTCGCTTGTCCAGGAGCGGTGTGACGGCGTCCACGGTCCTGTCCTTGGCGCCTATGCCCGTTCCGCCGCTCGTGATGACCACCTGCACCCTCCCGTCGCCCAGGAGGCCCTTCACGGCCTCCCTTATCTGGATCGTGTCGTTTTTGACGATGACGTGGGCCGCGACGCTGTGCCCTCCCTCCTCCAGTAGGCGGACGGCCGTGCTCCCAGTTTCGTCGGTCTCGGTCCTCCTGACGTCGCTGGTGACGAGGAGGGCGCAGACCGCCTCAGCCCGCTGATCTCTCCTATGTTCCTCCATGCCTCATCCTTTCCTCTTCTCAATGACCCTGATGTCGGTTATAGCTGTGTCCGGGTACTGGCCTGCTTCGTCCTTCTCCAGGTATTTTACCATGTCCCAGATGGTGAGGAGGGCGGCTGACACCCCTGTGAGGGCTTCCATCTCGACCCCCGTCTTATAGTCGGCGGCGACGCGGCATCTGGCCTCCACGAAGCCTCCTCCGAGGGTGAACTCGGCGTCTATGGATGTGAGGGGTACGGGGTGGCAGAGGGGCACGATCTCGGGCGTCCTCTTGGCCGCCAGCACGCAGGCGATTTCGGCGGCGGCCAGCGGATCTCCCTTCTCCACGGCCCCCGTTCTGATGGCGTCCATCGTCCCTTCCTTCAGCCTGATCATTCCGACGGCCTCGGCACTCCTATGGACCACCTCCTTGTCCGAGATGTCCACCATCCTCATCGGGTTCGACCTGCTCACGGCCCCTCTCCTTCCACCCAGAAGTCGCCCTCCGGGGTTACCTCCTTCTTCCATATGGGCACCCTCCCCTTGATCTGCTCCAGCACGTAGCGGCAGGCGTCGAAGGCCTCCGCCCTGTGGGCTGCGCCAACGGCGATCATCATGATCTTGTCGGAGACGTTCAGGTTTCCGTACCTGTGGATGACGGTTACCTCCTCCACCCCGAACCGCTCCAGGGCCTCCTCCCTTATGGCCTCGAGCTGCCCGAGGGTCATGTCCTCGTAGCACTCGATCTCCATGCGCTCCACCCCCCTTCCCTCCGACTTGTTCCTCACAAATCCGACGAAGGTCACGAGCGCCCCCATATTACCCGTCCGAAGTCGGCCCAGTACCTCGTCGACGGAGAAGTCCTCGCGCGTGATCCTGATCATGTCAACCACCGCTCACGGGCGGAAAAAGCGCCGCCACATCTCCCTCAACTAGCGTTTCCCCGGGCTCGGCGAACTCGCCGTTCACGGCCACTAAGATCCGTTCGACGCCTCCGAGGGGCCCGTGCTGGACCTTGATCGCTTCCACCAGTGCCTCCACCGTCGAGCCTTCCTGAAGATGGAACTCCTCCTCGGACAGGCCCGCCATCTCCCTGAACAGGGCGAAGTATATCACCTTAACCCTCAGCCCTCTCCCTCCAGTATGGCTTCCTCCTGACCACGGCCTCCCTGAATGCCCCTGCCAGCGCGTTCCGGGCTGCCCCGCGCCGGAGGAGGGAGACAGCTTCGACCAGGTTGTCGTCCCTCATGAGGCAGGGCTTCAGACGGCCGTCCGATGTCACCCTCAGCCTCGTGCAGAAGCGGCAGAACTGAGAGTTGTGCATGGGCCTCACCACCTCCACGACGCCGCCCCCCCTGAGGTGGTACTGCCTCCTCCTGTGGAGCTTCCGCTCGTGAACGTACTCCGAACGGGCCTCCAACTCCTCCTCCAGGGGGCGCAGGTCGTAGTTATACTCGTCCCAGCTCTCCGCGCCCCTTTCAAGGGGCTGGAACTCGATGAGCTGGAGGATGGCGCCCAGCTCCTTCGATAACTCGATCATCTCCGGGACCTCTCCGTCGTTAATACCCCTCAGGACGACCATGTTGAGCTTAACGGGCTCCAAGCCGGCGTCGATGGCGGCTCTTATGCCTCGCTTCACCTCCGTGAGGGCGTCGCGCCCGGTGATCTCCTTCAGAATCTCAGGTCTCTTTGAGTGGAGGCTGACGTTCACTCTTCTGAGGCCGGCCCTCTTGAGATCCAAGGCCTTCTCCGCCAAGAGGGAGCCGTTTGTGGTCATGGAGATCTCTTCGGAGTAAGGGGCTATCCTCTGGACGATCTCGACGATGTCATCGCGGAGCAGGGGCTCTCCGCCGGTGAGTTTGAAGCGTCCTATCCCGAGCTCAGCGGCGACGTCTACTAAGGTCTCGACTTCATCAGCGGTGGCCTCGCCCCGAGGGTTAGACTCTCCCTCCCTGTGGCAGAAGAAGCAGTCGAAGTTACACCGCTGGGTGAGGGATATCCGAAGGCTGTTCACATGCCGTCCGTAGGGGTCTACGAGCCGCTCACCCCTCCCTTCGCAGGCTAACATCTCCAACTCGGCTTCTCTCTTATCTGCGATCATGTCGGTTAAAACTGTTATGCACGGACGAACATATCGATGGGTGGCCCAAGGGGTCCGAAACCTTTTATAGCGATATGCATGGATAAGCATATCGTATTGGGGATCGGTACGAACAGACACCGGACAGTCCCACTGGCATTGATCCTGATAGCCCTGACGGCGACGGGCGGCTTCTATCTGCTCCAGTCGAGAGCGGCCTCAGGGAGGCGCAGCCTCGTGGTCTCGACGACTACCAGCCTCTACGACACGGGCGTGCTGGACGAGATCGAGGAGGCCTTCGAGGCGGAGAGCCAGATAGACCTCTACTTCATCTCCGTCGGCACCGGCCTCGCCATAACCCACGCGAAGAGGGGGGACGCTGACATGATTCTGGTCCACGCGCCTCCAAGGGAGCTGGCCTTCATGGAGAAGGGCTACGGCGTTTGCAGGAAGATCATTGCGTACAACTTCTTCGCCATCGTCGGACCGGGAGACGACCCCGCAGGAATAGGGGGCCTCGCTCCGACTGAGGCCCTCGGGAAATTGGTAGGAGGAGGCAGGGACGGCTTGGCCATCTGGGTGTCGAGGGGCGACGACTCCGGCACCCACTCCAAGGAGAAGGTGCTGTTGACGGGTGTTGGGTTCGATGTCTCGGCGCTCAGGGAGGAGGACTGGTACAGGGAGGCCGGCACGGGGATGGGCAAGACGCTGCAGATCGCGGAGGAGTTAGAGGCTTACACCCTCAGCGACATGGGGACATACCTGAAGTACAGGAAGGAGGGCCTCGTCGCCCTGGATGTCCTCGTCGGGGAGGGGGAGGAGCTCATCAACGTCTACAGCGCCATCGCCGTCAACCCTGAGGCCAACCCCGACGCCAACTTCGACGACGCCGTCGCCTTCATCGAATACCTCTCCTCTGAGGAGGGCCAAGCCATCTTCAGCGGCTACGGCGCCGACAGCTACGGCGAGGCCCTGTTCAACCCCGCCGACGAACTCCTAAAGACGCGGGCGGACCAGGTGGCTGCGAGCTGGATCGAGGAG
>Ga0114921_10001640_pt1 | contig 10364 bp, 6 predicted proteins | sample BentaG_FD_87016 | JGI IMG/M metagenome (GOLD analysis project Ga0114921, IMG submission 87016) | Deep subsurface microbial communities from South Atlantic Ocean to uncover new lineages of life (NeLLi) - Benguela_00093 metaG | ecosystem: Environmental > Aquatic > Marine > Oceanic > Sediment ...
CAATCTGCCTCAGTTGCCTGTAGTCTGTAACGCAATTGACCACCACAAAGAACAGAGAGATGGCGATAATGATCTCCGCGAAATGGCGCAAAGTATCTCTGGTTATCCCAGCATGTGCGCTACCCACCATAAAGGCAACAACGGCCAGGGAAATGAAGATCAAGATCGGCAGATCCAGAGGGGAGTTGATAAAGCCTTCCTGGGAGCGGGTGAGAACGCGAGCCAGCCAGACGCCAAACACGGCCAGTAACGCAACATCAAGGAAAGTGGGGTAGAAACCCACACTGAAAGGGATAGCACCGAAAGGCAGCAGGCAGATCACCGCCACCAGGACAAAAAGCCCGATTTGGGTGCTCCTTAGCATGGCTATGCCTACCACCAGCGCTGCTATCAGGGCCAGGACGATCAAAGGGGAGACAACGGCTAGCAACAAGCCTCCGAGGAGGCCCAGCACCAGACACGCCCCTATTAGGTACAGGCGAACCGGCCAGCCTCCTCGTAGCAAGCTTGAGTGCACACTGAGAACCCAGTTGTCGAGCATATGTCCCCTACTCGCTTTCGCGCCAGACAGATGTCCGGTCCAATCACCTGACCGTAGCAGTGCTTCAGGTGACCCAGCACGGCTCCCCTACTACAGCCTGCATCCAGGATTCTGAGTCTCCTGTTTGCCCCGTGGTGGCCGTCCAAGACAGAAAGGAAGATGTTACGCATCCCCACGTACTACCAGTAGGTGCTCTCCACCTCATATATGACCCCGCGTTCTCATGAGCTCCCCGTGGGCTGGAATTCGGCGATGAGATCACACACCTTCTTGATCTGTTCTTCGCTAAGTTCTGGAGCCACGGGCAAGGAGAGAACCTGGCGCGCGCACTGTTCCGTTACTGGCAAGGCGCCCTCACTGAAGCCAAGATCTTGGTAAGCCTCCTGCAAATGTACTGGTACGGGATAGTGGACGAGAGCACCCACACCCTTTTCCCTGAGAAACATCTGCAACTCATCTCTGTGCTCACATCTGATCACATAGAGATGGTAACAATGCTTTCCGTACTCCATCTCGACAGGATTAGTCACAGCGGTGCCCCGCAGCAACTGGTCGTACAGCGTGGCATGCTTCCTGCGTGTTGTGTTCCATTCGTCCAGCCATTTCAGCTTCACCCTCAAGATGGCGGCCTGCAGTTCGTCCAAGCGACTATTGACACCCCTGATGGAGCTCACATACCTTTCGGCCCACCCATATTGGCGAAGAAGAGAGATACGCTGGGCCAGCGTGGGATCATTTGTGACAATCATCCCGCCATCGCCATAAGCACCCAGGTTCTTAGTGGGATAGAAGCTGAAGCAACCCAGATCTGCCAAGGACCCAGCCTTCCGCCCCTGATACTCTGCGCCGTGAGCCTGGGCCGCGTCTTCCACCACCTTCAGCCCGTGCCTCCTTGCCGTAGTCAAAACGGGGTCCATGTCAGCCACCTGCCCGTATAGATGAACCGGCACTATGACCTTGCTGGCAGGAGTGATCTTGTCCTCCAATTGTGAAGCATCCATGGTATAGCTCAGGGGGTCTACGTCCACGAATACCGGGCGGGCTCCGGTCATCTCGATCGCTGCGATGGTCGCCACCGCAGTATGGGAGATGGTTACTACCTCATCACCAGACCCCACATCGCAAGCCAGAAGGGCCAGATGTAAGGCTTCTGTGCCTGAGCCCACGCCTATACCATAGCTTGCACCGATATAAGCCGCGAATTCTTCCTCAAACGCCCTTACTTCTTGGCCCAAGATGAACCACCCGCTGGTCAAGACCCGCTTGACAGCCGCATCAATCTCCTCTCTGATGGAGAGATACTGGAGCTTCAAGTCGCTGAACGGGATCACGCTGTCACTCCCAATACCGTTCTTTATGTTGGCGATAGAAATCTACCGTCTTGGCCAAACCCTCTTTGAGGGGCACCACTGGTTTCCAGCCAAGCACCGCTTCGATCTTGCTGTAGTCGCCATAGTAGTCGCCAATATCTATGCGCTTCTGATCTTCAGGAAAACGCACCAGTCCATAACTGGCCTGAGGACAGAGTTCCATCAATGTCTCCACTATCTCCAGCAGGCTAATGGGCCGCAAACCACCCAAGTTGAAGACCTGACCGTTAGCTTTGTCAGCGGCCCCAGCCAACAAGAAAGCCTCAACCACATCATCCACATAATTGAGGTCTCGCAACTGCTTTCCATCCCCGTAAACCGATATCTCCTGCCCATCTGTGGCTAGCCGGATGAACCAGCCGATGAACCCTTGACGACTATGCTTCATCAACTGCCGAGGACCGTATGTATTGGTTAGGCGCAGTGAGGTGGCTCGAATACCATACACGTTGTTGTATAGTATATGATACCACTCCCCCGCCATCTTGTTGATGCCGTTTACATCGGTAGGGTGCAGAAGATGCCTCTCATCTACGGGAAGATAATCGGGCACGCCATAGATCTGCCTCGTACTGGCATAGACGATTTTCACTGCAGGGTTGTTATGTCGGCAGGCTTCCAATAGGGATAGCTGGCTGCGGCAGTTAATCTCCAGATCTGTGTAGGGGTCGTGCATACTATCTATGTGACTTACCTGACCCGCCAGGTTGAAGATATAATCCTGCTGACGAACCAGATAGTCCATACTGTTCCTATCCCTGACGTCGGCGATATTGACTTGCACTTTGCCTTCAATATCTTCCACATTGAAGAGATTGCCGCCGTAATCAGGGATCAAGGAATCCACGATGAGGATATCAGCCCCGCACTCTACCAAGTGGTGCGCGAGGTTGCTGCCGATGAAGCCCAGGCCACCGGTGATCATCACCTTCTTGCCCTGGTAACTATCCCTTAGACTCACTTGTGCCTGTATCCTTGCCCAAAAGCTGTGGCAGCCGCAATTCCAACCAGAGCTTGGTAAGATCGCGCGCTACCCTGAATATGCGTCCGAAATTGAAGAACTGAGAGCGTCCATAGGCTCGATGGTAGTGATGAACCGGCACCTCGCTGATCTTGAAGCCGGCATCCTGTATCTTCTTCATCATCTCCACGCAGATCACGCCACTGTCCGATTTCAAGTGCACTTTATCGAAGATGGGGCGACGCATGAGACGGAAATCACAGTCCACGTCTTTCAGACGCAGCCCAAAAGCAAGCTTCGCCATCCAATGATATATGCGACCGATAATGACTCGATGAAGCGGGTCTGAGCGGCTCATTTTATACCCTTGCACCAGATCAACTCCATCCCTCATCTGCTCCCAAAGAAGGGGCAGATCCCGAACGTCATATTGGGCATCGCCATCGGTATAGAAGATGAAATCCTTGCTAGCCGTGGCAAACCCCGTGCGTAGGGCACCACCATAACCCTTGTTCTTCTCATGGTGGACAACCCGCACAGCCTCATACTGCTTCTCCAACTCATTCAGGATGTCCTCCGTATAGTCCGAACTACCATCATTCACCACGATCACCTCGTAGTCGTCGGTCAGCGACTCAAGGACCAGAATGGCGGAGAGAACCATGCTGGCTATGGTGCCCCCATCATTGTAGGCCGGAAAGAAAACTGAAATACCCTTGTTGGACTCCAATTCCATGAACTACCCCCACATGAATAATTGTTGGTGTTAGTACTAGCACCTGATTTACTATCCGACAAGCATGAACCGCACCATTACAACACTGGATCTCATCTCATGCTAACTACCGTCTTGAACCCTCGCCAATACCGAGCCACATCCTGCAACCCCCTGATGGACAAGAACTGCCGCAGGATATACTTGGGACGTAGATAAAACTTCCTATATGCAGCAGCTATAGCATCTCTCAATTCCTGCTCCGTCATCCCTTCGGGCACATAACTGAGTCTGGTCTTCTCAACATCAATTATGGAGGTATACTGGCCGAAATCGTGGTGCAGAACTTTGCCTTCCCTCTGCGCAATCTTGTAGAGCTCGTTACCCGGATACAGCGCCAGGACATAGAATGTAGGCACATCCAAGTCTAGGTCAATGGCAAACTGCACACTCTCGTCAATGGTCTCCAGACTCTCTCCAGGCATACCCAGCACGAAGAAGGCTCTCACGTTCATCCCCGCCTCCTTAGCCCATGCCACCGCCCGCCTATTCTGCTCCAACGTGGTGCCTTTCTTCATTATGTCAAGTATCTCTTGGCTGCCAGACTCCAGACCGAAAACTATCTGCCAGCACCCGGCTTCCTTCATTTTATTCAACAGCTCTTTGGAAACACGATCTACTCGAGTGGTACAGGACCAAGGAACCTCTATCCCCCTGCTTATCATCTCATCGCAGATCTCTATCATGCGATCCTCACGCATGGTAGGGATGTCATCGAAGAACTTGATCTCTCGCGCGCCATAGACGTTTATCAGCTCCTCCATCTCATCAACCACGTTCTGAGCAGAGCGAGCCCTGAACCTATTGCCAAACACTGTACGATCACAGAATATGCATTGATAAGGGCATCCCCGGCTGGTTATCATATGCCCAAAAGGCAGCTTCCTGTAACTGGCTGGTATGGGTCTGTACCTGTCCAAAGGAGGGTAGAGGTGCCGAGCAGGGAAAGGCAGTTCATCCAGGTTCCTTATGTAGGGTCTGCGCTCATTGACGATCACCTCATCACCGTCACGGTACACCAGACTCTGAATGCTGTCGAGCTTCAAGTTTCCCTCACGCATCTGCTCTGCCAGCTCCAGCATGGTGAACTCTCCCTCTCCTATCACACCTATATCGAAGCAGCTTATCTCCATCACGTCCTTAGGTAGGGTAGAAAAGTGAGGCCCACCGATAACGAATAGCGTATCCGGCAGGAACTCCCGTAGCTGCTCAGCGGCAGCTATCGCGTTATTGATAGAGAGAATTGTCGCCGTGAAACCTAGTATGTCCGGCTTGGGTGCCGACAGCATCGCCTTCAACTCATCAAAGCCTACTTGGAGAGGGACGCAATCTATTATACTCACATTAAGATCATGTTGTTCTAGCACAGCAGCGATGTAACCTATTCCCAAGGGGGGTATTATGTTGGCCACATCCTTCAAACTGCCAGCCTGCTGCCTGGGAGTTAAAGGAGGGTTGATCAACACGATTTTGGGTCCACTGTCACCATATGGGGTCATCCAAGCTCCGTTCACTTACACGGTATGCCGAATCCAAGAGTCTCTCGGGATTAGGATAATGAAGTCTCATAATCACAGCTTGCAGCATCTGGCGCAACCGGGGAACAGCCCCTTCTTCAATTGGCGCCTGAAATGACGATACTTCTCACTATTCCATATCTCTTCCAGTGTCATCTCCCGTATGTTCCCCATGGGATAGTAAAATGATTCACAGGGGCAAACGTCACCGTTGGGATAGATGAACAGTCCACGCCAAGCGAATACGCATTTCCTCGAAGACACGAAATGGTCTGAATACCAAACCCTTACCTCTTCATCGTCCAGTTCCGGGGTAAAGGACACCGAATCGCCGCGCCGCTTCTTCAAAGCGATGATCCTCTCCGCAATCTCCCGCCCTTCTTCCCCAGGTGTATAGAGCCAACTGATAGCTCTGAAATCCTCGCCTGGGAAATGGCGGCTCCAATAACGATCATTTGCTCGGATATCTCCCCCTGTGAAGAAGGTTGGGTGTCCAAAGCGCATGGCATCCACTCCGAGCTCCTTGGCGATAGTTACCATCTCCTCCAAGTATCCCGCATTATCTGCCGAGATGGTGCTGTGGATGAGGACACCAGTCTTATCTCTATGCTTCAAGAAAAGCTCAACATTCCTCCGAAGTCTGTCATACGCGATCGGTATGCCGACGATCCTATTGTGTATCTCTTCGGGCCCTTGTAAAGAGAAAGCCACAAAATCCAAGCCCAACCTCACCATCTTTTTGATAGATTCTTCCTTCATAGGCAACCCGTTCGTGAAGATGCCACAAGTCATTCCATGATCCTTTACGAGAGCCAAAATGTCTAGTATGTCCTTCCTTAGGAAAGGCTCACCGCCAAATAGGATAAAGCCAGGCTTCTTGGGAGCTACCTGTGTCACCAAGTCCTTGATCTCCGAAAAGGTCAGTTCAACCCCCGGGTTTTGATTCAAGAGCGGCCTAAGGTTGCACATGCTACACTTAGCGTTACACCTCAGGGTCAGAAAAAGAGTTATGTTCAGGGGAAAGGTGCTTTCACCGTCTCTCAGGTAGTAGTCGTACGGGAAGAGAAACGCCTGTTTCAGAAAAGTCGTGAAGGGGTAGGCTTTGAAAACGGTGACCGCTTGCAGTTGTCTTCGAACTACGCTTAACAGTTTCATTTAGACGTCATGCTCTCCTTGGGATAACCAGGATATCAAAGGCCATCTCTCGCAAGGGCCGTACAGCTAGTTGATAAGTATATCCCACGCTTGCAGCAAATGCAACCAACTCGCGGCTTGAATCGCGGCAGAGAGAAATGGCTATTCTTCTTCCTCGTCACCGTCTCCTTGGACTTCCCCCCATCCGCCTGAGGGCAGTAGATGGTCATCCCCTCGGATCAACGCTTTGCCCCCACAATAGAAAATGATATAATTGAGCCAAGACGGTCCACATGGGCGCTCGCTATCGAGGAGAGTTGATTGGCAACTCAGTCAGCTATCAAGAGCGCCAGCGATTCATGCGCACAATCATAAGGAGGTAAGTTAAGCATGGAAATCTATCTGGACACCGCCAATATCGAGGAGATTAGAAAAGCGGCTAAGATGGGGGTCATCAGTGGTGTCACCACCAACCCCTCGCTAATGATGCGCGCGGGGCGGGGCGACTATCGTCAGGCTACCCAAGAGATATGCTACCTCGTACAGGGACCCATCAGTGCCGAGGCGGTCAGCACTCAAGCGACAGAGATGGTAGAGGAAGCTAAGAAGATAGCCCAATGGTCGCCCTACGTGGTCATCAAGGTACCTGTGAGCGCTGATGGCCTGGAGGCCATCAGTATCCTAGCTCAAAGCGAGGCCGATCCTGACAACATCTGTCAAGACTGCGCCTGGCTGGACAAGTGCCATTTAGATCGTGATGTGGCTCGTGAATTGGTGCTCATACAAGGCATTAGCACCAACGCCACCCTCGTATTCTCTACCAATCAGGCCCTTCTCGCAGCTCGCGCTGGGGCCTCCTATGCCTCGCCCTTCATTGGTCGCCTGGATGACATAGGCCACGAAGGAATGGATGTGGTAGCCGAGGCGGCGGAGATCTTCACCAACTACGGTCTAGATACCCAGATCATCGCCGCCAGCATCCGCCATCCCCTACACGTTACTCAGGCTGCTCTGGTAGGGGCCGATATAGCTACGGTGCCTTACTGGGTCTTAGAGAAAATGGTCAGGCACCCCTTGACAGACATAGGCATCGAGCGGTTCTTGGAAGACTGGAAGAAGGTAGGCGGCTGAGCGTTGGAGGCATGTGGCCCAGAACCGGCAGGGGGAGGCAGAGAGCCTCCCCTTTCCTGCATCCCTGATGAAAAGAGTACCTTCGAATTATTGACAAAGTTACACAATGTCCACTAGGGTATACTCAGGATAGAAGAGTTGATAATAGCACACTTGCCCTAGCTCTGGATCAGTCAAGAACAGGACTACTCTTCAGTCTCACTACCATGGGGGAAGCAGGTGGGATATGAGAACATGCTGGCGCATTCTGGCAGGGCTCAGTTTAGCCCTATGGATCTTCGCTTGGCCTCTTTCGTCTAGTTCGCACCCTCTTCAGGGCCAAGAGGAGACAATGGCCGGAGAGTGGCATCAAACTACTCTGGCCGACTTCGCTGAGGGCACCTTCGATAGTCTGCAACTGCTGGATTACGGCGATGGAGCCTTATCCCTAGCCATCGAGGAAGAAACTTACCCTCCTCTCGGTGCTTATACCTCCACTGTCAAGCTGGCTGACTTCGATTTCAACGCCATAGGGATTCAATGGCGCGCGCAGCTCCCACCGGATACCAGCTTGCACGTATCTGCTCGGGTCAGCACCGATGGAACTGCCTGGTCACCATGGCAGGAGGTAGCAGAGCCTGAACAGGAAGGCGAGCATTTCTATGCCTTTGCGCCATTGATCGTCGGTGAGGGGCGGTACGTCCAGTATCGCCTCGTATTGACCACTCAGCATCCGAACCTCACACCACGCTTAGAAGATATCACCCTCACGTACATTGACTCTACTCGCGGGCCCGCGCTGGAAGATGTTGAGAGCCTTCCCCCTCGACCGCGACTCGAAGGCGCTGCGGTACCTCAACCCGCTATCATCAGCCGTGCCGATTGGGGAGCCAACGAGAGATATCGTTTCGACGCTCAAGGTAGCGAGATCTGGCCCACTGAGTACGCGACTCCCCAAAAGATCGTCATTCACCACAGTGTGACTGTGAACTATGACCCCAACCCTCCCGCCACGGTGCGCGCCATCTACTACTATCATGCTGTCACGCTAGGTTGGGGCGATATCGGGTACAACTACCTGGTAGACTGGCATGGCAACATGTATGAAGGACGTTACGGCCCTCCTGATGTGGTAGGAGGGCATGTGTACGGCTACAACTATGGCAGCGTGGGCATTTGCGGCATCGGGACCTACGGCAATACCGGCAATAGTCTTCCCCCTAGCGCCGAACTGCTGACCGGGTTGGTAGATGTATCTGCCTGGCAGTGCAGTCGCAGCCTCATCAACCCCAACGAAAGCTCCTTCTTCATTGACAAGACCACGCAAAACATAGCCGGCCACAGAGACTATGTCGTCACCGCTTGTCCCGGCGACCACTTGTACGCTGGATTACCGTCAATAAGGACACAGGTCTGGAACAAGATCCTGAACCACACCCCGGCATACTTTGCCGAGTATTTGACCCATGATACGCCAGCGGTCATGGTTCGCGGCCAAACCTGGACCACATCACTATTGTTGCGAAATGCAGGCACCTTGACCTGGCTCGCCCAAGGGCAGAACCCCGTCAACCTGGGCTATCGCTGGTATGATGACCAGGGCGGGGTGATTCTTGGCAATGTTCAAACTCCTCTACCTCACGATGCATCCTATGGAGATATCGTCGAGCTAAATGGCGTTTCCGTGGAAGCTCCCGATCAGTCCGGTCAATATGTGCTGGAATGGGACCTACTGCACGAAGGTGTCAGTTGGTTCTCGGTTCAGGGCAGCCCCACTTTGACCGTGCCGGTGACAGTGTTTGATCCAAACCTTTCCCCCCACAGCTTTGTGCCCCTAGTGATCAATGAGCATCCTTCTGTCGTCCCGTCACCAACGCCGACCCCCAGCCCTCCTGCGGTGGAAGCCCGCGCTCTATGGGTGCCTCGGTGGTCCTACCGCAATAGGGCAGATGTGGAGACTATCGTGGATAGGGCAGCTTCAGCCAACTTCAATATCCTCTTCTTCCAGGTTCGGGGTCAAGGCGACGCTTACTATCAGTCCCAGTACGAGCCTTGGGCGGATCGGCTATCCGGCACCCTGGGCCGGGATCCCGGTTGGGACCCCCTGGCGGTAGCCATAGAGGAGGCCCATGCTGCCGGGCTGCAGCTACACGCCTATGTCAACGTCTATCCTGTGTGGTTGGGCACGACGCCCCCTCGAGCGGATACCGTGCCCCAACACATGTATCGTCGCTTCAACAGTCTATACGGAAATGAATGGGTGCAGTGGCATCGAAATGGCACAGCTATGGGCCTGAACTCATCCTATCTGTCGGCCAACCCCGGCCACCCTGCGGTATCCGATCACATAGTAGCCGTCTCTCGAGACATCGTCCAGAACTATGATATTGATGGCTTACACCTGGACTACATCCGCTACTCCAACCCATATTACTCCCATGATCCGGTGAGCGAGCAGAGGTTCCAAGAGGCTCAACCAATTGGGTGGGCAGACTGGCAGCGGGCCCAGATCACTGAACTGGTGAGCCGTATTCACGATGAGGTCATCCCCCTGCGACCCGACACGGCATTATCGGTAGCGGCCTGGCCCATCTATCAAGACAAGTGGGGTTGGGTGAGCTATGGAAGTGTCAAGTACGACGGCTACGATGGCTATTATCAGGATTCACAGGGCTGGCTGGAGATGGGCAAGATGGATTTTCTGGCACCCATGCTTTATGGTACCTCTGTCCAGAACTATCTCGACCGCTTTGAGATCCTTGTGGAAGACTTCGTGGCCGGATCTTATGGACGGCACATATACGCTGGCATCCCTGCTGGGTATAGCTCCTTCTCCGAGATTGAGACCCGCATCGAGATAGCCCGCCAGTCTGGCGCCCAGGGCCAGGCTATCTTCGCCTACTCTCTGGTCGAGAGCAAGCACTACTGGGATGAGTTCAGGAACGGCCCCTATGCG
>Ga0114921_10001641_pt1 | contig 10362 bp, 7 predicted proteins | sample BentaG_FD_87016 | JGI IMG/M metagenome (GOLD analysis project Ga0114921, IMG submission 87016) | Deep subsurface microbial communities from South Atlantic Ocean to uncover new lineages of life (NeLLi) - Benguela_00093 metaG | ecosystem: Environmental > Aquatic > Marine > Oceanic > Sediment ...
GAATGATGCTGCCTTTTGTCCAGTCCCTCTCAAACGCTCCCCCTCTCCTGAAAGAACCCTCTACCTCTTCCATCGTAAGTAGGCACTCCTTTTCATCGGTCAAACAGTTAAGGAAAGCGTCTTTGCCTGCTCACCTGTCTCAGCCACCATAGACAATGAACCGGTAACATAAATGAGACTCCTCTCGCCAGCCAGAGGCAGGTCCAGTCGAAATATCGTCTTGTTGACCTGCACTTACGCTCCATGGTGTCTAAACTTAGCGGTGATAGGGACTGTAACCGTAGCCGAAGGATGAATAGAGTGAGTGAAAATTACTCTATCAAACAGAGGAACTAATTCTGAGATCATTCCAGCTATATCCTTGTCAGAGGAGACTCAATAATCAAGGTAGCTCGGTCAAAGTGTCGCTCAAGAGACCGCCTCAACTTTCGGGCTGAATCGGGATTATTGGTACCAGGCACTACCACAAGGGAATGGCGGTTTAAAACTTGGATGTAACCCGGCCATCTCGTTGAAAACTACGTGCGATGCATTTAACCATAACGGCAAATTCCACACTTACCTTAGACACTGGTCTAACAAGTTACCCGATTCTACCAAACTAGTAAACCCCCTGAAAGGTCAGGCTGTATACAATAGTCACCTCGCCTCTTTCGTGATCTTCCCATTGCTCCCAAGAACCTGCCTCGTGAACCTTTCAATTACAACCCTTCTTGCGACCTCTTCGGCACGAACTTGCTTTGTGTATTCATTACATGACATGGCACTGCCTTATGCGAATCCTTACTCATTTTCCCCTTCTTCTTGACTTATGAGGCCGTTTAATTTTGTTTTTAGCTTCATTTTCGGCCAGTTTGAGAACCCCTCACTCCAACTTACAGCTCCTTTCCAAGTGTACCTAGCTTCGGTTTTGCCCAAAACCCCCCGAAAAAACGCCTGTATTTCTAAACAACCTCAACTTATTGTTTCTTGGCCTTCAGCCTTTCCATGGCGGCTTTACCATATTCCCGTTGTTCTGGGCTGAGTGCGTTAAGCTGTGAGTCCCTGCTCTCCATTACAAGCGTATCCTCTATCGAAAGACTGAGAGCTCGATTTACTGCTGCTTTGGTGAGCATCAGTGATAAGCCAGAGTTCTCATTGATCTTTTTCGCCATGTCCATTGCTGCCTTATCCAACTCCTCCAGTGGAACCACTTTGTTCGCCAGTCCATACTCGAGGGCTTCCTTAGCATCCATAAACTCGTTCGTGAAATAAAGCTCCTTGGCTCTCCCCAGACCTATGTAATATGTCAGCAGCTTGGTACCGGCGTTAGTTATTGTTTGGCCCACATTTGTTTCGGTGGCGCCAAACTTAGTTCCTTCAGCAACTATTCTTAGGTCAGCGTCCTCAGACCATTCCATCCCAGCTCCGATGGCATAACCATGCACCGCGGCGATTACAATCTTAGGCATTCTCATTATGACCCTGGTTATCTCCTGCATGGTGTCCGGCCGATGTTCCATGGGTACTGGTTCTGCCGGAGCCTCCTGTGTTGAAAGGTCAAACCCAGCACAGAAAGCCCTGCCCTCTCCTCTTAAGATAACTACCTTAGCCTCGGTATCAGCCTCGGCAGCCCGTAGTGCAGCCAGAAACTCATTAGTTAGCTGCCCATTTATGGCATTGAGCACCCTCGGCCTGTTGAGGCTTATTATTATGATACCTTCCTTCTTTTCATAGATTACGGTTTCAAATTGCATCACTTTGCCTCCTTTTATTTTCTATTCCCGCCATGTCAACCTTGATTCCCACGTTTCTAAAGAATCACCTTCTGCTCTTTTAGCTGTGACAGTTGATCCCAGTCATATCCCATTTCTAGCAATACTTCTTCTGTATGTTGACCTAAGGCTGGTGCAAGACTCCTGGGACGGACGGGAGTCTTGCTAAGCTGGAAGGGGACACGCAGCATCTTAATAAGATTGCCTGAAGAATGTTGTACTTCTCCTACATAACCATTCTCGGATACCTGTGGGTCAGCTAAGACCTCTGGCACTGTTGTTTCTGGTTCCCATAGCAAGCCGTGCTGCTCAAAGCGCTCTCTCCATTCTGCTAACGTCCTGGTGGCAAGGGCCTCATCAAGTATAGAGATAATCAACTGGCTATTTTTAACACGCTTCTGGTGAGAATCAAATCGCGGGTCTTTTTCCAGGTCTTCCCTTTCAATGGCTTTGCAAACTGCAGGCCAAAACCGATCTGTCTGGATCATCATAAAGAACAGCCACTTTTTATCCTTTGTCTGATATGTGTTGCGTAGTGGATTGGTCATGTCCTTTCTCGCATATTTACGATTTTCTTCTCGCTCCCCCCATATGAGGCGGCGCTGGATATCATCACCAGCAACCCACATACCGGCTGACATCAAAGATATGTCAATTTTTTGCCCGAATCCGAACCGGTCCCTAGCTAGGAGTGCGGTAACTATGGCACGAGAAAGAAAGACGGCAGTAGTGAGATCTCCCATAGATCCACGCAGTGGCACCGGCGGTGTCTCAGGTTCTCCTAAAGTAGACATAATCCCCGAGCGTATCCAGAAGGCAGTCTCATCAAAAGCCCGCCTGTCTCTATCAGGCCCTTTAGTACCGAAACCAGTGGCCTGAGCATAAATAATCCTGGGATTAATCTTGGCCAGGGTTTCATAATCTACGGCAAGCCTATCAACCACGGCAGCGCGCATATTAGTAATAAGGATGTCGGATATCTTGACCAGCTCGTAAATTATCTCCCTTCCTGCTTCTTGGCTCAGGTCAACGGCAATGGCACGCTTACTTCCATTCCATAGCTCCCACCAGGGGCTCACGGGGCCAAGACTACCTTCAGACATCGCTCTTGGAGAGACCACCCCTCGAGCGGGATCACCAGCTCTGGGATCCTCTACTTTAATGACATCAGCTCCGAGTTCGCCAAGGACACGAGCACAGGTAGGCCCAACCACCCAGGCACCAAGCTCAATAACCTTTGTTCCCTCTAGAGGTAGCACCATAATTACTTTCCTCCTTCCTTCGTTTGCCAATAGATGCATCGGCCCCTTGGAATCGAAAGACTATTGCCAATTCTAGGTTCCGACATTAAAAGCATTACCTTGGAAGATAGAGTCTAGTACGAAATATTTGTGCGTGCCTGCGGTGCTTGACGAGAGCCGAATGATAAAGCATCGTCTCAATGGCTGGCTCTGCCGCTAAGGCTGATTATCCCCAAGGCTCTGGTCACGGGAAGCGCTGGCACACCCCATATTTTCGCTGGTATCGTGCGCCAGCGCATTGGTCTTCCGCAGCAGGGCCAGCCTACTTGTTGTTACTGCCTTAGTTCTTAGCCTCTTCTTACCACCGAGCCTTCACCAAGCGATCAGGCCCCTATCCTCTGCTTGCCATGGCTTCCTTGAGCTCTAGGTCGAGCCACAGTCTAATATCCCATTTCTTTCTTTAACTCCGGGTCAAGCCAAATATATTTAGGGAAATTATATTGATTTATATAACCCACAGAGTATTCACCGTGGTAATTCTGTACCCATGGCCACCAAGCCCGGTAGTATTTTCCTGCTGGAAACAGTATGCCATAGACCTGCTCAATGGTGTACAGCGCCATCTCCTTGGTCAATCGGCCTCGCTTAGCCTGGTCTGCCATGTTCTCATGTGCCCATATTCCTTCGAACCTCTCATTAAGATATGGTTCGTTGACGATGCTATGGTTAAATGTACCCCCTGCCTTAATCTCCAGGCACTTATGAGGCAAACTTGCGCCACCTGTGTATGAATAGACCATCTCTTCGTGCTGGTTACTGTTCATTATTGAACTAAAGACACCCCATTCTCTCTGGTCAATTTCCATATCAACGCCGATGGCCTCAAAGTACTCCTTAACTAGAGATAGCTGGTCCACGTAGGTGGGAATATTAGGAGAAAGTATCTTGGTCTTAAAGCCATCTGGATACCCGGCCTCAGCCAGAAGCTGCTTCGCCTTTTCGGGGTGATATTCATATGCCTCCCTGACTGCCGCGGGGAGTTCCTCAATTGGAGTGAAGGCATCCATAGGCGAATACTCCGGATATGGTGCTACCGGCCAACAAAATGCGTGGCCTTCACCTTCATAGTAATCCCTGACTATTGTTTCTCTATCTATGGCCATAGATAGGGCTCGTCGGACCCTGATGTCATCAAAAGGCTTGGTGTCTGTCCTCATAAATAGGACCCACGGATTTTCCATGAGCCTGCTTTTCCACTGCAGTTCGGGGGTGGTCTGCTTCAAACTCTTTGACTCATCCAGGGTAATACCGGTCAGCCAATCAGTCTGGGCTGTGCGCAGGGCTGCTAGTCGGGTAGAAGCATCTTGTATAACCATCAAGTTGATGCCATCTATGTAGGGTAATTGATTCTCCGTGTGGAGAGGGTCCTTGCCCCAGTAGTTAGGGTTCTTTTCGAAGGTCAGGGAACTGGCCGGAACATAATCCACCAGGATGAACGGTCCCGTCCCAACAATATTCTTCCAATCCCGCATGTCTCCATATTTCTCTATCACTTCAGGTGGCACTATGACAATAAACTCAGAGACATACTCGAAGGCTAGTGCCGTCCGTGAAATTTCAGAGTCCGTACATTTCACAGTAACCGTGTATTTATCGGTTGCCGTTGCTGATTTAAACCACTCTGGATTAGTCTGACTTACATAAGAGCCTTCAATTTCAAACATCCGCGTAATGGAAAAGGCCACATCCTCGGCGACAACTTCCCTACCGTTTACCGGCGGCTTATCATGCCAATGAACCCCTTTACGGATGTGGTAGATGATGGTGTCGGGGTCGGGCACCTCCCAGCTTTCAGCCAAATTACCTACCGCGAATTCCGGAAAGTGAACATCCCTGGGCCAGAATTCGTTGGTGCCTGCCGGTCCTCTTGACCAGTCTCCGGTGAGTAGTTCATCGCTGGTGAGCTGGAGGGCATGGGCGCTCCAGCCGACAGTGTAGGCATCATCAAAGCCCAAGGTCGTCGTGTTGAGGACGGTGTTAAACGTCCCGCCATATTTTGGCACTTCTGGTCCCACTGCTGCCTCTTCTACCACCTCTTCCTCAGTGACGGCCGGGGCACAGGATGCCAGCACTAAAGCCGCCACCATTAAACAACTCACCACCAACCAAACAACCTTTCTTTTCATTTCTCCACCTTCTTTCGTTTTTGATGAACAACAGCTTGCTTTAATTCCATTTATTCTCACATTTTGCCTCCCTCCTTTATAATGAGTTTATGGCATACAAATTTGCTCACCTTTGTGCTTCCTCCTGCTCAGCTAATCCCGAAGCGTAACACAATTGTATCATTTGCCCCATTCCTGTCAACCCCTTTGGCCTCAGTCTAGTTTTTTCTCCCAGCCTTTTTTACCTTCACCCCTGAGTAGCGCCCGACTCCGCCCCTAAGCCTTGGGTCCAATAGGTCTCTCACTGCATCTCCCAGCATGTTCAAACCGTACACCACAATAGCCAGGGCAAGTCCAGGCCAAAGAGCCATCCAGGGAGCCATATACATGTACTGGCGCCCGGTCCCACTAAGCATACCTCCCCAGCTAGGCTGCGGCGGGGGAATGCCGAAGCCGAGGAAGCTCAGGGTAGCCTCGCCTATGATCATATATCCACACTGTGTTGTAAATATGATAATTATAGGGGCCATGATATTGGGCAGGAGATGCCGGGTAAGTATTCTCCTGGTTGAACAGCCAATAGCCCTTGCCGCCTCTAAATTCACAGTCGCTTTAATGCCGATAACGGCACCCCTCACTACCCTTGAGAAGTGGACGCCGGTTACGATTCCTAAAACAAGTATCACCTGTATCAGACCCGGGCCCAACAAAGCCATCACCGTTAAATAAAGGACCAGCCCGGGAAAGCACATCCAGGCATCAACAAACCTCTGAATTATCACGTCGGTCTTGCCACCGAAGAACCCGGAAATAAGACCGATAATGGTAGCCATCGCCGTGAGGATGGCAGAAGCACCCAGACCTACATACATGGAGATACGAGCCCCGTGGATAATCCGGCTAAGCAGGTCTCGCCCCAGGTTATCCGTCCCCAGGAGGTACTGGGCTGATGGTGGATCCAGGCGGTCTGCCAGGTGAGATTCGTTCATTCCATAGGGGGCTAGCAGGTCGGCAAAAATGGCAACAAAAAGCAGTATTAGGACTATCACCCCACCTACAGTACCCAGTGGCTTTTCCCTGACCAGCCTTATAAAGAAATCAGCTATTGCAGAGCGCCTTTTCGGTTCCTTCACCTCTGGGGATATTTCTCTTGGGCTCTCATCCATTTTCTGATTTCCCCCTCTATCTGTAATGAACTCTGGGGTCTAAATAGGCATAAGTCAGATCAACGAATAGATTGATTACTAACACAAAGCTAGCCACCATCAGGTTTATTCCGGATATTATGGGATAGTCTCTCCTATTGATAGCTTCAATCAAGAGAAGACCTATCCCAGGGAGGGTGAATATCTGCTCTATGACAACTGAGCCTGCAATCAAGATGGGTAGAATGAGTCCTATCATGCTGACTACGGGAATTAGCGCGTTTCTCAAGGCATGCCTGAAGACCACTGTCCTCTCCCTCAGCCCCTTTGCCCAGGCAGTCCTGATGTAGTCCTGTCTCAGCACCTCCAGCATCATGGTACGCGTCATTCTCATCGTTGTTCCAGTAAGAGCCATGCCGAGAATGACGCCTGGCAATCCGAACTGTATCAGGTTTCCTATCGGATTATCAACGAAAGCAATGTATTGCACATGTGGCGCCCAACCAAGCCAGATTGAGGGGTAGACTATTACCATAGTTCCTACCCAGAAGGAAGGAAGGGAGAGAGCGAGTATGGCAAAGGTACGACCTGCGTAGTCACCTGCGGTATCTTGTCGTATCGCTGAATATGTGCCTATGGGGAGGGCTATAAATAGCGCTGTCATCAGGGCTATGAGACCGAGTTCAAAGGATATCGGCAGCCTCCTTATTAAATCCTCGGTCACACTGCGGTCTGTCCATAAGGACTTCCCTAGGTCGCCCTGAAGAGCTGCTCCCAGCCAGCGCCCGTACTGGACATGAATGGGTACATCCAGCCCCATTGCATGCCTAAGGTGCTCAGCAGTCAACTCCAACCCTAGCCCCGATTGCTTGACCATTTCAGCCGCCATCAAGTCTATCACGTCACCTGGAATCAGGCGGATAATGCCAAAGACTATCACCGTCACTAAGAACAGGGTGGGTATAATTAATAATAGTCTTCTGATTATGTAAGCCTGCATCTCGTTTCTCTCATCCGCTTCTGAGCAGGTTTATGAAGTTATTTCTACTGATTGCATTACCTCTCACATAATTCCAAACGTCAGCCTCTCCTTTGTTGGGACAGTCTTCTCGTCTATCCTTCACAGGGTTTGCCAATTAATGGGTATTAGAATTGTGGCTCCACCATTTGATCACCTCCAATCGTTGGTATGTTGGCAGATGCTAACATTTGTTAATGCTCTCTGTCAACAAAGACTCTAGTGCACTCCTTCAACAAATAGTAAGGAAACGATAGGCGCCGACAAGGTCAGGTAATTGAAAGAGATAAAGCCTCGTCTACCAAAGAAGTGGGGGAAGAGGACGTCTTGGGGATATGAAGCTAATGAACAACCTCTGAAAAGATACAGTTCTATTGTGCCACCCAGTGCTACTGAATAGCAGGGAGTATCATGCTATTTGCGTCTCCAGCCTTACTACGTGCCCAATGGTGCCGTCTTGTAACAGGTTATGCTAAACAGTTCGTTAGCAAAATGTTGGCAAACTAGTAGCTCCTTGCCTCCTGGTCGGGGGAAGACAGTGATCACGCTAGAGTTCGGCGTGCTTTACCTGACCTGTGGTGGGTTAATCCTTAAACAATCCCCTGGGCAGGAGTGGGAATGGCGGCCTTGCGGGCAAGAAATCAGATGGCTTCCATTTTGATGAGGTAAATGGTTCACGAGACTCCTCAGCTTTTCTGAGGGGTGGTGCTGCTGGATACGCCAGAGACCTCTCGATACTTGCATTTGCCTTGAGGAACTCAATTACGGGCATCCAGTTTCCCAATATTAGCGTTAAGGACATCACAAAATATGTAGCACGTGTAGTGAATCTGTTATTGGACACTAAAAAGGTAACACTGGAGGAACTGTTCTATCATAGATATAAAGTGGCTCTGGTAATAAAGAATAAGATTCAGGAACTTCTGGATGGCTACGCCCGAACCTGTTTTGAAGCTCTCAGAAATGAGAAAAAGCTGGGCACATACTCTAGCTTTGTCTTTCCTTCTATGGTAGAGATTTTTCTGCACGAAGACACCGAGTATAACAAGCATTTTTATGAAAGCGCGTATTTAATGAACTCCGAAGAAAAGGTCGTAGCCAGTAAGATAGACTCCCTCGATAATGCCAGCTGGTGGCTTCGCAATATAGAGTGTAGCGGATTTTATCTGCAAGGCTACCTTAGGGGTCGTTTCTTTCCTGATTTTATCGTAAAGACTAAGAAAAACAGTTACTGCGTCATAGAATACAAAGGGGAATACTTACTAGGTACCTCCGATACCCAATATGAGGAGAGAATCGGTAAGATATGGCAGAATTTGGCGCCAGAAAACTACTTTTTCAGACTGATAGGCAAGGATAAAATCGACGAGGTCATTGATTTTATTAAGAATAAGTAACAGCAATCCATGACATATGAAGATATTAATTCTCTTGAGCCACTTTTAGTTGATGTTCGTCTCACCTATAACCTCCGTTACCCCCAAAGTCCGTGCATCAGTAACCACAACGGTAGGGCCCAGTTCGCCTCCGCCAGGCTAAGAAATGTCTTTTTGCTTAGCGAAGTCAACCGATGTTAAATCAATGGTATGCATTACTGAGTTGTGCCAGTACTACTGGCCAGGCACCGATAGAGCGTGCATCTTCGAGACTATCATCTACTAGGTGGATTTGAGATAGGTGATGCTACGGAAGAAGAAAACGCCCCCAACAGCAGTAGCTTTAGTCGCCGTAAAACGAGTAAGCCGAGTTCACTACCCGGCTTACTCCAAAGGAGAAGAAATGAAAAAGAAGATTATATGGCTGACAGTGACATGATATCACACCAGCAAGGTTAACACAAGGTCAAGATTCAGCGAAAGCAGGGTACGAAGATGTTGACAATTTGGAGAAATGCTGATAACTGTCTTCCTCAGCATGTTCAAGCTCGCAACGAATTATCTACTGTAGGCCAGACTATCCATGGTTTCGTGTGATGGATTTCAACCAATTGGGTGCAACTAACATTACGCTATCCTGTCCTCTGCCACCGGCTCCCGCCAGTGATGTGTTATCGCCTTTGGATGCCGCTAATCGTCTTTCTCTTAAACAAGTGGTCCAGCTCTCACACGGGGAGAGAGATTCCCTAAATCATGTTAAGTAACCTGTGCCGCTTGATTTTTCAGTTCTGAGTAGATAGACCGACTCTTGGGGATGGCAGGAGCAATGCCAGATTATTCAGTTTGTTCATCTTGGCAACACCTTCATTGATACCTGAGCTCAAATCCTCTTTCAGCCTGGTAATAGTATCTTTGGCTAAGCTATTAATGCTTCTAAGATCTTTAGTAATATATCGTCGTTCCTCTGTAAGTGCTACTCTTAAACCGGCTCGTTCTTCACGTAGTTTTTCAATCGTATTTGTAATTGTTGCTAATGTCTCTTTGGCCCTCAAAATAGCTGCTTCTATTCGATGTAGTTCTTGCTTTTTTCCTTTACCACGGAGTCTAACCCCAAACTTTCGTCCAGGTGTTCAAGTTCGTCCGATAGCTTGTTACGGACAACTTCAGGTTTCATATTATGGCGCTGGGCTATTACCTTAAGGCGCTGAGCAAAGGCAGACAGGGCATCTAGTGACATTCCAATAGCGGAGAGTACTTTGAGATCCTGCCTGGCAACAGCCAATTGCTCGTCAGCTCTCCGAGACCTCTCCTCGAAATCCAGGACCCGACCGGCTAATTCAGCCTCCCGCTGCTCTTTATCTCTCACTGTCTTTGAGAGAGCATTATTACGGTCCTCGAGTCTATCGACCTCTTCAGTCAGGCTGTTGTATTGAGCATCAAGTTCTTCCAGTTGAGCCTGGCGGGCGGCTGCCAGGTCGGCCAGTGGCTCTAGCCGGTCAGCCGACTTCTGCAACTCCTTGACTCTGGCTTCCAACTCCTCAACGCCGAGTCCGGTGCGTTCCCTCTCCGCTTCGAAGGACAGAGCCGCCTTTATAAAATGCTGGATATCTATACCATCGTTATTAAGGGTGTTACACAAGTCGGAAAGAGCCTCAATATCGCC
>Ga0114921_10001642_pt1 | contig 10359 bp, 10 predicted proteins | sample BentaG_FD_87016 | JGI IMG/M metagenome (GOLD analysis project Ga0114921, IMG submission 87016) | Deep subsurface microbial communities from South Atlantic Ocean to uncover new lineages of life (NeLLi) - Benguela_00093 metaG | ecosystem: Environmental > Aquatic > Marine > Oceanic > Sediment ...
GATCATTGGGAGCTTGACAGTGTTGATGTTGGCAGTGCTAATCCTTACACGGTTACTATGAACGATAATCACTGGCTTGTCGCCAACTTCACTGAGGTTGCACCAACTCACACTTTGAATGTCGAGTCTGTTCCTATTGATGACATTGATTTCACTCTTGACGGTGCGGGTCAGACTACCAACTACTCGGCTAGTCTTGTTGAGGGAGATCATGATGTTGTTATGCCTCCCACCTGGACTGTTGACACTACCGTTTACAACTTTGTTGGGTGGGAAGACGCTTCAACTAATCCCAACCGTACCATATCCCTGACCGCTGACACTACCGTAACTGCATACTATGTACCTGCACCGCCTCCAGAGAGAAGGTTGTCAATCAAGCTTTCAGGCGACTTTGACTATGCCTCCCAAGAAAAGATTAAGGTCAAACTGGCTGCATTGGTTAAAGATGCTGACACTATGGAAGCTGTTTCAGATGCTAATGTTACAGTAGACATTTACTATCCAAATGGGACTTTGTGGGTTTCTGATAACATGACAGAGAATCATGCTGGAACAGGCATCTATGAGTGGCAAAGCAGTGAAACGATCTATCAAATGGAGATTGAAGATAACATCTATCTGGTTCATGTTAAAGCTTCAGTAGGCGATGGTCCAGTAGCAACTGACATGTTACTGTTTCACATAGACCCATCATCAGATAGTTCAACCTTATCATCAACGCCATTGATATACTATGTAACCGCAGTAGCCCTCATAGCTGCAGGAACATTAACAGGAATAGCTCTACTCAGAAGATACAGGAAACTACAATTAGCTACTAAGTAAATCCCCTTTCTTTTTTTGTTAAGTATATCTAGCTCTGATGTTTCTTCCAAATTCTATTAGTTCTTTTGGTTCTGTTAATCAACAAGCAAAAGAGTTTATTAACCGAAAACACTGTTTATTCTTTGGTGTCTCTTTTTCGGTGAGGTGTCTCGGAGGCAGCTTGTGAGCTGAGCCTTGTGCGTGTGGTGTTTTAGTTTCTCCAAGGTGTAGGAGAACGAGAGGGAATAAACTGACCTTACCACAGAGATTAGTCAAATTTGAGTAATAGAGAGGGGCACCTTGAACCTTAAAATCCTCAAGAGGAGGGCTGAAATGTTGGATGCTGTTAGTACGGGGCTTCATCCTTCCGCTGTTGTTGCTCAATTGGCAGAGAAATATGGGGTTACGGAGCGTGCTTTGTGGAGTGATTGGCAGCGTCGGGAGAAATGGGTTCCTGTGCTTTTGAATTTGGAGAAGTATGCAGAGTTTACTGATGTGATAGAGCAGAAATTGAATGCGGTTCAGAAGGCTGCATGGAGCATCTACCTGAAGGCAAGTAACGACAGCGCGAGGGTAGGTGCTCTTAGAACTATTCTTGAGGCTTTGGAGATTCATAGAGATATTGTTCAGACGCGAGACATTATTGATCGTCTGGGCAAGTTGGAGGAGAGTGTGCAGGAACCGAAGGTGCATAGGGGTCGTGGAGGTTCAATTCATTGAAAGCGACAATTATTAAGAGGATCGAGAAGCTGGAGGAGCAGGTTAAGCCACTTGAGCCAGAACTGCCCCCTTTTGACTATGATCTTTTGATTGAAAGCGAGAGCGCGTACTTCAGTAAGCAGTTAACTCTCTTGCGCACTAAGGCGCGGGAGCTTGGTTACGGAGACAAGGACAACAAGGTTAGCTGGTTCGACTTACGAGGTTGTGACCCGTCCAGTAACGAAGAAGTTAGAATGGAATGTTTAGAAGCTTTAAACGATGAGGAAAATAAAGTCATCGAAACCTTGCATGAGGTCATAGAGAAGTGCATTTGTTTAACCGCTAATTTGTCAGATGAGGAAAAAGCAATCGTCAAGAGATACAACAAGGTGGTCACGTTTTTCGGGAACCGCCTAATGATGAATGGGGCTGAGAAAGGCTGGTGGAAAAGCCACACTAAAGAGGAGTTGGAAGAATTGAGGGTTCTCTATGAACAGATTATGGCTAAGCATGGAGAGAGGATCTATGAGTAACCGGGCGATTTTGAGGCGGCTTAAGAAGCTGGAGAAAGTTTTTGCTGTGGAGCCGGGAGACGACTGGACAGACACTGTAATGTGGGATGTATCAGACAGCGGAATATTTGGACATAGACATTACCGTTTCTCAAAAAGCAGAAACCAAAGCGAATGGATACCCTGCTCAGACGAAGAAGAAATCCAAATTATGCGTGAACATTACGAACGAGACGAACATAGGTTTTATGGTAGAGGTCCTGAAGTGTCTTTTGCGGAGTATCTTGAGCGTTTCAGCTATCTAGGGCCTAAAGAAATGGCTGTTAAGAGAAAACAGATTATTGAACAGTTGAAAGGTGAAAGAGACGGAGCTAAAGTTGAAGATACCGTCCGCAGAGCTTGTTGACGTTGATAGGCTTCGGGTGGACGGCGAGAATCCTAATCGGATGTCGGCTAGACAGTTTAAAGCCTTGAAGAAGAGCATTCAACGTTGGGGCTTCATCGTCCCGATCATAACGAATAAGAATTATTTAGTCGCGGATGGAGAACATCGCCTAAAGGCTGCAAAAGATATGGGCATGAAGCAGGTAACCGTGGTTAAGCTACCTGTGGATGATGTGGACCGCCGTTTGATTCGACAGGTTATGAACAAGATACGTGGCGAACATGACCTTTTCTTGGATGCTGAAGAGTATTATCGGATGGTCTCTGAGGGTTCGCGTGATTTAATTAAGGAATTATTGAATGAGAATGATCTTAGAATTGACAATTTACTGAGGCTCCGAGAGCCATTTCAGATTAATGATGAAGAGCTGAGGACTATTGCGGAAAGGTTCGCGGCAAAGGTTGAGAGTAACCGTCTTGATAGGGAATGGGAAAGAACTCATCCAAAAGAACCGTTGACACTGAGGTGTCATGTTGAATTCTCCACTAAAGCTGAAGTTACTAGGAGAACGTTAGCTGTGTGTGAGGCTTTTGGGCTTGGCGTTGATGAGGCTAAGCATTTTGTCGTGTTTAATGATTTCTCTCTAGATTTTTGCAGAGGCAACCTGATCTACATAACTGGAGACTCCGGTGGGGGAAAAACATTGCTTCTTAAAGCCTTCAAAGAGTTCTTCGGTGACGAAGCCATAGAGCTGAATGATTTGGAAATAGATCCTGATGAAACCCTTGTTGAAGGTGTTGGAGGAGACGTAAAAGAAGCCATAGAAATCTTGAGTTTATGTGGTTTAAACGATGCGTTTCTCTTTCTACGAAAATATAGGGAGCTGAGTGATGGGCAAAAGTATCGTTATAAGCTTGCTAAGCTGATGGATAATAAAGAGAAGAATGTTTGGATAATTGATGAGTTTTGTGCTACGCTTGACCGAGTTATGGCTTCAATTATTGCTTATTTGATTCAGAAGGTAGCTAGGAAATGTGGAAAGACCGTTATAGTGGCGACTACGCATCTGGATCTTCTAGAGGATTTTCAGCCAGATGTTGTAATTGAGAAGGGATTCGAAAGGGATGTTAAAGTTGCAAATAATGATTTTGCATTTAAGAGATGTAGTATTTACAAGAACGTAAGCATAAAGAAAGCAACCATTGAAGATTACAATAGGCTGAGCCGTTTTCATTACAAAACTAAAGATGGAAATAAGCGTGAGAGTGTTAAGTTAAGAGACGGTTATAAGCTTCTTTTTAATGACGAAATGATTGGTGTTATCGTTTATTCCCATTCTTATCTTAATTTGAAACCTAGGAACATGGTTTTCGGTGAAAGATATGTCTATACGCCTGGCGACTCGCACAAGGCGAGACTAATCAATAGAGAAATCGCGAGAATCAGCAGAGTTGTAATTCACCCCAAATTCAGAGGCATCGGTCTAGGAGCTTTTTTGGTCAGAGAAACGATGCCGAAAGTTGACGCCAAAGTAATTGAAGTTTTAGCCGTAATGGCCAAGTACAACCCCTTCTTTGAAAAAGCTGGCATGATCAGAGTTGATTATAGAAGAGATGAGATTTCGATGGAGAAGAAAGTGAGGAGATTTTTAGAAGCTCATGATTTCGACTTTGATCTTGTAAGGTCGAAAACCTACTGTCGCCAGTTTTTCAGTAGATTGAACGATCAAGACAAGAAAGTGTTGCTTGAGTATCTTTCTAATTTCGCTCATCAGCCCTTTATCAAAATAAAAACAGCGACACCTGAATTATTAACTAAAGTCTTCGCTTCAAGCAATGTTTATTTATATTGGGTTAATCCGCTGGAAAGATCTTGAAAAGCAACGATAAAGGCACATGCAGTGGAGGATTCTATAAACGAAATGGGTAAAACCAAACTCTGTTCTCGCTAATAACGGGATACTCCCCATTGTTCCTTGTTTTCCTTCAAAAGATGAAACAACTCTGATCGTTCCATCTTCATATCGGTTGCAGCATGCCTAACGTAAAAATTCCTGTCTCTCTTAGATTGGTACGGCTTATTGTCGCCTTCAGGGACTTCCACAACGATTACTTTTTTCCCTGAAATCTCTTTTTCTTCAATCTTAATATTCTTTGGTGGTGGGTCACATCTGTCATGTATTAACTTCTGGAAATCTTCAACGTTTTTTTGGCTTCCCACAATAGTTCCATCATCGTGTACTCCTACCAAAATGATCCCGCTATTTGTGTTTAGAAAGGCGATTACTGTTTCAATAAAATCATTCTTCTTAGAATCGTCATCTACATGTTGTTTATATTCAAGGTCTTGGCTTTCGCCAGCTCTCGTAAGTGAAAGAATCTCATCTTCTGATCTCTCAGTGAAAACTCCTTCCCCTTCTTCTCTCCACTTCGCAAATTCTTTTCCATCAATCTTCCAATTGTCTTGTCGAAACAATAATGCAACAGACAAGCGATCAGGTTGAAAACCCACATCAAAATTAACGAGTTCTGACTTGGGATAAATGTCAGATAGAGTAGCCGTTTCTAAGCCGGATTTTGCGAAGACTTTTACAACGAGATTTTTAAATTCAATTTCTGGAGAATCTAGCTTTAACTCCGCTTTTGAAAAGCTGAGTCTTAAGGTTTCAATTCGGGCACGATAATCGATAATAGTTACATAAACTTCGCCATGGGAGCTAAAATGCTCAACCACAAGTTCGAAAAAATCGACAACTGCCTCAATCAAGCTAGGATAATAGGGCAATCCTTCTTTCAACAATTCATCATGTAAGTTTTTACCCTTTTTATCTTGTTGGACCCAAAACTTGCGATACGTCGCTGGCCATTCACACCTTAATTTGCCAGACCTTTGTTTGCTGGATGCAAAATCCAATTGGTGTCCGTCAGTTATATCGAATTTATCGTAATCAGGGATCACCAGTTTTCCTTTTTCACCATTTTTTGGATAGAGATTTGAAATTATGTCTAATCCTTTTTTGATTTCCAGAAGCCTTTCTCCAAGAACGTATTTTCCATAGTCATAATTTACTTCTTTTCTTGTTCCTTTTTTCACGAGTTTAAGCATTGTAAAAATGTTTTTCCATAGACCATTTTCCTTTTGAAGAAAAAACTTTAGAGAGAATTCACAATCTTTCTGTTTTCTTACAACGTAAAACAATGGATCCTTTTCGTTCCGCATAATCTCATCTACCAATATTTGCTTGATTTCTATGTTATATTTGTATTGCACTTGTCATCCAATCAAAGAGATTCATGTTGAAACTATGAAGTCTTATATATAGTACTTAAGAAAATAGATCGGTTAAAATTGCAAATATGACGAAACGACGTATCTTATTCTCTCGGATCTAGCACGCGCTCGGAATCGTTTTTGTGGAGCATGTGCGACAAGATACAAGTAATATCTAAGACTTGAACAAACTTTTCTGATACTTCTTTAGTATTTTATCGATTTCAATTGGTGATTGTGCTAAAGCGAGTTCAGCCTCAAAGCGTTTTGAAGTCGAGATCATTTCATTTATTTGTTCTTCCAATTCCTCGGCTTCCTTAAAGCCTTGCTCTTTTGCAAATTGAATAAGGTTCCTTTGGAGGTTATCTAGCTCATGCAAAAAAGCATCCATTCGGTTCTTAGCTAACGCGACCTTCCCTCGAGTCAGATAAGCAGATGTTCGAATGATTTCACGTTGAAATAGTCCATTCAAACCGTCAAAAGCCTCACGGATTTTTGCGGTGAGTTTCTGTTGTGTCTTTAACATACTGGGAGACATTACTGGAATCATTGTATCTACACTAAATCTGGCAGTTTCATTTGCCGCGAAGATTACTATGTCATCAAGAACTTGCTCTGTTCTTTCACGGTCTTTCAAAATACGCTCTAATTCGTCGATGTCTGGGATATCTTTGATGAAAATATAGATTTGGGTCCGATGAGGACTAACGATCACTTTTATGTTTGAGGTCAAACTTCCTCCCTTAATCTCTATCTGATTCAGAGGATAGGGCTCTCCGTGTGTTCTTGATTGCCCTTCAAGAAGTCTAACTGAAAATCCTTTGCTCCTTGCGTTCTTTGCAGTTTCTTCAACGTCAACTTGAATCTTATATCTCCACCGTAATGATCCCAACTTGCATCGCCTCCACAGGCGCAAAACCCAGGTGGGTTCAGATACGACATGTTCTAACAGAGGTTTTAACCTTGCCTCATGAACAAATCAGGAAAATAATCCGCGTGGGAAACAGCCTAGCTGTAACCATACCAAAGCCATGGCTCAGATACTACAAACTAAGCGACAAAGACCACGTGAAAGTCATCTCGAACTCGACGATAATCATCGAGCCACCTAACAAAGAGAAGTAGTGTCCCATATGAGCGCAATTAAGAACACTCAACAAAAAAAAGTTCCGCTAGATGCATACATGAAAAAATATTGTCAAACCTGTTCAGATAAGGAATACTGCAACGCTAACCAGACTCGGCGGCTTACATGTGTTCTCTGCGCTTTGTTGAAAAGACTAGAAAAATGAATAAAAATGATGACATGACAATGACAACAACTACATGTCGCTCTCACATTCTTGCTGAGGCAAAAAGGCTCAATCGTGCTTTTGACTATTTAGACTTGACTGGATGTTTCGCTTATGGAACGCTACGGAACACGATAATTGAGCTCAGAAAAGAAGGAAAAATCCTAAAGCTCCCCAAAGAAAACCCGGCTAGATTCATTCTCCCAGAGTGGGCATCTAGACCAGAGTATTCATGCGTGCAGAAAAATGACAAGAAGGGCATGGGGGTTAGGTTTGATTTTTTGTCATTTTTGGAGGGGTTGGGTTGGGATTCTGTTTTGGCTGTTCATGCGTTGAAGTTGCGTTTTGAAGTTTATAGTTTGCCTTGGCTTGGGGCTGGTTGGGAGTATTGTAAGAGTAGCTGTAGTTATCGGCGTCGTTTTGATTTGTCTTATCCTGTGAGTGTTCAGTGTTTTGATACTGGTACGGTTTTGGTGAGTGTGAAGGCTGGTGTTAGACCTTTTCGCCTTGATCTGGACGGGCTTCTTTCTTTAGCGAGTTTGTTGGGAGAGCTTAGGGCTTGTTTGCGTGCTCCTTGTATTCCTGAGCCTGCAAAGTGGTTAATCGTTCAGTGGCATTTGAACCGTGACAGCGAAGAGATTTCGATAGACGGACTTAATTTTCATGTGTCTTTTCGAGATTTCTTCCATGATGTTGCTAGGATATATTTCAAACAAAAGCTTAACAAGGTTCGAGTAGAAGCGGTTCAGAGCCCTAGACGAACTATGAAGGATGTTTTCGAGAGTGTTTTGAATCGAGAGCAGGCTCTTTCAGATAGGTGATTCTGGAAATGTTGAAAGCTCTAGTCATTATCCCGAATGATAGAACCAAGGAATATGGTAGTTTGCTGGCGGTGGCTAGGGCTGAAGCTCGTAAGCGTGAGCATGCGGACAAGAATCCGCCTGTACGCGCCTTAGTTTTTGTTCCACAGCTTCAAGTTTACTGCGCAATCTACGAAGCGGAGAAAAAAGGGGAAAGGTTGGCTTCCACGTGACAAGCATACTTGACGAAGCGGGTAGAAAAAACGGGAAGTTGGACGTTGCCAGTCCACCCGCCCAGCCCCCAAAATGCCCAGAATGCACGTCGCGAAGAGTCTGGCGCGATGGTGTGCGCTACACCAAGAATGGCGACGTACAACGCTATCTATGTAGAAGTTGCGGTTTTAGATTCAGTTTTCCTCAGACGCAGAGTAAGGTTAATGTCCTCTCTAAGTCTGTTGAACGACTTAAGCCTGGAACGAATCTGGCTCATAGTAGGGTCTGCGATGCTGATTTTTCCTTCGAGGAACGCCTGAATCGCTCTTCTTTCTCGGCGTGTAAAGATGTAGCTTCGCATGAAATTACTGGTGTAGGAAAAGGCTTAAATAGTTTTCCTTCCTACAATAGTAAACGCCAAGTATGCGTCAACGAAGAGAAGATGAAAAACTTGGTCAAAGTAGAGACCCGACAAAAACAGGCTGCGGGGGCCACAAAGCAAGCAGAGATCCGCGGTAAGATCATTGAATACATGTGGCATCTCAAGAAGCAGGGCTACGCCGACTCAACCGTGAAAAAGAGGACGCAACTTCTAGAGCAGCTGGCTAGGAAAGGAGCCAACCTGTTGGATCCAGAATCAGTTAAACGGGTGATAGCAGCCCATGACAATTGGAGTGGAGGCTACAAGCGAATCATAGTTGACGCCTATACGCTCATGGTGGAAATGCTGGGTCTACGCTGGAACCCACCCAGCTACAAGCGGGTCGTTACGCTTCCCTTCATCCCATTAGAGAAAGAGATTGACGCACTGATCGCTGGCTGCAGCAAGAAGGTGGCTGCATCGCTACAGACCCTGAAGGAAACGGCGATGAGGATAGGTGAAGTGTGGCAGCTCAGATGGACCGATGTAGATGAGGAGAGGCAGACAATAAAGTGTCGATCGGAAAAACGCGGCAACCCCAGGATGTTCAAGGTCAACGCCAAGCTGATAGCCATGCTCAACGCCCTACCTAAAACCTCGGAAAGGGTGTTTGGCGCAACAAACCTCAACGGCCACAGGTGGAACTTCACGTTACAGAGGCGTAGGCTTGCGCGGAAGCTGCAGAATCCAAGACTCAACCAGATTACCTTTCACACGTTCCGTCATTGGAAGGCCACCATGGAATACCACCGCACGAAGGACATCCTACACGTCATGCGACTGCTAGGCCACCGGAAAATCGACAACACCTTGATCTACACGCACCTGGTGGACTTTGAACATGACGACGACTTCACGTGTAGAGCCGCTAAGACGCTGGAAGAGGCGTCTGAGCTGATAGAAGCCGGCTTCGACTACGTCACCGACGTGGAAGGCGTAAAGCTGTTCCGAAAGCGGAAGTAGCCCTAAACATTAGATGGATTCAGGCAAAACTAGATGGATTCAGCTAGTTCTTCTACTCTTCTCTTTATTTCCTGCAACACTTCACGATCTGAACCAGCCGGCAGGTAGATGGGGTCGTCAATGTCCCAAACCAGTATCTTACCGTTAACTTGAGGGTGTCGTTGGAGAATTTCGTTCTTGTGGTATTCCTTCATAACCACTATCAAATCGTATTCCTCCAAGTTTTTCTGTTCAATTCCCTCCGGTCCTTCCTTCAAATTTTCCAGTGCCCCCTCTTCTTCCAATAATCTTTTTGCGTTGGAAGCGATTTTGCTGGCGGGTTGGGTTCCCGCTGACTCTACATGAATGTCTCTTTGAACCTTTTTTAGCAGAGCCTCAGCTACTGCGCTTCTGAAGGAGTTGCCTGTGCACACGAAAAGAATCTTCTTCAACGATGTACACCTGAACAAGCCATTGCTGGGAAGAGAGTGTTTAAAGCTTTTGCAACCTTATTTTCCATTTTTCTTTGCTGTCGGTTGGACGAATTGACGACAGTGAGGACATTCAGCATATCCGCTTGCCCGGCTTGCCTTCCAATGGTTTTTGCAGTAAGGGCATTTCAACAAAACGTTTTCTCCAGAAACCGAGAAGACTTGTCGGCTTAACGCTAGAACGAAAATTCCTAAAGCCAGTACCCCTACCCCTATGATGGTTAAGTCCATCAGTTTCAAATTAACACCACCGCCAAAGCCAACCTGTTTTGTCAAGAGATATGACCCCAAAGCTGAGAACACGTCAGGCGAATTGGATACATTGGGCCATGTATTCCATAATACTGCAAACAGCACAATCAATCCTACAAAACAGAAAGCAAAGCCCAAAGCGTAACCAGACTTTTTCCTACGAATAATTCTTTTCATTAAGCATCCTGAATTCGGTTGAAAAGATAGGCTTATTTGATTTATGAAGTCAAAATAAATAAACATGCGCTGGATACGTTCAACTAGGAATGAGAGTA
>Ga0114921_10001643_pt1 | contig 10359 bp, 6 predicted proteins | sample BentaG_FD_87016 | JGI IMG/M metagenome (GOLD analysis project Ga0114921, IMG submission 87016) | Deep subsurface microbial communities from South Atlantic Ocean to uncover new lineages of life (NeLLi) - Benguela_00093 metaG | ecosystem: Environmental > Aquatic > Marine > Oceanic > Sediment ...
AACATCGGTTTGTTCGCGCCCATTCGCGGCTCCAAGATTCGTGTAATCCACCTCTCTAAAAGAGACTCATCTGCTGGGGCTCTTCGCTCTCGGCTTCAAATATCTTCACCTTTCCATAGACCCCATCGTATCCAGGATGGACCCTTACCCTTCCTTCCCTCACCCTCAGGATCCCCTGGGCTATCCTTGGATGGAACTTAGCCAGATCCTCCGGAGAAATTTTGCAAAGAACCCTGAACTCGTTACCAAAGTATTCAATGAAATTCTCATAGGATTTCCTGACCTCTAAAGAAATGACCCCCCTTCCCAGGGCAGCGGCAATTATCTCCTTCAGAGGAACGAGGTGCCTGAACGGAACGGCGTCCTCGGGCCTGAATCCCAAATCACGATCGGCCAGCTCATTTACCCTATGCATCACACCGATGGTCAGGCTGCGCTTGCACTTCGGACAGATGTTATGACATCGCTTTGAATCTTGTGGCGAAAGGCAGATTTTGCAGTCCCTGTGTCCATCGTAATGGTACTTCCCTTCCTGCGGAAAGAACTCCAGAGTCTCTAAAAACTTTCCTCTATCTTTGCGCTTGATGGCATCAATAATCTGGCTGTACTCTAACTTGCAATCAAAGATATTCGCTTCCCTTCCTAAGTTGTCTGGAGAGTGAGCATCTGAGTTTGAGATCAGGGCGAACCTATCGAGCGAAGACCAAGACCAGTTCATCTCTGGGTCGCTGGAGAGGCCCGTCTCTAAGGCGAAGATATATCTTGTCATATCACCAAAACATTCATATATATCATCGAAACCAGAATTTGCCCCGAACAGGCTGAACCACGGAGTCCAGATATGTGCAGGTACAAAAAAGCAATCCTCCGAGACCCCCATGACCAGGACCAGAAGGTCTCTGGCAGACATCCCCAGAATAGGCCTCCCATCAGCATCCAAATTTCCGATCTTGCCAAGCTCGCGGTTTATCTTCTCCGCTACCTCAAAGGAGGGAGCAAAGATTAAGTTGTGAATTCTCCTTGTCTTTCCTTCCTGGGAAAAGATGTTGCTCACTTCAGCTGTCAAGCAAAAATGGGTCCCCTTATATTCGTATATGCCATAATCCACTGGCTTCAAGTAGGCCTTGAGCTCGCTCAACCATTGATAATGGGTGAAGTCACCTGTGCCCACAAGGTCTATTCCTTTTATCTTAGCAGCCCTCGATATCCCATCAAGGTTCATCCGGCCGCTTGTGGCCCGTGAATATTTGGAATGGATGTGAAGATCGGCAATGAACAAAACAACCCTCCTACCTTCTGCTATCTACACGGTGAGCCCATCTTCTTTTGATCTTGGATCCTCGATCCTAGATCCTAGCTTTAGGACCTAAATGACCCTCTTCTACTGCCTGAGTAAATTTCGTCACTTTCTTTCCTAAAATCTCATAATTGCCTGCAAAATAATCGTAGGTCTCTTTATCTTTTAAGGACTTGCTTTCAAAAAGAGTGTCCAGATGTTCTCGAGTTTCATCGCAGGACCCAAGGGCATAAGTAACAAATTGGATAAACTCATTCTTATATCTTCTTCTGCCGAATCCTTCTACGATATTGTTAACAACGGATTTAGATGATCTCCTAATTTGCCTTCCTTCTTCATACATTTCAAAGCTGGGCAGTCTGGTAAGGGTCATTCTGTGAATCTCAATTGCTAATTTATGCGCTATCCGGTAGATCTCTAAATCCTTATAGCTCTGATACTCCATCCCTCTTTGCCTCCTTATTTCTTACCAGCATCCAGGATCAAGCATCCAGAATCAAGCATCCAAGATCAAGCATCCAAGATCAAGGGTCTAATATTCGCAGCCTCTCCTTCGAATACTCATCCGGGCTCATCGGTCCAATGGACACTAGGGTTAAACCATCACTTGTAAAGATCTGTTCGGCGGCCCCCAGAACTTCTTGGGCAGTAACCCCATCAATCTTTGCCAGTAACTCCTCAACGGGGACAATCCTTCCAAAGCATACCTCTGAATTGGCCAGCCTGGCCGCTCTGCTACTGGTATCCTCCAGCCCTAAGATCAGGGGTGCCTTCAGCAATTCCTTGGCGCGCTGGAGTTCTCCATCAGAGACTGGCCTAGCTTTAAGCTTGGAAAGTTCGGCAAGAACTAAATCTACCACTTGAGCAAATTTTGTGGGGTCGACGCCAGCATAGACCGAGACAAGCCCTGCATCCCTGTACATCTCAGCACCGGAATGAATACTATAGGCCAGGCCCCTCTTCTCCCTTATCTCCTGAAATAGCCTGGAGCTACTGCCCCCTCCTAAGATGATGTTCAGAATGGTAATGGCAAAGCGCCTTTCGTCCGCAAAACTGCATCCCTTAGCGCCCAATAACAGATGAACCTGCTCCAGCGACTTTCTCTTTATTGCCACCCGAGACCTGGCTACAGGAGGAGACATTTTTCGCGCGGACGGTCCTCCAGAAAGGCCGCCAAAGGCGGCCTCTATCATCTCCACAACCTCCTTGTGTCTCAACTTTCCAGCAGCAGTGATCACCATCCTGTCGGGAGTGTACTCTTGGGCTAAATGGTCCAGGATATCCTGACGTCTCAGATCCTTGATGACCGACCTTCTCCCTAAGATTGGCTGGCTCAGTGGATGGCCTGGCCAGATGGTTCTGGCAAAGAGGTCCCTTACTAGTGCCACGGGAAAGTCCTGATCTCGCTTGATCTCTTGAACCACCACACCCTTCTCCTGCACAATTGCCTGCTCAGAAAAGAGCGAATTGAGAAGGATATCAGACAGTAAATCGATCGCCAGTGGCAGGTCCTTGTCCACTACCTTAGCGTAATAGGACGTGTTCTCCCTGCCTGTGCCAGCGTTGAGACTTCCACCCACTGACTCTAAGGTCTTGGATATCTCGTAGGCATCCCTTTTTTGAGTCCCCTTGAACATCATATGCTCTATGAAGTGGGAGATGCCAGAGTTCTTTGCGCTTTCATTCCTGGAGCCAGTAGTTACCGTCACCTCTATGCTCACCGACCTGACGCCGGGAACTCGCTCGGTGGCGACCTTTATCCCATTAGGCAGAACTTCTCGTTGAATCATAAATTTAGCCCTCTATACAGCTATTTCAATATCCAGTATGATGTGATATAATTATATTCAAATAGGAGAAGAGCCGTGAGAATGAAAAACCTTGCCTCATCAATTATAGTATCGGGTCTAATTATCCTGTCGACCCTGACCACATCACAAGCTGGGATAGATGACTTCTTCCAACCCAGGAAGGATATGGTCGAGCATCAGTTGAGGGAAAGGGGCATCGACGATAAGCGTGTGTTGGAGGTTATGCTACGCGTAGAAAGACATAAATTTGTGCCCCATTCTCAGCTGAGACGCGCCTATTATGACCGCCCACTGCCCATCGGCGAAGGACAGACAATCTCACAGCCCTATATTGTGGCCTTCATGACCCAATGCCTAAAGCTCAAGCCGACAGACAGGGTGCTTGAGGTCGGCACAGGCTCTGGCTACCAGGCAGCGATCCTGGCAGATTTGACCAACGAGGTCTATACTATCGAGATTATAGAAAAGCTCTACAGCCAGGCAAAAGAACGCCTATCCGGGATGGAATATCACAACATCCAAGTAAAACACGCAGACGGCTACTATGGATGGGAGGAACATGCCCCATTTGATATAATTATGGTTACATGTGCTCCAGACCATGTACCTCCGCCACTGATAAGACAGCTTGCCAATGGTGGGAGGATGATCCTACCCGTTGGCAGGCCAGGGAATTACCAGACACTCTGGCTGATCGAAAAAAGGGGCGAGAAGCTCCTCTTCAAGAATGAGGGCGCCGTGCTCTTTGTTCCTCTGCGAAGAACCCCTTAAGTTCATAAAAAGGCATTGGCTCCTGAATCCTTGATGCTGGATGCTCTCTTGGAGGAGGCGAATTCCTCCGACCCGAGGTGGGCTTGACGAATTATGGGTTTGATAAATCAAACCCCTCCAACCCACCAGCATTAAACCGGGATCGAAGGTCTGTGATCAAGAAAGGTCGGATGGCTAGGAAAGCCAATAGATAGACGGCAGCGGCGCTGCCAAGAACCCATGAGAAGCCAAACTGCAGGGCAACCATGCAGGCAAGTATCGAGCTTAACACAGAGGCACAGCCATTTATCCCCCAGGCCCAGGCGATCATGTCCGGCACGTCCCTGCCCATCAGCCGAATCCCGGCGGGGAAGGGAACCCCCATCAACAACCCTAAGGGAGCTAAAAGCACAACGCTGGCCGCCATCCTAAGGAAGAGATTCAGCCCCAGAAACGCCCTGAAAAGATGGGGCAGCCCAAAGATATATATGACCACCAATATGCTCAGGGCTAAAATTACCCAGGGCAAACCTTCCGATATCGGCAATCTCTCTGAGAGCAGACTCCCTAGGCCCGAGAAGACCAGGATTGCAAACAGAACTACACAGAAGGCATACACGGGCTGGCCCAGAAAGAAGATAAACTTCTGCATCAGAGGGATCTCGATGCCAAGATATCCAAGGCCCAAGAAGAAAAAGTAAATGAAGGTTCGTCCACGGCCCGGCCTGGCAATCCCTGCCCTCCTGAAGAAGTAAAGCGGCAGTATGATGAAGATAATCGATAGCCCAAGAGCAAACAAGAAAAGAGCTCCCAGAACTAAATAGCCACCGCCGGCAAACGGCTGCCACCTTTTCCCCATGCCCCTGATGATAGAACCAAGTTGACTCCATTTGAAGAAGTGGAAGAAGAATGGTTTATCGTCGGTCGTCGGCGTAAGGTTGTACACAGACTCCCTGTACAAACTCTCCCTTTCGGCAGGGATAAAAAGCTTTGCAAAGGCCTGATAGTAGTAGGGCTCCTCAAACACCTGGAACCTATTGGCATCATCGGGCACTATGCCTGGAAAGTAAATAAGGTCAAACTTTCTTTTGGCACAGAAGTCCTTTAACTTCTTTATTTCGGTATGGGTGAAATGGCCACGCTTGACAAGCAGGGTGCTCGTCGACCAGCTGCGGTAGGCCATGAAGCGGTCCTGGGGATTGGCTATCCCTAAGTCAGCAAGCCCCTCTACGACTAAGGAAGCCAAACGGATACTCTCAGAGGGTGGGAGCTGAAGCCACCTGGTAAGCACGAGGATACCATCTTCGGCCAGCCCTTCATAGAAATCCTGGAAGGCCTCTCTGGTATACAAGTAGTTTTCTGTCAGGCTATACGTCTCGGCTCCGACTGGCTTGAAGCTATCGACCAAGGATAGTTCGATGATGTCAAATTTTTCGCTGCTTCGGCGGAGAAAGTTCCTTCCACCTTCAACGATCAGATTCACATCTGGCTGGCTGTAGATGTCCCCACCGAATTCTGCAAATTTCTCCTTGACCGCCTCCCAAACTAAGGGGTTGGACTCCAGAACTAGTATCGACCTCGCCCCCCGGTTGAGGGCCGTCAGGACGCCCAATCCCCCGCCTAATTCTATGAGCAACACATCTGGATTGTCCTTCAATTGGTATGCCAAATAAGCTGGAAGAAATTCGGTAAACCCCGTATCCGCTCTTTTTGGACTCTGACAGGTTATGGGCCTGAGGTTATCTCCATCGATGGTCATTCCAAGTTGAGGGGGGATGGCCTTATTGTATGTATAGCTCAAACCGGGGGCATACTTTATTGAATAACTCTCTATTATATCTATGCGTGAGAAGGCATTCCACTTGGTGAATACTAACCTGGCACCTGGATATTTTAGGATGGTCGATAGGCTTTTGTACGGGGAAATCTGGATCTCGAAGCAGGGCGGGAGATGATAGAGCAGATATCCAGCCAACAAAAGTGGAATCAACAAGAAGCCCGCCCTATAACGCAGAGATCTCCAGCCAAAGGAGAGGGCGGCTATCAGCCCCAATGCAAAACAGAATACAACGCTCCCAGGACCACCCCACATCGCTAAGGTACCCATGACTGCCAGACAGCCAACGCCAGATCCGGCAAGATTGGAAAAATAGAGCTTATTAACCAGGGCTGGAGATCTTGCTATCACAAAGCCGCAGCATAGGCCGCTGAAGAAGAAAGGGATGGCAAGGGAAAGGTAATAGATGCCCAGATAGAGATACTGATCGGCCTCCCAGCCAATGCGGAAGGAATCGAATGGTACCTTGTTTATCGCCAGATAGCCGAGGAGGGAAAATACGGCAAAGAGGCCGGAAAACAGAGTCAGGACCTTCTCCAAATTCCTTTGCAAGATCCCTCGAAAGATGCTCAGGAATGAGCCGCTGGCCCCGAAGCCAAAGAGTGCCACAGAGATTATCATGAATGCGAAATGATACCATTCGGAGACGGCCATAATCTTGATGAGGGAGATCTCCAACATCAGAGTGGCCATCGAAATAATGAATACCCCTGAGTAAACGAAGCCCATTCAACCAGCCCCTATTCCTCTCCTGAGACGATAGAAGAAACCCCTGCGTTTAGCTATCTCCTGACGCAACTGGGGTATGGCCCGCTGGGCTGCTATCCTCCCGATACTTATAAGTTCCCTGGAGTGAGCGTAGTCCATAGAATCGACATGGCCAACTTCTGGGGATATAAGTACGTCGGCCTCCCGCCTGGACTGCTCGATCTTTGCTCGCCCGAGGAGAAAGGCCAACCGATGGGCAACCTGAAAGAGGTTCTTTGGCTCGGCTGGCTCCACCTCGGGGGAGCAATCGACAGCCACCACCAAATCCGCCCCCATTTCCCCGACTACCCCGACTGGCAGATTATCGGCTATCCCTCCGTCGACCAGTAAGTCTTTGCCAACCCTTACTGGAGCAAACAGCTCAGGGATGGAGCAGCTCGCCCTCACAGCTTCAAGTATCGAGCCCTTCTTGAGGACTACCGACTGGCCGGTCATCAATTTAGTTGCAACCAGTGCAAGGGGAATATTAAGCTCAAAGAATTGACGCTTGCGGGTGAACCTCTTTATAAGGTCCTCAATCCTGGCGCTGGATAAAAATCCCATCTTAGAAAAGTCCAATTTGGCCATTCGCATCCACTTGAGCTGAGAAAGAGATTCCTTTATTGTGCCAAGATCGACACCGGCTGCATACAGACAACCGACCAGGCTCCCTCCGCTCGTGCCCGCCATCATGCCGATTTGTATTCCTTCCTCATGGAGAACCTCAAGAACCCCAATATGGGCAGCACACCTGGCTCCCCCGCCGCTCAGCGCCAGCCCTATATTAAGACCTTCTGGTCTCTTCCAAACCATAAAAACATCTCACTTTCTCACCTGCTCACTTTCCCCTCCACCCTGCTTCCTGCTTCCTGTCTCAGGATACCTTCTATAGAACTTAAAAGCTCCTCCGAACTCCAACCCATATTAAGTGGATACGCCTTTTTGTCAGAGGGACCCTCAAGGACGAGTCGATCATCCTGTTTGCCAATATATCTTATTCCGGACTGACCCGCTAACATCCTCAACTTTGCGGCCCTGAAAAGGAGTCCGACGGGCCAAGGAAGCTTGCCGAACCTATCACAAAGCTCCTGGGCAAGATCTGAGAACCCATGGCTATCTGTGATGCTTACAAACTTCCTGTAGATGGCAATCCTGGCTTTGGGGTCGCTTATATAATCATCTGGCAGATAGCCATCGAGGCCAAGATCCAGGATGGCCTTTGGCTCCTCGGGTGGCTCTCCCTTGAGCTCCCGGATCGCAGCCTCCAACAGCCTGCAGTATAGGTCGAATCCCACCTGGACGATATAGCCATGCTGCTGTAGGCCCAACAGGTTCCCTGCCCCCCTGATCTCAAGGTCCCTCATGGCGATCTTGAATCCAGAGCCCAGTTCACTGAACTCCTCAATCGCCTTCACCCGCCTCTGAGCCTCGCTCGAAAGGAGGACACCTCGTGGTATCAAAAGGTATGCGTATGCACGGTGCTTGAACCTTCCCACCCTCCCGCGTAGCTGATAGAGGTCGGCCAGGCCAAACCTATGGGCCTCATTAATAACAATTGTGTTGACGTTTGGGATATCCAGGCCGGATTCAATGATATTGGTGCAGACAAGCACCTGAATCCTGCCAGACGTGAACTGGATCATAACCTCTTCAAGTTCCTTGTTTTGCATTTGGCCATGGGCCTGGCCAACCCTGGCCTCTGGAACTAAACGATGAATGCGGGCCATTCCACGCTCAATGTCAGCCACCCGAGGATAAACGAAATATACCTGGCCGTCTCGCGCAAGCTCCCGCCTGATGGCATCCGCAATTAAGCCCTCATCGAATTCGGACGCCACAGTCCTTATGGAGAGTCTATCCTGTGGAGGGGTATTGATCGAACTCATATCCCTGATGCCTGTCAGTGACATATAAAGGGTTCTTGGGATTGGAGTGGCAGTAAGCGTCAGGACATCAACTAAGGCCCTGAGTTTCTTAAGCCTCTCCTTATGTGCAACCCCGAAGCGCTGTTCCTCATCTATTATCACCAACCCCAAGTCGTGGAATTTGACATCCGGCTGGATCAGCCTGTGTGTGCCGACCACCACGTCAACCCTCCCATCAGAGAGCCCGCATAGGATCTCCTGCTGCTCCTTGGGAGTCTTGAACCTCGAGAGCATCTCGACGATGATAGGATAATCTGCCAACCTCTCCCGGAAGGTGCTCAGGTGCTGCTGAGCCAGAACTGTCGTCGGAACCAAAACGGCTACTTGTTTGTTGTCCATTACCGCCTTGAAGGCAGCACGGATGGCCACCTCTGTCTTTCCGTAGCCCACATCCCCACAGGTCAGCCTATCCATGGGCCTCGAGGACTCCATGTCGCTCTTTACCTCCCGCACTGCGCGGCCCTGATCCGGGGTAGGCTCATAGATGAAGGCATCCTCGAACTCTTTCTGCCAGGGGTCATCGGCAGAGAAGGCAAACCCAGGCTTCGTCTCTCTGATAGCTTGCATCTCCAGTAGCTCGGATGCCATATCCCTGATCGCCTCCCCGACCCTTCGCTTGACCCTTGACCATAACCCGCCTCCCAGCTTATGGAGCTTGGGCCTGATCCTCTCCAGACCAACGTACTTCTGTACCAGGTCGACCTGACACGTAGGGACGTATAGCTTGTCCCCATCCTTGTATTCGATGGCAAGGAAGTCCCGCATCTGGCCATCCACCCGGCTCCTTTCGAGCCCGAGGTATCTTCCGATTCCATGGTTGATGTGGACGCAATAGTCGCCAGGCTCAAGGTCGAGAAATGTGCTGATGGCCGCCCCCCTGCTGAATTTTCTCCGCGGACGCCTGAGCTTATACCTTCCGAAGAACTCCTGGTCAGTACAGATGCAAAGTTTAATCTCTGGAAGCGAGAAGCCACACTGAACCTGGCCTATCTTGAGGCTCAGATCCTCTATTTCTGTCATCCCATTCTGTGTCAAATACTCCCTCAGCCTCTCAAGTTCCCCCTCTGCGTTGCAGAAGAAGATTATATCATACCCATTGGCTTGCCACCAACCTATCTTTGCCAGCCATCCCCCAGGCTTTCCATAGATGGCCTCCATGGAGTCAGCCTTGAGCAAAATATTATCCACAGGTCCTATCTCTGGGAGCCCCTGAAATAGAAAAGAGATGTAAACGAGGGGGCGCTGAGGAGCTGGCTCGATGACATCCCCCAGATCGCTACACCTCTCCCTTATCTGCAAGGGCTCGTCCAGGAAGATGGTCGTCTGGGGCGTCAAGTAGCCAAGAAGTGTTGCAAGCTTATCAGACCTGCGGAGCAGCTCTACCTCGTCGGCTGGCAGAATCTTTGCCTCATCAAGTCTGGATATTGACCTCTGGGTTACCGGGTGAAATGACCTGATTGAAGCAACCTCATCTCCAGTCAGTTCGATTCGTAGAGGGTCATCATTTGTTATTGGATAGACATCAAGGATTCCTCCCCTCAGGCCGAACTCTCCCTTGTTCTCCACCATTTGAACCCTCTCATACTTATATTCTATCAACATCTTCAGGACTCTTTTGAGATCCATCCTCTGGCCAACCGAGAGGGAAATGGTGGCTGAGGCAAGGAATTGGGGCGATGGGGCTTTACGCATCATGGCCTGAATCGGTGCGACAACGATACAGCATTGCTTCCCGGGCTGGAGCAATCTGGCCATGACCGCAAGCCTCTGGGCCATGATATCCTCATGGGGCCGAACATTTTCGTGGGGCAGGACCTCCCAGTCAGGAAAGAGAAAAACCTCTTCCTCTGAGAAAGTCAGGAGGTCCTCATAGAATCTCTCAGCCTGCTGGGGACTGGCAGTTATCACCAGGCCAGGCCTTCTGGTTGCATAATTTATACTGGCCACAAGGTAGGCCTTCGAAGAACCCCAAAGACCATGTACCCAAACTCC
>Ga0114921_10001644_pt1 | contig 10359 bp, 9 predicted proteins | sample BentaG_FD_87016 | JGI IMG/M metagenome (GOLD analysis project Ga0114921, IMG submission 87016) | Deep subsurface microbial communities from South Atlantic Ocean to uncover new lineages of life (NeLLi) - Benguela_00093 metaG | ecosystem: Environmental > Aquatic > Marine > Oceanic > Sediment ...
AAAATGGTGGAGGATACGCCCGATGACTATATTCATGACTTGTTTAATCAGGTCTTCTGGAAGGGGTATTCCTTGGGGTACCCCATCGTGGGTAAGAAGGAGCGGGTCAGTTCCTTCGATCGAGAGACCATTTGCCGCTACTTCGATGATCACTATCGATCCAACCACCTCGTTATATCCGTTGCTGGCAGTTTTGACCACGGGGAGCTGATCCAGCGGATCGAGGATAAATTCGGTGGGTTACAGGAGAAGGGGGAGGTGGGAAAGGGGAAATCCCCTGAGCCCAACCCCCGAATCAGCGTGTTTCCAAGGGATTTGGAGCAGGTTCACCTCTGTTTGGGCACCAAAGGCATTTCGCAAACCCATTCCATGCGATTTGCCGGTTACATCCTCAATACCCTTCTGGGCAGGGGCATGAGTTCTTATCTTTTTCAGGAGATCCGGGAGAAGCGGGGCCTCGCCTACTCCATATATTCATATAGGCCGGCCTATTTCGATGCGGGCCAACTGGTGGTATATGCGGGGACTGACAAAGGATCATTGAAGGAGGTCATTCGATTGATCATAGAGCAGTTCGATAAATTACGAAGGGAGATGATTCGCGAGGAGGAACTGAAGCGAACTAAAGAACAACTCAAGGGGAATTTACTCCTCTCCCTGGAAAGTTCGGATAGCTGGATGACCCGATTGGCCCAAAACGAGATCTACTTCGGGGAATATATCCCCATTGAGGAGGTTATCCAAAGCATCGAAGGGGTCACCTCGGAAGAGGTGAATCAATTGGCTCAGGACCTTTTCCGAGAGGAGTTGTTCTGTCTAACGGTTTTGGGTCCCATCGACAAAACGGAGCTCCCTCGAGACCTGTTGAACTTCCAGTAGGGAGGACGAGCTATGGAAGAGGGCCCCCGTAGGGTAAGGATCAAGATTAAAAGGCTCAAGGGCAACGAGAATGGCCCTCTACCCACGTATATGACCGAACACGCGGCGGGATTGGACATCCACGCCTTTCTGGATGAGGACGTGCTCATCGCTCCGGGGCAGAGACGGTTGATTCCCACGGGGCTGACTGTGGCAATTCCAGAGGGCTTTGAAATTCAGGTCAGGCCTCGGAGCGGTCTGGCCATGAGGGACGGGGTGACGCTGGTCAATACCCCCGGGACTATCGATGCCGACTACCGAGGGGAAATCGGGATTCTCATGATTAATCACGGCGAGAAACCCGTCTCCATTAGAAACGGGCAGCGCATTGCCCAGCTCGTCGTCTCCATGGTATATAAGGCGGAATTGGAGGAGGTGGACGAACTGCCCGCAAGCCATAGGCAGGAAGGCGGCTTCGGCCACACCGGTCTTTAAACGTAGCTGGAAAGGCATAGAAGGTTATTCATGGAGAGATGGATCGATAGCTATATGAACTACATAGCAGTAGAGAAGGGATTATCCAGAAATACCCTCGATTCATACAGCGGCGATCTGGTTCGATACGCGAGCTTTTTGGGGGGATTGGGAATCGTCGAAATCGGAGAGACCTCTAAGATGGAGGTGATGGCTTATCTCCTCTCCTTATGGAAACAAGGTCTTTCCGCCAAAACGGTGGCCAGGTCAATTTCCGTTTTGCGAGGATTTTATCGGTGGCTGGCCGATGAGGGGGTGCTGCGGGGAAATCCATTGGAGAATATGGAATCCCCGAGGACGACCCGATCCCTGCCGGAAGTGCTTTCCCTGGATGAAGTCGAATCACTGCTAAATCAACCCGACCCCTCCAATCCCATCGGGATGAGGGATAAGGCCATGTTGGAATTATTGTACGCAACCGGGTTGAGGGTTTCCGAGTTAACTCATTTAGTCCTGAATAATATTAACTTGGAGGCAGGATATCTGATTGTCCTGGGCAAGGGGGACAAGCAGAGGATTGTTCCCATGGGCCAAGAGGCCCTCCATTGGCTAAGGCGGTATCTGGAGGAATCCCGCAAGAGGCTCCTTGGGAACAAGCGGAATTCATTTGCCTTCATAAGCCAATGGGGGAAGGGAATGTCCCGTCAGGGTTTTTGGAAGATCATTAAGAAATACGCCCTCGTGGCTGGAATTAGGAAGAACATTTCCCCCCACACCCTCAGGCATTCCTTTGCGAGTCATCTGTTAGAAGGTGGGGCGGATTTGCGGTCAGTCCAGAGTTTGCTCGGGCACGTGGACATCTCCACCACCCAAATCTATACCCACGTGACCCGTGAGAGGCTGAAGAGGGTCCATGCTCGATATCACCCCAGATCGTGAGCCCCCCGTCCGCTGAGGAGACAGGGGACACCCCCGTCCTTTGAGATAGCAATGGAGGTCATTACCACCCACATCAACGCCGATTTCGACGCTTTGGCCTGCATGTTAGCAGCTAAGAAGCTCTATCCCGAGGCGATTTTGGTTTTCCCCGGCTCCCAAGAGGGGAGCTTAAGGGATTTTTTCGTTCGGTCCACCATTTATGTATTCGAGGCCGAACGGATGAAAAACGTGGCTTTGGATCGAATCACCCGTCTCGTCTTGGTCGATACCCGGCAGATAAGCCGAATCGGGAAGTTCGCTCAAATCTTACAGAAGCCCGGATTGGATATTCACATCTACGATCACCATCCCCCCTCTTCGGAGGACATTAAGGGTTCGGTAGAGGTGGTGAAAGAAGTGGGAGCGGCCATTACCCTGCTGCTGGGGATTTTGAGGGATAAGGGCATGGAAATAACTTCCGATGAGGCCACGGTAATGATGTTGGGGATTTATGAGGATACGGGCTCCCTCACCTTTTCCTCGACAACAGAGGACGACTTTCATGCCGCCGCGTATCTACTCTCAAAAGGGGCAAGTCTCAATGTAATATCGGATATGGTGACCAAAGAGCTGACGGCGGAACAGGTTTTTCTCCTCAATGACCTGATCCAGTCGGCTACCAGCTACAACATACACGGCATCAATGTGGTCATCGCCACTGCCTCGGCGGATCGATACGTCGGTGATATCGCCGTCCTCGTCCATAAGTTAAAGGATATGGAAAATTTGGATGTGCTCTTCGCGCTGGTTCGGATGGAGGACCGGGTCCAAATAATAGGACGGAGCCGTATCGAGGAAGTAAACGTGGCGGAAGTCCTGTTGGAGTTTGGAGGGGGTGGGCACGCGACGGCCGCCTCGGCCACCGTGAAGGATTTGACATTGATCCAGTGCGGGGAAAAATTGGTGAAGGTGCTCCAGGAGGCCGTTAAGCCGAGGAAATTCGCCAAAGATCTCATGACCTTTCCGGTGAAGACCATCACGGCAGAGAGGAAGTTATCCGAAGCGGGGGAACTTCTCACTCGATACAATATCAACGTACTACCGGTGATGGGAAGCGATAAACTGGTGGGGCTGATAACCAGGCAAGTCATCGAAAAGGCCACATTCCACGGGCTTGGGGATTGTCCGATCAGCGAATATATGAACACCGAATTTTCGGTGGCCGATATGACAACCCCCCTGAGTAAAATTCAACGTCTCATCGTTGGTAACAACCAGCGATTCTTACCCGTAATGGAAGGAGGGGAGCTTGTGGGGGCCATCACTCGGACGGACGTCTTGAGGGCCATTCAGGAGGATTTGGCGAGTCGATCCGATTCACCTTCCCCCCTTGAGGTTCACAAACTCTATGCCAGGAAGAAGATGATCACGAAGTTGATGGAGGAGAGGCTCCCGCCGAGGGTTCAAAGCATTCTCCGAGAGTTCGGCAGAGTCGGGGACGAGTTGAACTGCCCCGTGTATGCAGTAGGGGGGTTCGTCCGGGACCTTTTGCTGAGGAATCATAACTTAGACGTGGATATCGTAGTAGAGGGGGATGGTATCCGATTCGCCGAATATTTTGCCAAGGAGCATCCCTGTAAGATCAGGATTAACCGGCGGTTTGGGACGGCTGCTCTCCGATTAGCGGGCAACCTGAAAGTCGATATCGCCACGGCTCGGTTAGAATACTATGATTCTCCCGCTGCCCTTCCCACGGTGGAGCTCAGCTCCGTCAAGAGGGACTTGTATCGAAGGGACTTTACCATCAATACCCTGGCCATCAAATTGAATATGGAACAGTTCGGCGAACTGATCGATTTCTTCGGCGCCCAAAGGGATATTAAGGAGAAGGTACTCCGGGTGCTCCATAACCTGAGTTTCGTCGAAGACCCAACGAGGGTTTTCCGGGCTATTCGCTTCGAGCAGCGGTTTGACTTCCAATTGGGCAGGCAAACCCAGAATTTGATTAAGAATGCCGTGGAGATGAGATTCCTGGATCGCCTTTCGGGGCGAAGGATCTTTACCGAGCTGGTGCTCATCCTCAACGAAGAGGATCCAATCCCCATTCTTCGAAGGATGAGGGATCTGGATCTGCTGAAATCCATCCACATCAGAATCCCCTGGGAGAAGGAAACCGAGAACCTCTTGGAGACCATAAAGAATGTCATATCGTGGTACGACTTGCTCTTTTTGGAGGGAGAGTGCGAAAGGTGGCAGGTCTATTTCTACGGGCTGATGGATTCCCTGGCGGAGGGGGAGGTCTTGGATATTTGCCAACGGCTTTCGCTCTCCGAGAAAAACAGGAAGAAGATCATAAGCGGAAGGAGAGAGGCCGAGGAGACCCTCAGGGAGATGGCCCGAAGATTGGACTCCAAGAGAAGGATTCGAAGAAGCGAAATGTATCAGTTCTTGGAACCCCTTTCAACGGAGGTGAAGCTCTTCATGATGGCCAAGACCACCAAGAAAGGGACGAAACAGTGGATATCCCTTTTCTTTACAACGCTCCGGGGACTGAAACCCTTATTGAAGGGGAGGGATTTGATTCGATTGGGTGTTCAGCCAGGGCCCATCATGAAGGAGATATTGACCGATCTCCTGAGGGCTCGTCTCGATCGGCGCGTCAAAACGAGGGAAGATGAGGTCAATTACGTGAAAAGGACCTATATAGATCAAAGGGGAACGGTTTAATCCGAGGCCATTTCCCGGGGGGGGCCGCATGGCCTCATTGGTTCAAAAAATATCCATCTATGCCATTCCGACTCTACTGGCCATAATTCTTCACGAGGTCTCCCATGCATGGGTCGCCGATAGGCTGGGTGATTCCACCGCGCGATACTCGGGCCGATTGACCCTAAACCCCGTGGCCCATATCGATCTGTTCGGTACGATCATCTTGCCGCTGATCCTGCTCATTACGCCAGGGAATTTTATATTTGGCTACGCCAAACCCGTTCCCATCAATCCCTATAACCTGAGGAATCCGAGGAGGGATATCATTTGGGTATCCCTCGCGGGCATATTGACCAATTTGGCCTTGGCAGCCGTTTCCGCCATGCTCTTTCGGTTTGTGGCCTCCGCCTCCCCGGGTTCATGGAGCCTCATCGCAATCCCCCTCGCGATGATGTTAAGGGTTAGCGTCATGATCAATATTATCTTAGCCATCTTTAACGCCATTCCCATTCCCCCCCTTGACGGAAGTCGGGTTTTAGCCCATCTTCTTCCCCCGGAACAGGCGGCGGTATTTTCGAAATTGGAGCCTTACGGATTTATCATTATACTATTGCTTTTTTTTACGGGAATGATCGATTTTATCTGGCCCATCATCCGGTTCTTTATGACCCTCTTTTTGGGTCATTATATGATATAGGCGAAAATAGTCGGTCTATTCAATGGTTACTGCAGATCCATATACCGTAAAGTTAGAAATTTTCGAGGGCCCGTTGGACCTCCTCTTGCACCTCATCAAAAGGAACCAGGTAGAAATATACGATATCCCCATCGCCACGATTACGGACCAATACCTCGATTATCTAAACATGATGAGGACCCTCAACCTAGATGTGGCCGGCGAATTCCTTTTGATGACGGCGACCTTGCTCCAAATAAAATCGAAGATGCTTCTGCCCTCACGACCCGAAGAGGAGGAAGAGGAGGAGGACCCAAGGGCAGAGCTGGTGAACAGGCTGTTGGAATATCAGAAATACAAGGAAGCGGCTGCTCGACTCCATGAGAGAGATATTTTGGATAGGGATATCTTCGTGCACGGAAATCAGGTGGAGGGATTTGAGGATAGGGGACTTGTTGAGATCGGGGTTTTCGAACTGATTGAGGCCCTCAGGGATGTTTTGAATCGGTTCTCCCCCGAAGCCGCCTATGATATCACCCTGGATCGGATAACGATCGAGGAACGGATCGCCCAAATTCTGGAGGCGGTTAAATTGGAGGGGAGGGGGCTTCTCTTCTCCTCGCTCTTTTCCGGGGCATCGTCCAAAGAGGATATCATCATCACCTTCCTCGCTCTCTTGGAATTGATCAGAATGAGGATGATCAAGGTTTATCAAAGGGTTCCATTCGGGCCGATAGAGATTCTCGCCTTATCGGCAGGGTAGGGAAAATCCATGAAAAGGGTTGTTGCCATCGTTGGCTTACTGATTGCGGGCTTAATAATTCCCCTTTCGGCTGCGGAATTACCCCAGGTAAAGGAGCTGATGGTAGTGGGGTCCGGGGAAATGGTTGAGGGGGATGTTGGAAAAGTCCGCCAAGATGCAATCCTGAACGCGCTCAAGGAGGCGGTACGGATCTCCCTTCTGGAGTTTATTCCATCATCCATGCTTGAGGAGAATGCCATAGCCCTGGACATGGAGATCTTCAGCCGTGTGACCCAATACGTGCAAACCTTCAAGATCCTCTCCGAGACAGGGAAGGCTGACAGGCATGAGGTGCTGTTGCAAGCTCAAATCGACCTCCATAAATTGAGGGATTCGCTGTCGGCCGTGGGCTTATTGGAGGAAAAGGTGGCCCAGGAGGAGGTTGTACGTATCCGAATGGTCCTCGCCGAGGTATCTCGGTACCCTTGGTACCGGGAATTCGAGGATTTTCTCAGGGAAGACCTCGGGTTCATCAGAGGGGTGCGGCTTCGATCCGTGATGACGGGAGAGTTCACTATGGACATCGATTTGATCGGCGACATTCAACCACTTCTCGATGCCTTGAAGATAAAGGAGTTTGAGGGATTCTCCCTGGAGATCGATCAGGGTCTTGAGGATCAGGTTGTGATTCGTTTTAGGTCAAGGGAGACATCTGGGTCTTAAAGGCCCCTCAACTCTCCCATTATGAATATTAATTCGAGGAAAGGAGTATTCCATGAGAAAGCATCCTGTATTACTAGGTGTCATTATCATCGGGGTTATTTTAGGGATCTTCCTCCTGTCGATCCTCTTCTTGACCCGATTCGGAGGGAAAAAAGCCTTCGCCCTTGGGGATAAAATCGCCGTGGTGGATATCAAAGGAGTGATCACCAGTTCGAGAAACATCGTTGAACAGATCGATAACTTTAAGGAGGACGACGATGTTAAGGCCATCATTTTGAGAATCAATTCCCCGGGAGGCGGTGTCGGGCCTTCTCAGGAGATTTATCGGGAAGTCTTGAGGGCCAAGGAGAAGAAGAAAATCATCGCCTCGATAGAATCCGTGGGTGCATCGGGGGGGTATTATGTCGCCTGTGCCTCTGACCTCATCGTGGCCAATCCGGGAACCATTACGGGGAGCATCGGGGTGGTGATGGAGTTCTCAAATGTAGAGGACTTATTGAAGAAAATAGGGTTACGGAGCTACGTTATCAAAAGCGGTAAACATAAGGATATTGGGTCCCCGTTGAGGGAGATGACCTCCGAGGAGAGGTCGATCCTTCAGGGCGTTATCGATAGTGTTCACAGTCAGTTCGTTCGGGCGGTCGCGGAGGGCAGGAATATGGAGGAAAGGAAGGTAAGACAGATCGCCGATGGCCGAATTTTTTCAGGGGAACAGGCCAAGGAACTGGGGCTGGTTGACCGGCTTGGGGGCCTTCAAGACGCCATCGAAATAGCGGCTGAAATGGTCGGGATTGAGGGAAAACCCGCGGTGATTTACCCGAAGAGGAAATTATCCCTCTACGAGTTGCTCTTCAAAAAATCCCTCCGCCTCCTTATGGATGAGGTTTGGCAGAGGGAATATCGACTCAGCTACTTGATGTACTCCCCCTGAATCTTCTTCATATCCTCCCAGACCTCCCTTTTCTTGTGGGGATTTCTCAATAGAAAGGCCGGATGATAGGTGGGCATCACCTTAATTCCCCGATATACATGAAACCGCCCTCTCAGTTGGGAGATCTTTTCCCCTGTCTTGAGCAGGGTTTGGGCCGCAAAGGTCCCCAGGGCACAGATGATCTTGGGCTGGATGATCTCGAGCTGTTTCTTAAGGAAAGGTTCACAGGTAACGATCTCGGCCTGCTGAGGATTTCGATTATGGGGAGGGCGACATTTAATGATATTGGTAATATAGACCTCTTCCCTCCTGAGGCCAATGGCATTGATGATTCGAGTTAAGAGCTGCCCGGCCTTACCGACGAAAGGTCTTCCCTGTCGGTCCTCATCTTCTCCTGGCGCTTCGCCGATGAATACCAACTGGGCCTTTTCGCTCCCCTCACCAAAGACGATATGTCGGCGCGTTAGATGAAGTTTACACCGTTTACATTCCCCCAGCTCCCTCCTCACCTCGGTTAAGGTGGGCTGAGGATAAGGGATTTTATTGAGAGCCCCAGGGAAGAATTCCGCGCCCAGGCTTTTTTGATAAGCTACGTAATGCCTTAAGTCTCCTATGAGCCGAATGAATCGGTCCTTTAAGAAGGATCCTTTTGCCCTATCCATGGAATTCGTTGTGAGCTCGGTTTCGTTACACAACATCATATGTCTTCGATTCCCTCCTGTCAACTTCGGCGTTCCCGACGAGGTTAAGGGTGAGGTTAAGGTTAAGAGGTTGGGGGGGGAAGGCGGGAGGTTGAAGGTTTGAGGCGAAATGTCAAATGCCAAATAACTCATAATGAACACGGACTACGGACACGAGAGTAAATGTCAAATGTCAAAGTTCAAAATCCAAATGACAAGATTAGGAAAATCCAAATGACAAAATCCAAATGCCAAATGACCGATAACGAACACGAGTCACGAAGCACGAACACGAGAGTCAATGTCAAAGTTCAAAGTTGGAAATCCCTGGAAAACCGGAAAAACGAGCTCCGAGCGCAGAATTCTACAGTGCTGCGGTCGTGGGGCTTGAGTACAGCGATCACATAGCTGTGGGGGGAATCAGAGGGCGGGGTCAATTACCCCGCAATTTGTTGGTAGGGTCACCTTCGGCCATCATCTTGGCGAGGATTTCCCTCTCAGGAGTGTCCGGAATAAACCCGGTTAGAGTTGCTTCCAGCACTCTTTGGCCATCCTGATTGGTAAATGTCCCCTCCGCCCTGGCGAAGCCCCGATTATCAACCTCTTCGATGGTTAGCCTACAGGTAATCCTTTCGCCGATGTAGATCGGGCTAAGGAACCGGAACTCCATTCCCGAAGCGAGCCATCCGACCTGTCCGCCCAATTCGCAGATCATGCTTCCAACCAACAACCCGTGGCAGATAAGGCCTGAAAATCCCTTAACCCGGGCAAATCGTCCCTCGTAGTGGACCGGATTATAGTCCCGGGTGATGTCGCCGAAGACCTCGACATCCCTCTTGGTGAATGTGCGTGTAAAGGTAAAGGTCATCCCTGGACTGAGCCCCTGCGTTGCGTGTCGTCTCCATTCAGACATATCGGGTACTTCCCCTTAGTTCGGTTATTTACGATTCTAAACCGTTCAAGTCCCTCTAATCAAAGCCTTCATTAGATTCATCTTCTTTTACCTCAAACAATTCAGGGGGTCAAGGCTCCGGTGTAGAAGATTCCCCTCTGTCGAGGAGACTGATAGACGCCGCAAATTATCGAATACCATTGCAAAACACTTCCTATTATTTTATATTGGTATCGGTTTAACTTTTCCCTGAAAGGATTGGAGCAACTGATGGAGTATTCATCATGAAATGTCGAAGCTGTGGAGCAACCAATAAGAAGGATTCGAAATTTTGTAAACAGTGTGGTTCAAGCCTCAACATTAGCTTCGCTTGCCCTCGTTGCCATTTCGAGAATCTTCCGGATTCGGCCTACTGCACACAATGTGGGACGAAGCTGTCCGTTCAAAGAAAACCAAAAGGTACCCAAAAGCGGTGCCAAAGTTGCGGCTATCTCAACGATGTTGATGTCGTTTACTGCTATTATTGCAATCAGAAGATAATGGAGGATTACCTGGAATAGGGCCTTTTAGCAACGCCGGGAATGGCATTAATAAAATAGAGTCTTCTCCCAATTAGTTGCTGGAATTGAAGGATTCAAGGGGTCAAGGATTCAAGTCATAGGAGGATTAAAGGGGTCAAGGGTTCAAGGATTCAAGTGAAATGATTAAAAATTACAAAGGATTAAAAGTTTGGCAGAAGGCTTATCAGCTTTGTAT
>Ga0114921_10001645_pt1 | contig 10351 bp, 11 predicted proteins | sample BentaG_FD_87016 | JGI IMG/M metagenome (GOLD analysis project Ga0114921, IMG submission 87016) | Deep subsurface microbial communities from South Atlantic Ocean to uncover new lineages of life (NeLLi) - Benguela_00093 metaG | ecosystem: Environmental > Aquatic > Marine > Oceanic > Sediment ...
CAACCTGGTAAGTTTCCGTAAGCCCATAGACGTAGGCTAAGCATCGCTTCCCGTGAGGGAACGAGACCACGATGGAAAGCTGGAAGCCCCATCCGATAGGGTGGGGAGGATGTCACGTACTCGGTGTAATTTCTTTGTATTTGTACTTGCATATATTTCTTCTGAGACAATAACTAAATAATAACCTAATTCTTGACATACATAAGATACCTCGCTGAATTCCTTTTCGCGAAACATTTTATGCAAAACAAAACATAAATTCTGTTAAAATAACATAATTGCTTGGTTGTTTCAGGAGATTGGATGAGTAATTTATCTAACCTCCGCAAGAAGACTCCATCCGCCAGGGTGGAGATGAATTGCTTTATATTAGTTGCTTTCAAACGTAAATACCAATCCTTTTCAATATTTCAACAACTCCACGTTTTTGATATTGGTATTTACGCCAGCTCCATTTGAATCACTTAATCGTACCCATGTTCCATAATTGAATACGCCTTTGACTTTGTATAGTTTTCCATTATAGGTTACCACATCGTGGGGTTGCAACTGGTACCTCTGTCTCCTAATTGACGGTTTAAATCCCTTTCTATTCTTCTGTAGCGAACGATTATTGCGCCTTACTTGAATAACTTCATACGGTCGGCAGCGTTCTTGATTTTTTCCGCCTGCAATTACAAACGCATCATTAACATGCGACTTTTCCAGTCCTAACTTGTTCCGCTCGTATTTTGTGACGTATCCGTAAGTATGCTCTGCATCTAACTGCTCTACTATCCTCCAACGAATATTATTCAGACATGCTGGTGCTTTAAGCGGTTGCCTTGCCTGTTGCTGTATGTGAGGGTAGCCAAACTCCTCGGCGGTCTTATCTCCCTTCTTAAGGTTACAGTTCCTACATGATAATGTCAAATTCGACACTCGGTCTGTCCCACCTCTGCTTTTCGGGACGATATGCTCTACTTCTAATGGAACGTTTGTTTTACCACAATAGGCACATTTACGTCCCCACTTGTCTAACAGGTATTCTTTGACTTCGTAGCCTTGAAGTGTGCCCTGCTGATATTCTACTCCTGTAATTTCTGGGTTCTGCATTTTTTGTGCATCGAAATTCGCCACTTCTACCTTTTTGAAGGGTATCGGTAGTAGTGTTTCAAGTTTTTCAACTAATCTAATATGTGAGTCATGCCTATGCTGAATACTGGGGGCTAACCATCCTTCAGGTCGTGTTCGATTATTAAATCGAGGTGGTCTATACTCCAGTCTACTTCTACGAGTTCTGCGGTACATTCGTTTTTCCTCTAGCTTTTTAGAGACATCCTGTCGTAAGGTCAGTGTTCCGCTGATGACTTCTAACTTGTCGGTCTTGGCACTAAATCCAATGTTCGTATATCCGAGGTCCACTCCTAGTTTAATCGGTTGCTTAGTTTCTCCAGTGGCATAGGTTAACTGAATGGTAAAAGGACATCTCTGAACAACTTTTGCCTTTCCTTCTTGTAATAACTTTTTTCCTGTTCTTTGAGTGGTTGGCATGAGAGGTTGCCCCCTGATGTTCAACACATAGATAGGTACTCTCAAGTCCTATCGCCTCCTTTAACTTGCGTTAAAGTCGGTTGGTTCTCTTCGCCAAGGTTATCAGTCAGTACTCTATGATGATCACTGAGAGTTTCCTCTCTGTTTAAACCACCATTTACAGAGCAAGAGACTAGAGAAGCAGCCCTTGGTGTGTTCTTTAACTCTGCTGATAACTTAGATATCGTCATGTGTGTTTCACCACGACCTCTCTCAGGCTAATCAACTAATTACTCTTGTTCCTCACGGAATAAGCCCCATCCGTCAGGGTGGGGTAATTGACTTGGACACGTCTCTTGGCTCAAAAATTTCATTTGCGGTTCGATATTAAACCAAACTCTTACTTTTCGTTTCTTTTTCACCTAACTATTATATTGAAGCCATATCCCACTTCTTCAAACGAGATAAACTCTCGTGTGCAATTTCTTTAAGTTGTTCTAGAAGAAGAGCACCAGTATAAATCTTTTCTGGGACGATAAATAAAAGGTATCCTAATTGTTGACATAAAAAAGATATTTGTTCAGCGATATAGGATTCCCACCGAGAGGTGTTGTTAAAGAGAAGGACAACTCTGTAATATGGTCGATGAACATAGAGATATTCTTCAAGAGCTTTCCAAGCACTAATGAGGCTTTCTTGATCAATGATCCCTGAAGTTTCGTACTGAGAAAGGGGATAAACATTTTCAAGTTCGATAGGGACACATCCAAAGGGAATAACCAAAGTTACAAAATGTAAGGAGGGAAAACACTCACCAAAGACTTCTTTTATTCGATCGATCAGTCGGATATGTTCAGAGGATGACCGAAAGGGCTTGATTTTTGATTCAGGAAGAATAACTAGAATTGGGGTGGAAGGGGGGGGATGATAATATTGCGTTACCTGCTTCACATGTCTTATAAGTCCAGGTCTATGTAACCCATCTTTTCCGCTGAAAAACAATGCTCTTCTCTTTGAAATTGGATCAAACTTTTCGAGCCAATGACGGTATTTTTTTAGATGATAGAAGGCTTGTAAAAAGCGGGGATGCATATGCGCCCGTGCTTCAAGGAGTTCCCAGAGTCGTCCGTCCAAGATCGCTTGACAAATTGTGCGTATTTCTTGTAGGGAGACGTACAAATTATGACGTGCCAAAAGTTCATATCTTAGGTTTGAATCTGCATTTCTTAGCTCTGAAGGGACATACTTAACGCATATGGGACAAGAACAGGGAAATACTTCCAATGAATCCAATGGATACGTTCCACTTTGAGTCATGTAGCGATTTTTTTGGGCAAATAACGCGTAGGCTGCGGAGTCAAAGGTATCGCAACCCAAAGCTACAATCAAGGAGAAAAAAAGTGGATGTCCTGCGCCAAACAAATGAAACGGATGTTGAACTGGTAAATTCATCTTTGCAGTAGCAATGCTTTCAACCAATTGAGCAAAGTTATATTGCTCCATAAGGGGAGTAACGCTTCCAAGAGCATACATATCAAAAGGAAGGTCATGCATTGTTTTTGCACTATGTTCCACAAGTTCAAAGTAAGCGCCACCGTGAATAGGTCCCACCCAAAGAATATCTTCATCATGCCTAAGATTAAAACTTTCCTTAGCCCTCTGCAAGGTTTGATTTACATGGTCTTCAGCCTGTTTATAAGAGATATCAGGTCCGATAGGAAGATCTAGTATAACAGCAATATCTGAATGTATTTTTTCTTGAAACTGAATAACCTCTTCTGGACTTATCGAGATATTACCATATTGTAGGATCTGAAATGCACCAGAGTCAGTCATGATAGGTCCATCAAAGTGGAAAAAAGAGTGAAGATCCGATAACTCTGCATTACCTCTTGTGAGGTATTGCTTTAGAAGGTATGCACTTGTAATGATTATATCACAATTGAATTCGCTTGCAAATTCTTTAGGAGAAATTGGATTTTTTGTAGGATGCACCACGGGAAGCAAAGTAGGTGTGTTGACAACGCCGTGACGGGTGTGAAGTCTCCCAATGCGACCTCCTACGTCATGTCCTATGACTTCAAAACTCAAAGAAACTTTCACATCGTTCTTAATAATAAACAACTTTTTTAATCAATCAAGATGCGCGTCCGCTTGCCTTCTCTTCCATATATTCATTATAAACTTTGATAATACGATCGGCAAGAGGACCTTCTCCTTCAACACCATCTTCTGTTACAGTGATCTTGTTATCTAAAACTGAAATAACACCTGCTGACTCATGTAATTTAACCTGGCCAGGTTGTGGAAAGAGTTTAGAAATTTCATTCGCCAAACCTTTCATATCAAAGGGTTTTTCTACCTCGAAAATGGCCGCAATTTCGTGGCCTAGGATAAACGCACGATGATACTTAACCCCCTCAGAATCGCTAGCATTGATCAAACAAATAGAAAGCGCATTCTGATCAAATCCCTGCAGTTCACCTTCAAAAATGTGTTTTGCGACAGTTACGACACGTACTTTCTTGTTCATAAGGTTTTGAAGTTCTATGAAGAATTTTCGTGTGCTACTTGACATTAGACGTTCCTCAACTGACATTAAACTAAGGATTTTTAAATTAATCCCATTAAATTTTTATGACAAAGAAAAAATGTCGTAACATATCTACGAAAAAAACATGAGAGATTGTGGAAAAAATGGTGCAAACTATATTCATAGTACAAAGAATTGAACCTACAGAACTCGATGATATTGTTAGGATAAGGTTGGCTTCCCAGGATGGCAAAATGGAATTATCCGTTGAAGTACTCAAACATCTATTCACTTTCGAAGAAAATACTGAGTTAGATATTTATATTGACAAAATACCGCCAAAGAAGGCTGATGATGCTAATGTACTCATGCAGGGAGATATTTTTAAGGTACAAAAAAAACAGGATGTAGTTCAAGTCTTTGGCTCACTCGGGGGATTACAACTTCGTCTCATTCATCCTAAAGATAAAAAATTCTTTCAAGCGATGGATCCTCTTATTTTAGCAATTTTTTAGTTTAAAAGAGATGTTTCAAGATGTTTAAGATAGTCACAAAGAAAGGCATTACGAAAGAAGATCTTGCAGACAGTATTCTTATTGCAGGCTTTCACGGAATTGGAGAAGTTGGATATATTGCGTCCACTCAACTTATAGAAGCTTTTAGTGGTGAACGCATAGGCATAATTGATAGTGAAGATTTGCCATCTTTTGTTGCCATGGATCATGATAGACTATCCCTTCCTTTCGAAGTTTACAAGTTCGGTAAGTTTGTGATTATGTTGCCAAACTTCCAACCAACTCTTCAAGAACTTCATGGCTTCTGTAAGGGAATTGTCGAATGGGTGGTCTCCAATGAATTTAAAGAAGCATTTCTAATTGGAGGACTTGATAATAAATTTCAGAAGGATGACGATCAACTCTATAGGTGCGTGCTGACACAAAAATATGACGAAAAAGCAAAAGAACTTGACTTACCAATACTTGAACGAGGGTTGTATGTCACAGGCCCTCTCGCGCTCCTTCTTGCCTATTTTGAGATGGAAGAGTTTCCAGCACTAGCTGTCCTTCCATATGGGAAGAGAGACCGTCCAGATCCTCGAGCTGCTTCAATAGCAGTTAAGCAATTCAGTAGAATTTATGACCTTGAGGTAGACATAGCAGAATTACTCAAGGATGCGCAAAAAATAGAAGAAGAATTGGAAGAAATGCTACGGCAGCAAAAGGAGAAAATGATTGAAGAAACTCAAAGCCCTATAGATCGAACAAATTACTATATTTGAACTACTCCATATTACAGATGAAGTCTTTCGGCCGATTTAGTAATGAAAATAAATTATCCCTCGTCGTTAGTGCTTTCAACAATCGTTGATGGTGTAGTATGATTTTTATCTTCTTTCAACTTTTGTTTGATCAGAAAAACACGCATCTTTTCCTCTGCAATGGTAAGTGTGTTATTGATAGATTTAATAACAGAAATCGGAATTAATAAAGCACCTTTATCATCACGTGGAAATTTCTCGACAAGTGGATTTTTAGCGGGCTTAATACAGACGGCTAACAACCGTCCATCTCTTGAATTGATGATGAAATCAACAACTTTTCCTATAGAAGTTCCCTTTTCATCTTGTATGGGGATGCCAATTAAGTCCTTAATGTCGACAATAGATGAGTCTGATTCGATTCTTATCACCTGTAGAAAATAACGCAAATGAAAGAGGGTAAATGCATCAATAAATATTATTAACTCAAAAATATTTAAACTTGATAATTGATTAGTCCATCCATCTCTCAGAGAATATGATAAAAAGAGTCTTTAGGGAAAAAGATTTATGAATAACTAAAAGAGACATCTGTGAAAAGACTCCTTATAGTTATTGTCGAATGCTTTGCCATGATAACATGACCCGTGAACTATATTAGGAAAATCAGTTCCCTCGTACTTAAAAAATGGAAGCGGGGGTGTCCGAGGTCTCCTCTCGGTAGAGAGGAGATGGGAACTTGGCCAAAGGAGCAGGACTGAGGCTCCTGTGGCGTAGAGAAATTATAGATAACCTAGATTTCGCCGATGCCTGCGCGGGTTCAAAGGAAAAATGAGAAAACGCGTTTTTCTGAAAATCCCGTCCCCCGCACCACTTTTAGTTTTCAGGAACAGATGCGTTTTTTAAAGATTTTTAATACCTCGCTAGAAGACTATCTTACCTCTCCTTGTAATATTGCGCATAATTGTCTTATTCAGATTCTATAGAAGTAGTAGAGAGAGGATGGAGCACCTGTAAGAAGCAACCAACTAAAACTGACAAACCAATCCAATATGGCAATCACAGAGCATATAACAAGAGCACTAGGGAACAAAAAGGCGAATAAACCGATCATAAATAACAACTGGGAGAGCCCTGCCGGATTAACAATACTTGCTCCTAATAAATAGGTAGTTGCACCTATAAATAATGCCGCACCTAAGGGGAGAGGATAGCCAACAGCAATTGATAGAATATAAACCTTGGATGCTTCAAGAATCCAGATAGGAAAGGCAATAAGAAGGGCTAGTGGCGTATTTCGCCTGTCTGTGATAAGATCTTCGATGTCTTTTGTTAAATCGGACATTCCCTCAATTGCCTTTTTCTGAATTTGCTTGGCGGGCTTAAAGATCGTTTGTAACATTTTTATACAGAAATTGACGAACCAGGGCTTTCGAATCAAAATAAAAAACGCGATAAACAAAATAATAATACCCACAGAGAAAAACCATGACTGAATAATGTTTTGCAAGTCCCCAAAAATAAAAATGATGGAAAATGCGGTAATGACAACGAGAGCAACACTATCAACAAATCTTTCTATGATTACTGAAGTTAAAGCTTTTGAAAAGGATGTTTGTTTGCTTTGTGCTAACCAATAACTTCTAACAAACTCTCCAACGCGTAATGGGATAATAGTATTTATGAAAATACCAGAACATAAAATCGGAAAGAGTTTTATGCTTGGAGAAAGCCTAAAAGAAGAGATGAGAAGATTCCACCGACCAGTTCGCAGAGAAAATGAGACTAGAAGTAATAGGAAAGCTGGGAATAACAAGAAAATGTTTGCTTGCTTAAAGGCGTTAAAAATAGCGTTAAATCCAAGTTGGTTAAAAATGTAAAAGACGAGGGCGCTGGTAACCACGAAAATAAGAATTACAAATACTGTTTTTGGCAGAGTAAAATTATCGGATATTGTCCTCACCTGTTCGCGGATGCCGTAGTGAAATCAAGAGGTATGAAGACTATTTCCTCTTTTTCCTACCGGCTCGTCGAGCGGCAATGAGACCTACCTTTCGACCTGGGGGTGCATTTCGTGATACTGTTGTTGGTCCACCTGGGGCTTGCTTGCTACCACCACCGTGCGGGTGGGATACAATATTCATAGCTACACCACGTACATGTGGCCATTTGCGCCCTTTTGCAGTTATGAAGTGATATTTATTTCCAGCTTTAACAAAAGGTTTTTCAGGACGACCTCCACCTGCAACTACGCCAATAGTAGCCCTACATTTTGAATTAAATGATTTTGATTTCTTTGAGGGAAACTGTATGATAGTAATGCCTGCAGATTCAGAATGTGAGATGATTGTTGCATAGCAACCTCCAGATCTTATGAATTTTCCGCCATCGCCGGGATTCTTTTCAATATTAAAGATGGGCGTTCCTTCTGGAATTTTTTCAAGAGGTAGAATATTTCCGATAGAAATGGTAGCATTAGGTCCGTATTCAACAGTTTGCCCGATATAAGTTGCTTCAGGTAATAGTGAAAGGGTTTTTACGCCATCGTCATATTTTACGACTCCTACGGGGGCGCCACGTCCCGGATCATGGTATAGACCTGTAATCACGCCAGTTATGGTACGTTCAAAAGCCAATTCAGAGAGAGGACGATACTTTACAGAACCTCTTCTCTTATGTGTATGAGCACGAAATGTTGGAGAGCCACGTCCTCGTCTTTGTACAAGAATCTTTTTACCCATTACACTACAGCCTCCTCATATAAACAATCACTAATAATTTTAAAACATCCCTAATTTTGCAGCAAGATCACCTGCATCGTCTTTATCAGATAAGCGTACGTAGGCTTTTTTTCTTCCATCACATAGAATTAGTGTATTAACACGCTCAACCTTTACATCATAGAGAAATTCCACGGCATTCTTAATTACTCGCTTATTTGCGCGCCTATGTACAATAAATGCTAACTTATTTTCATTTTCGATCATATCGAACAACTTTTCACTAACTACCACATTGTGGATTATTTGATAGTGCTTACCACCAAGAATAGGGTCTGTTGCCATTCATTGTTTTCCTCCTTATTTCGAATAACTTCTCTTAAGGCATTTGATTAGCAAGATACTCTATTGCTGACTTTACCCAGATGGTGAGCCTTCCAGGATGACCACCAGGAGCTAGAGATTCTGTATTTAGGTTGTTGACATGGATAATATCTACACCTGGATGATTTCTTGCTGCTTTTATGATTCCCTCATCTTCGTAGATTACGATAAGCGGACCTCTAGGCCTCTTATATTTTCGTCCCCTCAGTTTACCCTTGCCACTTCGGATTTTTCGACCAGTTTTTGCTCGAAGAATATCTGGCCAGATGCCGAGGTTTTCAAATACGCTTTTTGTTTCATTTGTTTTCTTTAACGTTTGAAATTCATCTGATAGAATAATTGGGAACATGTGGATCATCTCGACAGGATGTCCTCTTGTACGTACAAGAATCTTATTTGCAGTAGCAGCTATGGCGGAACGAAGTGCTAATCGTTTTTCTGTCTTATTTATTCTTTCTATGTGTATCTTTTCAGGTTTTGGGGGATGTGAACTTCTTCCTCCGACAGTCATGGGAGCAAAAGCACCTTTTGAGCCTGCGTGATGGCTGCTACCTTTTACGCGAGGCACACGTGCAAGTCCTCGACCAGTACCCACAGATTCAGCAGAGGTTCGTTGACCCGCTTTTTTGTTTACACCATATGGTTGAATCCGTGCAGTGAAGGCTGCAATTACTGCACGTCGAATTAAATCTGGACGAAAGGGCGTATAAAATACTGCTGGTAAAGTAATTTCCTCAATAATCGCTCCGTCTAAATTGTAAACGATTCCTTTCTCTTGAATATTCATTTGAATTGCCTCATACTGTAATAAACTTAAAGAGTATATTTAGAAACATGGAGAGTAATTAACGCTGTATGTGTGAAAGTGTCGGTGCTTCAGAAGGTATTTTTGAAGGTGCACGTAACGCATATCGGAATTTAATTAAATTCTTTCTGTGGCCTGTAATCGAACCTTGAAGGATCATATAATCGCCACGGACAATACCATAACGGATGAATCCACCAGGGGGTGTGATTTCATCACCAGCCTCACCTATTTTAAGGATGCGCTTATTATAGTCAGTTCTTTGGTGATAACCCATCTGTCCTGCTCGTGGTACAGTATAAAACATATGATGCGGTTTCCATGGTCCAATTGCGCCGACGCCACGTTTTGTTCCCCTAGATTTATGTTGTAAGATACGAACACCCCAGCGCTTTACTGGACCTTGAAATCCTTTTCCAATAGAAATTGAACTTGTATCTACAAATTGTCCGTCTTTCAAGCTATCCATAGCGCGTGTTTCTTTTCCTAAAATGGTACTTGCATAATCAAACTGTTCTTGTATAGTTGCTCCTCCTCCTATTTTCACTTCAAAAAGATGTGGCTTCCTTCGTGAAACACCACTTAAAATAGGTTGAGTATGAACGATAACTCTTATTTCGGCCGTTGTTTCAATAGAGTCTTTCAACTTGTCCAATGTTTCTGAAGTTTTATAATCTTTAGGAAGAGGGAAAACTCGCCGGAGGTTAGAGTTTAAATCTGAGATCCAACTTTCACCAATGACACTAAGCCCATAGGTGGTTGACTCATAAGTACGTATCCCACATACAAAGAGGGGGGGTGAATCAAGTACAGTAACTGCCATAACACGCTCTTGTCCATAGTAGGGACTATGTGGGTGATCTTCTATCATAACTACATGAGTCATTCCGGCTTTGTAACCTGCAAAGCCAAGCAATGTAGGGGGGCCAGACCAAGAGGGCCAAGTTTTGATCTTTCCAATTGGATGCGTAGATCTACCACGAGGTAGATAAGCAAGAGAGCCTCTTTTTGGCGCGTGTCGTTTTCGATGCCCCATAGTATTTACCTCCATAAATTGTTCAAAAGAGTGAATAAGATACCTGTAAATTCATTTTAATTCAATAATAGTTACAAAGGCTGTTACAGAACCTTGATATGAG
>Ga0114921_10001646_pt1 | contig 10348 bp, 6 predicted proteins | sample BentaG_FD_87016 | JGI IMG/M metagenome (GOLD analysis project Ga0114921, IMG submission 87016) | Deep subsurface microbial communities from South Atlantic Ocean to uncover new lineages of life (NeLLi) - Benguela_00093 metaG | ecosystem: Environmental > Aquatic > Marine > Oceanic > Sediment ...
AAATGTGCCGTTTTCCCCAATCTCCCTAAACTTGATCAGTGACCAGGTATTTGGGGAGAGGTCGGGTGGGTTTTCATAAGTACCCCAGTTCCAGGTAGACACTCCTGATAGCTCATTCCACTGCTTACAAGCCACCTGGCATCCGCGGCAACCCATACACTTGCGTAGGTCAACTAATACTCCTTTTGGCATAATTATCGCCCTCCTTTGTATGCAGCGTATTCGCCTCTATAATAAAAAAGGCTTTGGGTGAGGCTGTTGCTTATTTCTAAACCCAAAGCCTGAAAAATAGTGATACTACTCCCTACAACTCCAACCGCTCTTAATGAACCCCCTTGGCTTAATGCCACCAATACCTCCGTGTCATTTAGAACTCTTCATATCAACCACCGCCCGGCAGCAAGACTGCTGCTACCAACCAGACACAGTATAATCTAGGTAATTTTCTATGTCAAGAGGTATGTCTGCGCTACAAGACCAATACTTAATCAGCCGTTGGAGGTAGTGGTGAGCCTGAAGCGTGGCTTTGGCTCCTTATAACTTGGCTCCCCGCATGGGGGGAAAATCCGAACTTTCGTAGATTTCTGCTTTATCGTGGGCTCAACAAGAGATGGACAGCATACTGCGGTCATAACGTTTCCAGCTCTTGCTTGCCCTCACTCTATCTGGCGACTTTGGCCATCATCAAAAGTGAGAGCAATGCCGTCACCAAACTGTGCTCCGTGTCGGTAGACTTTGCACCTTTCCGCCCACATCGGTAACCTACTTTCATATTCAAAAGCTGAACCCTTTTGCAATTTTGCCAAAAATGATTTTAGTCGCTACCCCAAGGATAGAAAGCAAAGAAACTAGGAGCCACACTATTAAAACCATTATAATTCCGGTACTCTTCCAAAAAATTTGTAAGGGAATTTTTAGCTTACGTACAGTTGTCCCGGGGTTCTTCGACCTCTTCTCTTCATAATAATGCCCAAAGCGGTATTTAAAAATATCCGATTTGACCGGGCCAAAAAAGATCATATGAAACTCACACAAAATATATTTAAGGAAGGTTTTTACCCAACCATCGTGCTCGAATCTTTTAGTTAGAGCTAGAATTGGTGAGGATCTCAATATGCCAAATTTCCCTATTTTTGCTCCCTCTCTAGCATAAGCATGATCCTCGGCAATTTTTATTTGCTCATCAAATCCCCCGAGTTTTTGATGTAATCCTTTTTTCACTAAAATGGTATTTACGGCATGGGGTAAGTATTTTTCTGTGGCTAAGGCGGGCCACCAATTATAAAACAAATCGTACAAAAAATAGAAAAATTTATTCTTGTTATAGGGATAAAGAAAAAAACCTGCGATATCTAATCTTCTTTTGTTAAATTCCTTTAAATTTTTTTCGAGAAAACCTTCTGGCAAGACTGTATCACCATCCACAAACAAAAGTAAATCTCCTTTAGCAACCTTTGCTCCCGCATTCCTTCCTTTTGCCGGCAGACCACCAGAAACAACTTTGCAGCCGTAGCCTTTAGCTACTTCAACTGTTTTGTCTTTCGAATCAGCATCAGCAACAATTATCTCGTAATCATCATTAAGATTTTGCCTTTTTATAGCTTCAAGCAGCAAAGGAAGGCAACTTTCTTCATTCAAGGTAGGAATAATTATGCTAAGCATGCTTCTGGACTCTGACAAAAAGTCTTTGCATCTTTCCACACTTTCTTGGCTTTCAAATGGTATCATTTCGTCCTCCTTCCCCCCGACATGTCCACAGCACTTAGTTCACTCACTAAGTTCGGGTCATTTTGTATGTGGTAGATTCGGGAGAAGCAAATTTGGCTCCCCGAGTAGGATTCGAACCTACAACCTAGCGGTTAACAGCCGCCCGCTCTACCATTGAGCTATCGGGGAATTCTGCGGCTACACATAGAGTAAGCGCTGTTGGTTATTATTGCCTTTTGCCAATAAAAAGTCAAGCTCATTTGGTAGCTGGAGGGCTACCTCCACAAGGTTCCTAAGGTGAGCCCTTTTGGCTGGAGAAGTTATTCTTTTAGTCGGATATAAGACGAAGGGTCGGAGGCAACATTGGGGTCAAAGGCCTTCTTTATCTTTCGCAGCCAGAGGTGATAGTTCATAATATGGGGCCCGAGAAATTCGTTCATTCGATCACCCCCGCCACCAAAGGGAACCCCAAGACACTCGCTTACCATGATATCAGTTGCCTCAGACAGGGAGTCCTGAAACACCTGACACGATTCAGGGTCGGCAGGGTCATACAGGTTAATCATTTCCAGATGCCCAAAGTTACCATCCTCATATAGCAACCCCCAGCCGTTCTCAACTCCATCATCGAGAAGCATACCCATGTCGACATACTTCTGCTTAAGGTCGGCTCCTATTCTAGCTTGGGTGACTCCCAAGTCCCATGTGTCCATAGAGCCCATGGTCGATGAGTAAGCCCCGGTAGCCCGGAATACCCCTCTGGCAATGGCGCTACATTTAACCGTCTGGGAGATTACCCGGCTTTGCATAAGCTCGTGCGTTACCAGGGGTAGGTTTTTCCCATTGGTTTCGGCTAATATCTGCATTAATACCTTCTCTTTATATTCAAATTCTTTCGGGGAGTCAGCCTCGATGATAACTTGAAAACCGGGACCCTTTACCAAGGTTTTGGTGAATCGATATACCTGGGAATATTCCTGATTGCTTCTTGACACCATTAAGGCCACCAGGGCTGGGGAGACTTTCGCAAATTCGGCGGCTATTTCGGCTTCGCCTACCTTAAGCCCGGCATTAGCAAAGTCCTCCCAGTTGGTGAAGAAGCAGTAATAATTTTTAACGGTTGGAGGTATCTCAGCATCATAAATTGGTGATACTCCTTTGAGCGGGAAGAAATCGGGGGGTCCCGGCCAGTGGTAAAGCTTGACCCCAACTTTAGTAACTACGCCTAGTCCTCCCCAGGCACCAAGGAAACCTCTCATTATCCCCCTCAGGCTTGGCCCGGGGCCATCACCGCAGAACCATCCGGCTCCAGACCCAACTGAGCCCAGTCTCAGTATCTCACCGGTGGGAAGAACCCACTCCACGCCCAGCACGTTTCGTTCATTGTGCCCCATGGCTACCGATTTGTTCCCCATTCCCCAACCGGAGGTACAGTTGGCCAACACCGAGCACTGACCGCCACATTCTGGGGTATTACAGTTTAGTCCCTTCTTCATGGTTTCAGCTTGAAGCTGAACCCAGCTAACATAGGGTTCCACTACCGCATACATATCCCTTTCATTTAATTCCAGGATGCGGTTCATCCTCCTAAGGTCTACGTGGATTGACCCGGTACGGGCAATATTGGCGGCAGTGGAAAAACCGGTGCTAATGGCTTTAAACCTTACCCCATATCTATTACACACCTTGACCATAGCCTGAACTTCCTCTACGCTTCCCGGTAGGATTGCGGCCTCAGGTCGAGCCATCCATAACCGGGTCGGCACCGCCTTGGTCCCCATCTGGAAGGCGTATGTATCTAGTATTGCTGGCTCTTGAGATATATTCTCCGGCCCGACGATGTCTTCTAAAGCTCTATATACCTTGCTCTCTAAAGCCATCTCCAAATAACCTCCCTCTTAGGCTCCGCCGCAGGCTTGTTGAACAAGCTCTACGACGTCATATACCTCAATCCTATCGCCGCTTTCACTGATGGCATCATTGAAATTTTTCTCACACCAGGGGCAGGCAGTAACCAGTGCTGAAGCTCCAGTGGTCTTGGCCTCAGCAATCCGCTCCAGGGCGGTCCAGGTAGCGAAATCGGGGTAGGCTTCCTTTACCCCACCCCCAGCACCACAGCACCAGGCATACTCTTTAATCCGCTCCATCTCAACCAGCCTCAGGCCAGGGATACTCTTAAGCACATTTCTTGGCGGTTCATAAACCCCAAATGTTCCCCGCCTGAATTCCTTGATTGGGTCATGCAGAATAAGCTGCCCGTAAGCCTTCTTTTCTACCCCTTGCCAGTGGATATATGGCTCTGCCTTTCTCCCCAGATGACAGGGGTCGTGATAGGTCACCGTCATCGGGACCTCCTTGGTTAGTCTGAGCTTTCCCTCCGCTATCAACCGTTCCAGGTATTCCGTAATGTGTAGTACTTGCGGGTTGGGCTTCAGTCCTATTTTGTCATAAAGTATCTTGAAGGCGGCATAGCAGTCGGAGCAAGAGGTTATCACTATCCTCGCTCCGGCGGCTCTCCAGGTATCTATGTTATGTTCGGCATACTTGATGAGCTCACCCTGATATCCCATCTCATAGGCCCGCCCGCCGCAGCAGGCTTCCTCGCTGCCTACGATGCCAACGTCAACGCCCGCCTTCTTGAGGAGGGATACCGTACCTCTAGCCACCTTCCACAAGTCTTCGTCAAAAGAAAGCCGGCATCCGGCATGGAACACCACCTCCGCCGTCTCCTTAGTAATATCCTTCACATCCAGACCCTCAGCCCATTTTCCTCGGTCAACCTTCAATCTCTGCAACATGTTATCTTCTTTTCTCAAGCTCTCAATTACGGGCATATGGGCTGGGAGAAGCTGACCATCATTAACCAGTCTTGCCCTCAATTCATACTGCGGCTCCAGTACCTCCATGTCCCTGTTGTATTTACAGGAGATATCGCAAGCGCCACACATCTGGCAACGGTAGATTATCTCGGTCATCTCATCAGTGTAGTCAAGCCTTCCCTGTAATAATGCCAGTCCTATGAGCAGCCTTCCGCCCCCCGAATAAGCGTGGAAATTATACCTGGTTATACTGGGACAAACGTTGGCAAACCTCCAACTTTTCACTTGCTCCAGTGGCGGGAACTTACACAATGAACACCGGACACACCTTGCCATACTGCGTTCAAAGTCCTCAAGTGCCATCTTCTTTATATCCCCTTTCGGTTTATTCCACGGTTAGAAGCACAGCTTCCCTGGATTCATAATATTATTTGGGTCGAATATCCCCTTAACCTTTCTTAAGGCGGCAGTCGTCTCTCCATCTCTCCGGTAGGCTATGTCTGCCCAAGGGCCATAAGGCCGTGAGAAGAAGGCCCCCTCAGTCATTAGAGCGTTAACAGCATCGACAGACAGCGTTCGGACTGTTTCCACCTCCTTTAGGTCATCTGGGTCAAAGAATAGATTGAATTCACAGTGCCAGCTAGTGCCCTGAACTACTGGCTGGATGTAGATACCCATGTCCGCCACCGGATAGCTGTACCGACTGGCCAGGTTATGCATGACCTCTATCAGTTCAGGAAGCCTGTCTCGGCCAGTCAAGAAGAATATGTCGTGGCAAGACCCTTTATGACGGAGCTTCCAGTAAGGTTCCTCTGAGGGTGCCTGCAATATGGCTAGTAATTCATAGGCAGACACTCCAGAAAGTACCTCTACCGGGCTTACCCCGATACGCTGGGCAATATCTGACATGTACTCTTCCTCATAGGCTAGTCTTTCTTCAGGGAAGTATTCGTAGCCAGCCTGGCAGAAAAAGAGTATCCAAGAGGGCAAATTATCCCTTAACCTCCTGTATTCCTCAGGCCATTTCTTGGCCATGATGGCAGCTAGGTTTGAATTATTTAACATTAGACATTCATCAGCTATCCTTAACCTTATCAACCAGTGGCTAAGCTCGGTTAGGCTATCGAGCCGGTGGGAGCCAACTAGGAAGGGCTTCTGGAGCTTGGGTAGTAGCTGAGTCTTCAGTGTTATCCAGGTAACACAGCCCATTGTCCCCTGGGAACCCTGGATAACCCGGTGTAGACTGGCTTGAGAGGGACCGGCCGGGTTTTTCTGGGCTTGCCCCGATTTGCGTTGTTCCTCTAGCGTTCCCGGCCCGGCGGCAGCCCCGGTCCTGAAGAGGTCACCGGTACCAAAAACTACCTCGGTACAGAGCATAGGGTCGCCTATATCCCAGTGGTATCTGGGCATTATTATAGGTTCTCTTTCTAGAGCGCTGGCCAGTACCGATTTGGAACGGCGCGGTAGTAGAGGCATCAGTAGCCGTAGGCCTTCCTTCTCTACTTCTGGCCTGAGTTCACCAAAGGTTACCCCAGGCTCAATCATGGCTACCCTGTTTCTCCGGTCAATCCATAGAATTTTCTTCATTCCGCTGAGGTCCAAGACTGCAGCCCCTCCCGCTGTGGGAACAGTATCACCGCGGAACCGTGGCGAACCCGAGCTTACCGGAATAAGCGGGGTCAGAGTATCATTAGCCCACTTTATTATCCTCTGCACCTCTTCCGTAGTCTTGGGCTTCACTACACATCGTGGCTCAATAGGAGGAACAAAACTTTTGTCCTTGGAATATTCGGCTAGGATTTCCGGTGCGTCAGAAACACCCTCAGACCCGACAATTTCTACCAAGTCCTCTTTTTCAGCCATTTTTACCTCCCGTTTATCTATTTAAGTAGTCCGGCGGCTTTCATCTTAGCGACTTCTCCGTCTCTTAATACTCTCTTAAAAAGCTTCTCGGACACCGTTAAATCTAAAACTTCCCTGAACTCGACAGACTTCGGAACAGCATAGGGCGGACACTTATCCCGGCAATGTTCAATGATATCCGAAGCACTGACTTTACCCTTATAGTCCTCTTTCAAGGTTATGAAGGCCTTTATTCTTTCACTGCCCGGGCGTTCCGGGTCAGGAATCCCAATGGCAACCGCCATAGCCACTGCCGGATGTTGGAACAGGATGTTATCAATCACCGTGGTGTAGACCTTATAGCCGGAAATATTGACCATATCCTTCACTCGATCCACAATATAGAAGTATCCATCTTCATCCATTCGGCCAATGTCTCCGGTAGGGAGCCAGCCATCCACCAAGCCGCTACCTGGGGTCGGCCAAAAACCCTTCATCACTTGCGGGCCCTTGAGATGGATTTCACCATCCTCGCCAACACCACACTCCTTGCCTGCATCTTGGTCTATTATTTTGACCTCAGTATCGGGAACCGGCAGCCCTATGCTCAATTTGACGCTGGGGGCAAATCCGGTAATCTTGGAAAAGGCGGTAAGATTTATATGAGTGATTGGGCTCGTTTCGGTTAGACCATAGCCCTCTGATACCGGCATCATAAGTTCTTCCGAGACGGCGTCAGCAATTTCCTGAGGCAGGGGGGCGGCGGCTGACATCACCAGAACCGGCATTCTTCCAATCTTCTTTTGCGCCATTCGCATGAGCTGGGTAGGCACAGTAAAAACCATAAGCGGACGATGTTCTTGCATAAGTCTAACGATGGTATCGGTATCTCTGGGGTCGGGAACCAATAATATTCGCAGACCCCAGTAGATGGCAGATTGCATTGCCCAGTGCCCGTAGAGATGGAATATGGGAGTTGGTATCAATAAAGAAGCGTGACCTTTCATCCCCGTTGACAAAGGGGCATAGAGCCAGGGAATCCCCTGCAGTATGTTGGTCAATATGTTGTAATGGGTTAACATTACCCCTTTGGGCACCCCGGTAGAACCTCCAGTGAAACTGATGTAGGATAAGTCCTCCATTGCGTCAATTTCAACTTCTGGAGGTCGGGGCTCATGCTCGGTTATCAAGTCTCTAAGGTGGTAGGTACCAGCTAATCGTTCCGGGGTTTTTGATTCTTCTGGGGAATAGTCTTTAGTAGAGGTGATTATTATGTTCTTGAGTTTTGTTTTCGGTTTTACCGAATTTACCAGGTCTAGGGAGCCCTCCTGGCAAATTACTGTTTCTGAGCCAGATTCGCCTATCTCCCATTCTAGGTCAGCTGCTTTGTGTAGTATGCTGCACGGAACGGCGGCGGCGCCTGCTTTCAATACCGCAAAATCACTTATTATGTATTGCGGGCAGTTTGGCAGGATTAAGGTTACTTTATCCCCTTTCTTCACCCCTAACTCAGCGAGAGCGGTAGCCAACTTGTCGACATAAAGCTTCAACTCCTGGTAGGTTATTCGCTTATCCTTGTAGTCAATGGCGACATGGGTCGGATAGCTAGCTGCTGAATCATCCAGAATCTTGTAGACTGGTCTCTTTGGGTATGGTTGCAGAGTATGTGCCACCTTATATGGTCCAAGCCTATAGCCTTTGAGCCAAGGCTTGTCAGCGAGTTCGGCTACCATAAGCGTGTTCCTCCTAAGACCAGAGATGAGCTTTGCTTTAGACTGACTAAACTATTTGCCCCACAGGTCGGGAATTAACTCTTCTAAGCCCAATTCCTTTAGTTTTTCTGGGGTCGGCTTGCCCGTTGCCTTGTCCCATCCTCGCAGTTCATAGTAGGCATCTAGGAGCGGTGCCAGTTCATTTACGTGCCCTTCAGCCGGACCTTCGGGAAGTGGCTCTTCAAGCAGGCGCTTGGGAAGGGTGTCGTCGGCAGCAGTTAACCCCTCCCTGACACTGAACGCTCGGGCCAGATTATATACCCTCTCCCCAGACGCTTTGAATTCACTTATTCCAAAGTCCCCACCCAAACCAGCGGCTATCAAATCAACCCACTCCCGCATAGCTAAAGCCATCCCCATAAATTTGCATGCCCCAACGCAATCAAAAACGGTGAGGGCATCCTCTAGGTCTTTGACCACCTTAGCCTCTTCTGGGTCGGCAACCAGTGGGTCTTTAATTCGGCTCTCGTCAACAACGAGGAAGGGGTAATCAAGGAAGCTGGGACCCTGAACATAACCAGTAATGTGGTCGCCTCCCCGATTGGCAGTGGCGTAGGCTAGCCCGGTTGCCTTAACGGCTCGAGAATCATAAGCGGGAAGCTCCAAACCCTTAACATGCATGGCGAAGCTTTCTGTTCCCCTGCCTAGCTTTTCTGAAATCTTCTTCACTCCTTGAGACAACAGGTCACCAATGCCTTCTCTCTTAGCTATTTTGTGCAACAGTTCTATCGTAGCTTCATAATCTCCAAACTTAAGTTCCAATCCATCAGTATCCGATTTGGTTAGTATCCCTTTTTCATAGCATTCCATGGCAAAACCAATTGTATTCCCGGCTGAGATTGTGTCCAGTCCATAATCGTCGCATAGATAATGTATCATGGCAATCGCTTCCAGGTCATCTATGGCACACATGCCCCCGAAGGCACCAATAGTCTCAAATTCCGGCCCCTCCCCCGTTTTGCCCTGATACGGTCCCCTTCTGATTTCAGTTCTTCTCCCGCACTTGATGGAGCAGGCAAAGCACCCCACCCTCTCCACCAGAAGCTTCTCAGTTAGAGCAGTGGCGCATATTTCGTCGATATGGGGGGAAACGCCAGTTTGCCAATTCCTGGTGGGGAAGCCACCCCGGACATTCACCAAATCAATGGCCATGTTGGTACCAAATGTTTCTAACGCTATTTTTATCAAAGCCTGGTCAAGCATCTCGTATTGTTTCTTGGCTGCCTTGGCGAAACCAAATGGGTCGGCAATCTGAACCGGCTTGGTTCCGTTTACGGCAATGGCTTTCAGCTGTTTTGAACCCATTACCGTCCCCATGCCACACCTCCCGGCGGCTCGGTGCAGGTCGTTCATAATGTTAGCGTACAGAACCTGATTCTCGCCGGCTATTCCGATGCAAGCCACATTAAACTTCTCTCCCAACTCTGCCTTTATCAATCTCGTCGTTTCTGGAACACTCTTACCCCAGAGATGGGCTGCATCCTTAAGCTCTGTTTTTTCTTCCTCAACCACAAGGTAAACGGGTTTTGGTGCTATACCTTGGAAAATGATGCCATCAAAACCCGTTTTCTTGAAATCTGTCCCCCAGAAACCAGCCGAGTTCGCCTGTCCCCAAAAACCAGTTAGAGGGGATTTGGCGACTACGCTGTATCTCCCGGTACTGGGGGAGACAGCACCGGTTAGAGAACCGGTCATGAATATCAGCTCATTTTCTGGACCCAGCGGGTCAGCACCCGGCTTAACTTCGTCGTAAAGATATTTGGTGGCTATCCCGGCACCGCCTAAGAACTTCCTGACCATACTTTCCGGAAAGTCTTCCTCTGAAACCCTTAACTCTGACAGATTAACCCTTAGAATTTTGCCATGGCATCCGAACATCGAGTTCCTCCTTAAGGATATTCACTTATACTGACTTCAAATAACCGAGCCTAATATGGCGGAAACTACTAGGCTTGAATGATAAGATTAAGATTCTCGGCATCAAGTATAGCATACATCAAGTTCTGTGTTCTATCCCCCATAGCGAGAGGGGAGGTATGTAGGATGTCCCCCTCAGTTTGCCCTACCGCAGGTTCTGTCTAGGAGATTTAGCCTTCTCGCATGAGATATCGGGCAATAGTCAGTCGCTGCATCTCATCGGTGCCTTCATAGATTCCGGTAATCCTGGCATCGCGGAAATAGCGCTCCAGGGGATAATCCTTAATGTAG
>Ga0114921_10001647_pt1 | contig 10346 bp, 17 predicted proteins | sample BentaG_FD_87016 | JGI IMG/M metagenome (GOLD analysis project Ga0114921, IMG submission 87016) | Deep subsurface microbial communities from South Atlantic Ocean to uncover new lineages of life (NeLLi) - Benguela_00093 metaG | ecosystem: Environmental > Aquatic > Marine > Oceanic > Sediment ...
ATTCCCTTGCTGGTAAGCATGGTTATGCACGGTCTGTATGATTTCTTTTTGCTTGCTTTGAACGCAACATATCTGGCAAGTGGAATAGCCCTTATCCTGTGGGTGTTCCTGATTTCTTATGCCCGCCACTTGACCAAATTCCAAAAACCATAGATCACCCTGATATCCTTTTGCTTGATTTTTCTTCAATATCGACTATATTCCCATATGGATATTTTTTCAATCTTTCTAATTGCTTTAGGATTGGCTATGGATGCCTTTGCAGTTTCTATCACTAGTGGTGTGACAATCAAATATGTAGAAATGAAAAATGCATTTACAATTGCCATATTTTTTGGTCTTTTTCAAGCAATTATGCCGGTGATAGGTTGGCTGGCTGGTTTTACTCTAAAGAATTTCATTTCAGGTATTGACCACTGGATTGTGTTTGGGCTCCTGAGCATAATCGGATTAAAAATGATTTATGAATCATTTAAATTAGAATCAGATAAAGAAAGGGTAGACCCTTTAAATATCTTTGTTTTGTTTGTACTCTCTATCGCAACGAGCATCGATGCTCTGGCAGTTGGCATAAGTTTATCATTTTTAAATATCTCTATTGCACTTCCAGCAATTATAATTGGTATTATCACATTTTTGTTATCTTTTGTAGGCGTTTATATCGGCACTAAATTAGGACATTTTTTTGAAAAAAAGATTGAAATACTCGGTGGTATTATTTTAATCGCAATAGGTATTAAAATACTGATAGAACACCTGTAAGAAAAACAGTTTTTTGGTCAGGGTATAGATGCTGGATTTGAAATTTGAAATTTATTTGGCTTTTGGAATTTGTAATTTATCTGTTATGATCTGGGCAGGTAATTTTACCTGTACTCGGGTTGTAATTATATGGATTGTTTGTAACTGGACAGTAAAAATCTTCTTTAGTTAGATCCCCAATTTCATTTAGACTCGATGGATATCTGCCGTGTTCTGCAAGATACATCTTGATTGCAGTTTCGACCTTCCTGATTTGGGCAAAACACTGGACTGCCCGGCTTCGTTCTATCGGCGCAGTAATTGTCTCTGTTGCGTTATCCTTACCACCCGAATACAGAGTTAATGCAACATAGATAAGAAGTGCCATAATTAAAAGTGAAATAATTATTGATATTAAAGCCATACCTCGAGAATCTCTATTTTTCATAATAAATTATTATATAATAGTTAACTCAATTGTCAATGAGCTAGTGTCTCTCTTGTAAAAAGGAACGGGACGCATCGAGAAATTATGAGGAGGTTCTTAGTCCGTTAAAAGAATTTCAGTGTATTTTGTTCTTGACATTTTCGAAAATTCGACTAAAATAACAGTCTATGATTAAAATAAATAACAACGATTTAAGGAGGCTCTATGGATCCGATTGCTGATATGTTAACTATTATACGGAATGGTTGTCGGGCTCAGAAGATAGAAGTGGCTGTTCCCTATTCACGGCTAAAAACCGAAATTTTAAGGGTCCTTCTTGAGGACGGTTTTATTAATAATTTTACGCTTGATTCAAAGAAGAAAAAGATCACCATTATGTTAAAATATGCGAAGAATGGTGAATCAGTAATAAGAAATCTTGAACGGGTGTCAAAGTGTTCACGAAGGGTATATGTTTCAAAAAGTGAAATCCCATATGTTTTAGGCGGACTGGGTACTGCGATTCTTACCACTTCAGAAGGTGTTCTTGGCGATCGTGAGGCGCGCCGAAATAAAGTAGGCGGTGAGGTAATAGCATATGTATACTGATAAACAGTCTGTAAGGGGGCAAAATGGCAAAAAAGCGTTTTAGTCCAATTACAATTCCAAAGGAAGCCAAGGTCACTCTATCATATCCAGAGATAAAGGTGCAAGGTCCTTTAGGAACACTGGAAATGAAGATTAGTTCGAAAGTTAGCGTGGAAATTAAGGAAGACCAAATTTTTGTGAAAAACCGTGAGAACAGTAAAGAATCGTCAGCGCATCAGGGAACAATGAGGTCGCTAATAGCTAATCTGATAAACGGTGTTGTTAAAGGATTTGAAAAAACCCTGATTATTCAAGGGACAGGATACCGCGCTCAACTAAGTGGCTCAGGTCTGCAACTTTTCGTTGGTTTTTCTAAACCAAAAACAGTCACTCTACCAAAAGAAATAAAATGTGAGTTAAAAGTAGTGAAGAGTGCAGAAAAAGGAGATTTAACCTATATAACCTTAAAGGGTATTAATAAACAACTGGTTGGTGATGTAGCTGCTCGAATAAAGAAAATTCGCAAACCTGACCCATACAAGCATAAGGGCATCAGGTATGCAGATGAGGTTATCAGGAAAAAGGTCGGAAAGCGCGCTATTGTCCAGGTATAAGGAGATAGAATAATGAAACTGACTGGTCGGAAAAGACGGCATCAGAGTATAAGAAAAAAGATAATGGGAACAAAGGAAAAACCAAGGCTCTGCGTTTTTCGAAGCAATCGGCACATTTATGTACAAATTATTGATGATACGCAACAGAAAGTACTTTTTGGTTATTCCTCAGTAGGCGACAAGAATCTCAGCAAAAAGAAAAAAACAGAAACTGCACTTGAAACAGGAAAAAGGATCGGTAAACTCGCCCTTGAAAAGGGAATTAAAGAAGTGGTGTTTGACCGTGCAGGGTACAGATATCACGGTCGTGTTAAGGCAATAGCTGAAGGTGCTCGGGAAGCCGGCTTAAAATTTTAGAGGAGGTTGAGTGTTAGAAAGTAGCGAAATGTTCGTTGAGAAAGTTGTTGAATTAAAAAGAGTGATTAAGGTTGTAAAAGGAGGAAAAAGATTAAAACTATACGCCTGTGTTGTTGTTGGTGATAGTGCAGGAAGTGTAGGAATTGGCCATGCAAAATCGTCTGCAGTTGCGGATGCAATCAAAAAAGCAATAGTGATTGCAAGAAAGAATATGGTGAAAGTAGATGTTACTGAAGGCACTATACTTCATTTAATAAAAGGCAAATTTTCAGCAAGCCACATAATGCTAAAGCCGGCTTTAACTGGAACAGGCATCATCGCCTCAAGCCCGGTTCGAGCAGTCTGTGAGGCAGTAGGCATTAAAAACATCCTTACAAAATCCTTGGGTTCAAATAATCCAAGTAACCTCGCTAATGCAACGATAAACGCCCTGAAATTAATCCGTCCTGTTAGTGTAGTGGCTGAGATGCGCAACAAACCCGTAGAATATTTTAGAAGGAAAAAACATGAAGAAGATAAAAGTAATACTAAAGAAGAGTCCAATAAATAAAATAAGAAAACACAAACTTACCTTGAAGGCTCTGGGATTAACAAAAATCGGCAAATCAAGAATATTGCCTGATAATGATGCAGTTCGAGGTATGATTAATAAAGTTTCATATATGTTAGAGGTCAAGGAGATTAACGATGAAGTTAAGTGATCTTAAACCTTCAAAAGGAGCGACAAAAAAACGAAAACGTGTTGGATGTGGTCCTGGATCCGGACATGGAAAAACATCAACAAGAGGTCATAAAGGTGATCAATCAAGGTCAGGATATCGGGTAAAATCTGGGTATGAAGGCGGGCAGATGCCAATTACACGAAGAATTCCGAAAAGAGGATTTGTGAATATATTTAAGGAAAACTACGAAATTGTGAATGTTGAGTTATTAAATAAATTAGAGCCGAATACTGTAGTAACCCCGACATCATTGAAGGAAAAAGGACTAATTAAGGGTAAATATAAATTGAAGATCCTTGGTCAAGGGGAAATTTCAATTCCGCTGACAGTAAAAGCACACAAATTCTCTAAAACAGCCCAAGATAAAATTATTAGTGCTAAAGGAGCAATAGAAAAAATATAATGATGTCAACATTCCAAAATATCTTTAAAGTTCCTGATTTGAAAAAGAAAATGCTTTTTACATTGTTTGCTATTGCAGTATATCGTCTTGGTGGTCACATACCTTTACCCGGAATAAATGTCCAGGCCCTGGGGCTCTTAATGCAACAACTAAAACAACAGGGCTCAATATTTGGAATGTATGATATTTTTGTAGGTGGTGCATTATCAAGATCTGCAATACTCTTTTTAGGAGTTATGCCCTACATTTCAGCTTCGATTATATTCCAGCTGATTGGTTCAGTATTTCCGCAAATCGAAAGGCTTCAACGTGACCAGGCGGGCAGAAGAAAGATTACGCAATACACCAGGTATCTCACTGTAGCGTTGGCAATATTCCAGTCAACCGGTATAGCTATATTTTTGGAAACTCAGAAATTTGCCAGTGCCACAGGGACTATGACAATTGTCTATGACCCAGGTTGGACTTTTCGTCTTACTGCAATGCTCTCGTTGACCTGTGGTGCAATTTTTGCAATGTGGCTTGGTGAACAAATAACTGAAAAAGGAATTGGTAATGGTATATCCTTTCTCATCTTCATAGGCTGTCTTGAAGAATATCCGACTTATTTCCTCAGAACCGCACAGCTTGTTATAACCCAGGGTCTATCATTAATAAATTTAATTCTTGTAATAATTATAATGATTTTTATAGTTGCTGGAGTTATTGTAATGACCCAGGCGCAGCGTCGTATTCCTGTTCAATATCCAAAACGAATAGTGGGCCGACGGATGTATGGTGGGCAATCAACTTTCTTACCACTAAGAGTTAACACCGCTGGTGTTATACCGATAATCTTTGCGCAATCCCTTGTTGTTTTTCCGGGAACTGTTGCAGCTTATCTTCCCGCGCTCAAAAATATTGCCGAAATATTTAAACCCGGTTTCTGGGGTTATGATTTACTTTTCTTTACTCTTATAGTATTCTTCACCTTTTTCTATACCTCTATTGTCTTTAATCCTGTTGAGATGGCAGACAACATGAAACGCTATGGTGGTTTTATTCCTGGAATACGACCCGGTGCCAGAACCGCCAATTACATTGACGGTGTTTTGTCAAAAATAACCGTACCTGGGGCACTCTTTCTAGCCTCTATCGCCCTTGTTCCCTGGTATTTAATCAATTTCTTAAATGTCCCATTTTATTTCGGTGGTACAACTCTTTTAATCATAGTCGGCGTGGCATTAGACACACTTCAGCAGATTGAATCACAATTAATGATGTATCATTATGAAGGATTCATGAAACGAGGTAAGATTAGAGGCAGACGGTGAGGGTTTTATTGTTTGGTCCACCCGGCGTTGGCAAAGGCACCCAAGCTGATTTATTGTCTAAAAAGTACAATTTTATTAAATTTTCCATGGGAGACATATTACGTGAAGAGGTTTCTTTGAGTACCTCACTGGGCAACAAGGTAGAAAACTATTTAATCCGTGGTATTTTAGTACCAGATAATATTATATTCGAGCTTGTCAAAAACTTTTTAAAGAAAAATAAGGAAGCCCATATATTGTTTGATGGTTTTCCTCGAACATTGAATCAAGCTCAAAATCTAAACAAGAATCTGACTCAACTTGGTCTATCATTTGAGGTCGCATTAGAAATGCATCTTGCCGAGGATGAAATTGTCAAAAGATTAATAAATCGAAGATATTGTCCTAAATGTAATAAAATTTATAATTATGCAACAAACCCCCCAAAAACAAATGGTGTATGCGATCACTGTCACACCAAACTGATCAAGAGAAGTGATGATGACACAAATACTATTAAAAAACGACTACAGGTCTATGAAGAAAAAACACATCCACTCGTTGATTATTATAAATCACTTAATGTTTATAATCAAATAAATGCAACTGGTTCTCAGGAAGATGTCTTCAAAAAAATTTCGGAAATTATCGATGCATATATTAATAAAAGATGAAAAGGCAATTAAAAAAATCGCTGTTGCTGGTAATATCATCTATGAAATCTTTTCGGCTATCGATAAAATGGATTTAAACAGCATGCAAACAATAGAACTGAATGATAAAATTGATACGATGATAAAAGCACATCGTGCAACTCCTGCCTTTTTAGACTATCGTGGTTTTCCAAAAAGTTGCTGCATTTCGTTAAACAGTGAAGTCGTACATGGTATACCAGATGACCGTAAAATTCAAAAAGGCGACCTTGTTAAAATAGATGTTGGTGTAATATATCAGGATTATATTGCTGATGCTGCAAAAACCTTCGCTGTGGGAAATATACCTGATGATGTGAAAAAATTACTTGCAGTAACCAGGAAAGCTTTAGAAAATGGTATTGAAATGGCAAAAAAGGGGAATAGAATTTCAGATATTTCTCGATCCGTGCAAACAACCGTTGAAGAAAATGGCTTTAGTGTTGTGCGTGAACTAACCGGTCATGGTGTTGGTATAAGCTTACATGAAGAACCAATTATCCCAAATTTTATCGGTTCTGGAGCAGACCCAGTTATAAAACCTGGGATGGTTTTTGCTATTGAACCTATGGTTAATATAGGTGGTTATGACGTAATAACCGCGGAAAATGGTTGGACAATTAAAGCCAAGGATGGCTCTCTATCCTGCCACTATGAAGATACCATTGCAATTCTGGAAAAGGGCAATATAAATCTAACCAGGGTTGTGGGAAGTTAACTATGGCAAGAAAAGATTTAATCCAGACAGAAGGAACAATAGTTGAGACTCTACCTAATGCAATGTTTCGGGTTGAATTAGACAATGGTCACAAGGTTCTTGCTCATGTCTCCGGTAAAATGAGGATGAGTTATATAAAAATTCTACCAGGGGATAGAGTTTTACTCGAGCTATCGCCGTATGACCTGTCGCGGGGAAGAATTGTCTGGAGATATAAATAATTAGAAGGTTTAAAAGTCTTGATTTTTTTTCAAAATTGTGTATAATAGTGTTTGAGTTAAGGAGGATAAATTGAAAGTTAAGACTTCAGTTAAAAAGAGATGCATTAACTGTCGGATTATTAAACGAAAGGGCGTGGTTATGGTTATTTGCAAAAACCCCCGTCATAAGCAGAGACAGGGATAAAGACAGATGTTAGATGATAGATGCAAGATGTTAGTAAAAGATATTTTAAAAAAAACACTAACCACTAGTATCAAATCACTACTATCTGTGTTATGTGAGGAGGTATATGGCTAGAATTTCAGGTATTGATTTACCGCCCAGCAAAAGGGTTGAGTATGGACTTACAGCAATTTTTGGTATAGGCCTACACACGGCTCAAAAAATTGTTGCCACAATCGGAATTAATCCTTCAAAGAAAATTAAAGAACTGAGCGATGAAGAAGTGACCAAGATAAGAAAATTAATTGAAACGGACTATAAAGTAGAAGGAGCACTGCGAGCCGATATTGCTGCCGATATTAAAAGACTCATTGATATTGGAAGTTACCGTGGATTGAGGCATAAGTTTGGATTACCGACCAGAGGACAACGCACAAAAACAAATGCTCGCACAAGGAAGGGTAGAAAGAAAACAGTTGCAGGTAAAGCAGGACCGGCAATTAAAAAAGGTAAGTAGTGATGAAAAAAGATAAACCAAAACCAGGAAAAGGTAGGGGAAGAAGTAGAACCAGGATAATCAAACGCAAAAAGGGAGTTAGAGCAGAACCGATTGGAATTGCTAATATATCTGCCTCTTTTAATAACACAATCGTTTCGATTTGTGATAGCAAAGGTAATGTTCTTTGCTGGTCTTCTGGGGGAAAAATAGGATTCAAGGGTACAAAAAAAGGTACTGCCTATGCAGCCCAACAATGTGCTGACGCAGTTGCGAGAGAGGCACAGGCACTCGGTATTAGAAGGGTTGAGGTAAGAATAAAAGGTCCAGGTCCTGGCCGAGAGGCAGCAATCAGAACACTTCAAACCGTGGGTTTAATAATCACAGCGATTAAAGATGTTACTCCTCTGCCTCATAATGGGTGTAGACCACCAAGACGAAGGAGGGTCTAAAAATGGCACGTTACATTGGCGCGAAGTGTAAAATATGTCGACGCGAAAGTGAAAAACTATTTTTACGTGGCAGCCGTTGCTATACAGATAAATGTGCTTTTACCAGAAGAAGCTACCCACCAGGAAGTCATGGTAAGGTAGGAAGACGGAAATTGACTGCTTATGCCATTCAATTAAGAGAAAAGCAAAAGGTTAAGGCAATTTATGGAATATTGGAAAGGCAATTCCGCAAAATCTTTTATGACGCCACAAAAAAAACAGGCAACCCTGGGGCAAATCTTCTAATTGCCCTGGAAAGACGAATTGATAATGTCGTTTATCAACTGGGGATTGCATCTTCAAGAACCCACGCAAGACAGATTGTCAAACATGGACACATTTTAGTTAATGGGAAAAAAGTTGACATTCCCTCATATTTAGTAAAGGTTAATCAAACAATTAAACTTGTTGATGTACAAAAGAAAAACCCATTGATTAAAAAATCACTTGAGGAACGCGACCCAGAAAAGATTGTTGATTGGCTTAAATTTGATGTAGAAAATATGACAGGTACTATAGTAAAACTGCCTAAACGTGAAGATATAGCGCTGCCAATCCAAGAAAATTTAATAGTTGAATTATATTCAAAGTAGAGGGGGATTATGGCTTTAAAACCACTTGTAATGCCAAAAAAGATTGAAGTTGATAAAGAGGTAACAACTGACAACTATGGCCGTTTTATACTTACGCCATTGGAGCGAGGTTTTGGTGTTACCATTGGAAATTCTTTGAGAAGAATACTGTTATCATCAATTCAAGGATCAGCAATTACACGAGTTAGAATTGGTGATGTTCTTCAGGAATTTTCAACAATCCCTGGTGTTTATGAAGATATTGTGGAAATCATTTTAAATTTAAAACAAGTTAAAGTAAAGTTACTAACAGATGGTCCAACGACGCTTTATCTGAAAGTAAGGGGGAAAAAGGAATATTTTGCTGACGATATAGAAAAAAATCCTGAGGTGGTTATTACTACTCCCAAGCAAAAAATACTAACCGTAACCGAAACAAAAGTCAATTTCACCGTGGAAATGACTGTTGAGGCTGGGCGTGGCTATGTTCCGTCTGAAATGCATAAACATATAGAAGTACCAATTGGTACTATATTTCTTGATGCACTATTTTCTCCTGTTCTCTCAGTAAATTTCGACATCAAAAATACTCGTGTTGGTACAAAAACAGATTACGACCACCTTGCTGTAGAAATCAAAACTGATAGCACGATTACGCCGGTAGAGGCTATAGTTGAAGCCGCAAGTCTTTTAAAACATCATCTTTCATTTATAACTTGTCTCGGTGTTGAGCCACAGTTCACATCAAAAGAGCAGCTGAATGCTGAACATCGACGTATCAGGGAAATATTGAAAAGAAGTATTGATGAACTCGAAATATCAGTCAGGGCATCCAATTGTTTAAAGCACGAAGATATAAAAACGATTGGAGATCTTGTTAAAAAGAATGGGAAAGAATTATTAACCTACGAGAACTTTGGACGTAAATCATTAAAAGAATTAGAAAAGAATCTGGCAAAAATAGGACTACAACTCGAGATGAATGTAGATAAATATTTAAAGGAAGATATATAATGAAAAGGCTCAAACAGAGCAGAATATGGCAATTAAAGGTAGAGGCAATTTAATATGAGACATGGTGACCGAGTAAAAAAATTGGGAAGAAAAAAAGAACATCGTCTTGCCTTGCTCAAGAATTTGTGTCGCTCTTTGTTTATCTTTGAGCGAATAAAAACAACTTTGCCAAAGGCAAAAGAAGCAAAAAAATTAGCCGAACATCTGATTGAATTCGCTAAAAGAAATGATCTTTCTGCAAAGCGAACAATCTACCGCTTTATTCCTGACCATAAGCTTGTTAAAATAATCTGTGAAGAAATTGGCCCGAAATTTTCTGAACGTCAAGGAGGCTACACAAGAATCTACCGTCTTGGGCCAAGACTGGGCGATGGCGCTGAAATGGCAATTTTAGAATTGGTTGAGCAAAATGACCCTTCAACTATTGTCTCAAGAAGAAAATTAATTGAGCGTCGTAAATTGGTTGAAGAAAAATCTAAAAAAGAAAAGAAAAAGAAGGTCAAAAAAGAGAAAAAAACCAAAGAGAAAAAAATAAAACAAGAAATCCCGAAAAAGAAGAAGCCAGGTAAAAAAGAAAAAAAGATTTCAAGGAAAAAGAAAGCAAAGAAGGAAAAGAAAAATAAAAAAGCGAGCAAGCAAATAAAAGGAAAGAAAAGGACGAAATCGAAGAAAAAGCGTAAATAGTTAACACCCACAACAGAAGATACACAATTATACCAACCCATTAGGCAAGCTAAGATCCAGATTTACTATTGACAGTTTATCGATTTTCTGTTATATTATAGCGGGATGTATTATTTTATATGTGATTCTCATGCCCTATGGGGTATGGCAA
>Ga0114921_10001648_pt1 | contig 10345 bp, 13 predicted proteins | sample BentaG_FD_87016 | JGI IMG/M metagenome (GOLD analysis project Ga0114921, IMG submission 87016) | Deep subsurface microbial communities from South Atlantic Ocean to uncover new lineages of life (NeLLi) - Benguela_00093 metaG | ecosystem: Environmental > Aquatic > Marine > Oceanic > Sediment ...
AAATCGTAGTCTTGATAATCATTCTAGTGAGTGCTAGAATGCCACAAGGGGACAAAATATGACACTGCGTAAGAAGACACTGCTCATCATCGCCGGTACGTTCTACGGCGTGATCATACTGCTCTTTTTCCTCTCGCGTAACATTTTACTAGAGAGTTTTGTCAGGCTAGAGGAGCAGAGTACTCACCAGAATGTCGAGCGAGTACTGAGTGCTTTGTCTAATGAGCTCTCTTACTTGGAGTCCACCACTTGGGATTGGGCAGCTTGGGATGATACTTACGAATTCATTGAGGACGCTAACGATGAGTATATACAATCGAATCTTACTGAGGGCACTTTCATCCAGATGAGGCTCAACTTGATGATGTTTATTCACTCCTCTGGCAGGACTGTTTTTGGCAGGGCCTTTGATTTTAATAACGAAGAAGAAATACCCGTCCCACAAAGTTTACAGAAGCACCTTTCTACCGACGACCTTCTCCTAACCCACACTGACACGGAAAGTAGCATTACGGGGATTATTCTTCTCCACGAAAGCCCCATGCTGGTTGCCTCCTGCCCCATCTTGACCAGTGAAGATGAAGGACCTATTCGCGGAACGCTAATTATGGGACGCTACCTGGATGCTACCGAAATTGAGTGGCTCGCTGAGTCAACATATTTGTCTCTCACCTTGCATCAGTTCACCGATTCGCCGATCCCTCCCGACTTCCAGGCCGTGATTTCATCTCTATTAGAAGAGACGCTGATTCTCGTCCGACCATTGAATGAGCAATCTATCGCCGGATACACCCTGATTAGGGACATCTACGGGAAGCCAGGCCTTGTGCTGAGAGTAGATATGCCCAGGGACATCTACGAGCAAGGCCAGGCCAGTATTTTTTACCTTATGTTGTCGATAGTAGGAGTTGGTCTGGTATTTGGCTTGGCGACTATATTGCTTTTAGAGAGGCAGGTCCTATCTCGATTGTCCTATCTCAATAAAAAGGTCCGTAGTATCGGCACCAGCGGTGACATCTCAAGTCGCGTGTCGATGCATGGGGCAGATGAACTGTCTGACCTGGGGGCTACAATCAACGGGATGCTGGCGGCACTGCAACAGTCCGAAAGTGAACTACGGGAGAGCGAGGAGCGGCATCGCGCTATCTTCGAGCAAGCAGCCGAGTCAATTGTACTCGTTGAAGCAGAGACGGGAGCGCTGGCGGAGTTCAACGACAGGGCACACGAGAACCTTGGTTATACCCGCGAGGAATTTGAAAAGCTCAAGTTACCTGATTTTGAGGTTATTGAGTCGGCAGAGGAAGTCGCCAAGCACATCGAGAAAATCATTAAAGAGGGGACCGATGTCTTTGAAACGAAACATAGAACAAAAGACGGTGAGGTACGGGACGTCCAGATAAGCAGCCGGGTTATTTCTATTGGCGGGAGAAAATTTGTTCAGAGCATGTGGCGTGACGTCACCGAGCGCAAGCGGGCACAGCAACAGATAGAGCGAGCAGCGCAAGAGTGGCGGACAACTTTTGACAGCATTTCGGATTTGGTTTCGCTTCACGATAAAGATTTCAAGATTCTTCGAGTGAATAAGGCTTTCGCCGATGCCTTTAAGATGAAACCCCAAGAAGTAGTTGGCAGGACCTGTTATGAATTACTACATGACGGGGAAAAGCCATGGCCGGTCTGCCCGCATAGAAAAGCACTGAAGACCGGGGAACCATCCCGGGAGGAGTTTTTTGAACCTCACCTGGGAATCCATGTTGAGGTGACCTGTTCACCTATTTTTGGTGAGGAAGGAGAGGTTATCGGCAGTGTCCATATTGTTCATGACATCACCGAGCGCAAGCGGGCAGAGGAAAAACTGCAAGAGCTTTACAAGGAGGAAAAAGACCTGAGGCAGGAACTGGAAGCGGAAATAAACAAAAGAGTCGAATTCACCAGGGCATTGGTGCATGAGTTAAAAACGCCGATTACTCCGGTGCTGGCTTCGAGCGAGATGCTGCTTGAAGAACTCAAGGAGGAGCACTTACTAGGCTTGGCGCAGAACATTTGCCAGGGTGCCTATAATCTGAATCAGAGGGTTGATGAACTTCTTGACTTGGCCAGGGGTGAAGTGGGTATGCTCCGGCTAAACCCTGAATCAGTGGACCCGAGGCAACTACTCCAGGGGATAGTTGATAGTGTGAGGCCGGTGGCCTTGAAAAATGGACAATCGCTAAGTTTTGAGTCACCCTCTTCTCTTCCGGTGGTATGGGCGGATGAAGACCGTTTGCGACAAGTTGTGCTCAATCTCATTAACAACGCCTTTAAATTTACTCCTGCCGGGGGGAAGATTACCTTGAGAGCCAAGGAAGATGGCGTTAATCTGATAGTGGAAGTTCAAGATACGGGTTGCGGGATAAGCGAAGAAGAGCGGCAGTGGTTGTTTGAGCCTTACCACCAGCTAGAAAGTGATCGAGCGCGTCTCAGTGGGCTGGGGTTGGGGTTGAGTCTCGCCAAGAAATTGGTGGAACTTCACGGGGGAGAGATATGGGTGAAAAGCCAGAAGGGCAAAGGCAGTACCTTCAGTTTTTCCATACCTCTGGAAGCTGCCGGTCGGGGAGAAAAAAGTGTGGAGAAGAGTAAATAATTATGAAAGTGCTTATCATTGAGAATGACCAAGGAATCGTAGAAGCTATTTCCCTGGCTTTTCAGATACGCTGGCCAGAGGCTAAATTAGTCTCTACTCATCTGGGAGAGAGAGGGGTAGAACTTGTAGAGAGTGAAAATCCTGATGTGGTCATCCTTGACCTGGGGCTCGATGATATCAGCGGCTTTGAGGTGTTGAAACAAATCCGCCTTTTTTCCTCAGTTCCCGTTCTCATTCTAACGGTGAGAGTGGATGAGGCGGATATCATCAAGGGGCTGGAGTGGGGAGCCGACGATTACGTGGTTAAGCCTTTCCGGCAACTGGAGCTTCTGTCACGGATACGGGCCTTGACACGTCGGAGAGGGCCTTTAATTGAAGAAGCACCTTTGTTTTGTGGGCAGTTGCACTTTGACCCGGCTACGGGGCAGCTATTTTATGGGGAAAAGGAGATAAGTCTCACTCCTACCGAGGGTTCTATCCTCCATCACCTTCTGAGAAATGCCGGTCGAGTGGCAACCCACTCTAGCCTTGCCGTATCGGTGTGGGGTGATGATTACCCAGAGGCGGCGAACAGTCTCAAGGTTTATATCCGCCGCCTGCGGGAAAAACTGGAAGCTGACCCTGCTCACCCGCAGATTATCCTCACCAAAACGGGCATAGGATACTTGCTGGCCAAACCAGACTAGTCTCATTTCTTATTCTGGATGGCTACCACCCTGAATTGTCGCCGCCGAAGCCCTCAGGGCTTCGGCGGTTTCTATTGAGGGAAAAGTCCTCTGCTGAAGAGAGATAACTTCTTCGACGTAACCGCTCCGTCCTGCCCTACATAATTGCCCAACTTTTACCAGACTGTAACCACTTTGTAACCTTTTTCTAACCTTTTCTGACGGCTTTATACCCTTTTGTAACTGCAGGCGTTTAAACTGGAGTTAGAAATGACAGTTAGCGTAATAGTTTTCGGGAGCAAAAAAACGGTACAGAAGCTAACTGCTTCCTTGGTTGGGAAGAGGTTCGATTTGGTGAGTCTTACTGAAGTACCTGAGGTGATAGCTCTACTGGAGCAGAAGAGGTTTGATTTGGTGATAGTAGATGCCTCGGTAGAGAAGGCTGAGGTAGCCTGTCGTTCTGTCAGCCAGCTTGGACATGTTCCGGTAGTGTTAATGGTAAAGAAGAGACAGGCAAATTGGGAGGAACTGAAGTCACTGGACGTCGATGGCTACTTACTCGATGGGGTAGGGGGAGCTGAGTTAGCTGTGCGACTACAGGCAGTAGTGCGCCGCTCGTCTGCCAAGCGGGTTGGGAAAAGCAAGCCGGTGCCACAGTTCCTTACCCGTCGGAGCAGGGCAGAAGATAAGAAAATTCCAGAGTTGCCTCTTCACGCAGAATCTTAACGAAATTTTAAAACGAGTTTTATTGGTAATTAACGTCAACACCCTAAAATGAAATTGGAGATTAAATGGGTGATTTAAACACCTCAGAGACAATTAGTATTACCGTTTCCTTCTGGTTCAATACCAAGAGCCTAGAGGCTGGTGATATTATTGTCCCGATTTACAATGGAAGCACGTATAATACCTGGTACGATATAACAGACTATCCCACTCACCAGAACAATGCCTGGTGTGAGTTCAGTGAGAATATAACTGACCCTCAATATTTCAATTCTGATTTCAGGCTTAGGTTTGATGGTTCAGGGTTGGTAGAGAAAAACGAGGAGTGCAACATCGATGACGTGCTGATTACCATTGACGAGTGGTAATAGCTAGGCAACTATGAGAAGTATTTTAGATTTATAGATGAAATCACGGTGAAAAAACTATCAGGGAGCAAGATGGATGAACGAAGCTGAAGTTACCGAGCAGATTAGCCCGGAGACGGAACGAACGGCGGCCCAGAAGGCGAGAGCCAGAGCCAGAGCGGTAAGCTGGGACCTTGAGGTTGCCATATTTTTATTCGCCGTTTTGATTATCATCATAATCTTGCTGTTTCAAGAAATTGGGATTGAGGTCGTGGCGACAGTCGCCATCTTTGGCTTAGCTATGGTCTGGCTCGTGGGGTGGCGGCGGGGGAAGCAACTATACCAACGTTTCTACGATGAAGAGCTAGTCAAACTGGAGCAAGGGTCAAAAAAGTTCGTAGATGAAACGATAGAGGATATAGTTCAGAAGGCATTACGCAAGAGATGGCAACGGTGATTGAGGTGCAATGTTATACCGTAGGGTACTTAGGAATGCGGGCAAACTGGCTTGTCTTTGGTTGGAGCATAGGTGTAATAGTGCTAATAGGGCTGCTTGCGTTGTACCTAGTCAGGCGAAGGTTAATTCCCCCATCGGCACAAACAAAAGAGCAGGACGACTCTAAAAACTAGCATGCCTCCTGAACCTCGAGGTGACAGAGTTGGATTTGAATCAATGGCCTCTGTGTTATAATTGCGGTAAATAAGGGTCCGAATCACCCCTTGAAAAACAGGTGGTCATCTATCTTAGGAGCTATCCTAAATGGCATTGATTCTATCCGTCGACCTCGCCTATAGGCATTATGAGGATTTTGGTTTCTGCTTGCTGGAGGAATCGGCAGGAAAAGCGATTGCTGCCCAGTATCTGCACTACCAAGCTATTGGTCTTGGGGGTGCTCCCCAAGCCGATGCATTCGCTAATCGGTTACTTCGATTCTGTCTAGACACTGGTGTCTCCATTCTGATGCTCGATGGGTCCCAGGGGTGGAAAGACCCGGATAACGGTCTCTTACATCAGCGGGTATGCGAAAAAGAGCTGAATACGCAAGCCAAGACGGGCATTAAAGGGGAAGTGAAGCCGGCAAATTTCAAATCGTTCGTTTCCTTTGCCATCAGCGTCTTCAGTGTGCTCAACAAAACCGGCCATATCTCGCTGGTTACTGAGCCCAAGATTGCCGTGCCGGCGAGAGGGATTCTTCTTATTGAGACCTATCCCCATTCGGCATGGAAAAAGTTGGGCATTCGACCTCTGGCTAGGAAGCAGAAGTGCACTGCTGCGCAAATATTTCAGAACGCTGGAGAACTCAGAAGGCGTTTCGGTTTACCGGAAACCAGAACTCCCACTCACGATGAGTTGTCGGCACTGGTGGCGGGTCTGGCTGGCGTTGCCATCGCGGGTGAAAATACGTCTGGCTATATTGTCTCAGGTCTGCCTCCCAAATTGGTCCCTGAAGGCTATATTGTCGAAGGATACATCGTGAATCCTCGGCGGATATGAGGGGAGAATGGTGAGAGCCCAGGCACTTAAATTACTGGTAGCCTCTCTAGTGCATATCGGGAAGTGAAGGATACTAAGGCCCATCTATCACTTTGAACCGTGCTACCATTTGCAGAAGCCCTAACCGCCTATAATCTATGTCCTTCTCAGGATTCTAAGCAGGGCGTCTCTAAACTCTTCAGCAGAGGAAATTGGTTCTTGCAATTCCGGAGGAAGTTCTGAGAGCAGCGACTTGCTGTCTTTTGCTTGCATCGTAGCTAACTTTCGCAGCAGTTTCTGCTCTCGGGTTAGGCTATTAACCAGCTCCATAAACTGTTCCTGCATCCGTTGTGTCTGCTGGGTAATGCTTTCCTTGAGTTGGAGATAGCGGCGCTTGTCTTGCAACTGGTAGTTCCACTTCTCGATGGCTTCTTGCACCTTCTTCACCACGTCATCCCGATTAAATGGCTTGGTGATGTAGTCATAGGCTCCCGCCTTCAGGGATTCCACGGCAGTCTGCGTGTCGACAACTGCGGTAACCATAATGACACAAATGTCGGGCCAGTCTGTGGTTAGCTTGCCCAGCACCTCGATCCCGGATATTCCCGGCATTTTGATGTCTAGGAGCACTACCTCAATCTCTCCCTGGGATACCGCGGATAAGGCCTCTTCGCCATCGGCCGCAGTGGCCACGTCATAGCCAGCTTCTGCTAAGGTTCGCTGAAGGAGGTTCCGTACCACTTCCTCGTCATCAACAACCAGAATTCTTACTTGTTCCGCCGCCATTTTCCTACCTCCTTCAATGCTTCTCTCGCCATAGCTTTTACTTCGCTAGGGGTAAATGGTTTGAGTAAAAACGGTCTGGCAGTTTGTTGCAGAAAACTCCGGGTATCTCCATCCATCACATCCCCGGTAGTGAACATCACCCTGTCTGCCAATGCTGGATGGCTCTCTTGCAGCCATTGATAGAGTCCTTCACCATTCATTGCTGGTATCCTGATGTCAATTAGGCAAAAATCGTATTGCTTCTTCTCTATCATATCCTGGGCTAACTTCCCATTGACCGCAATATCCACCTCAAATCCTTCGCTGGAAAGGACTCGGTAACAAACGTCACAAATTGCTGGTTCGTCTTCGACTACCAAGATTTTTTTGGCACGGGCAATTGAGTTTTTCATGTTACTGCTCCCTATTATTACCCACGATAGGTAGTTCCACGACAAAGGTAGCACCTTTACCCAACTCACTTTCAGCGTATATCCTGCCGCTGTGTTCAGTTATTATCCCGTAAGAGATACTCAAGCCTAGTCCCGTTCCCTTACCCACCTCCTTGGTGGTGAAGAAGGGGTCAAACAGGTGCCCCAGATTTTCTTTAGCAATCCCGGGGCCATCATCGGCAAAGGAAGCCCGAATAATATCCCTTATCCGTTCTGTAGTAATAGTGAGAGTGCCTCTCCCGTGCGCTTCAATCATAAAATGCTCGGCATTGATGATGATGTTGATAAAGACCTGCTCCAATTGAAAACCGTCTGCCATGATTTCCGGCAAGTCAGAGGCAAGGTAAGTATTGACCTGGATGTTGTGTACCTTCTGTTCATAGGCACGCAACTCCAGTGCCTTCTGTATAATGCTGTTTATATCTACCGGTTCCTTTGCTGGCGCGTGCTTTCGGGCAAAGGTGAGCAGGTTTCTTACTATCCCAGCAGACCGCTGGGCTTCCCTTTTGATGACTCCCAGGTCTTTTCTCACATTATCAGGGATGTCTTCGTCTAGCAGCAGCTCGGAAAAACCAATGATACCGGTTAATGGGTTATTGAGTTCATGGGCAACCCCAGATGCCAGCTCGCCAATCGAAGCTAGCCGATCGGTGACGACGAGTTGCTCCTCCATTTTCTTGCGTTCGGTGATGTCGCGCACAACATGGACAGTAGCGGTAACCTCTCCCTTCTCATTAAATATGGGCGAACAGACCACCTCCATGTAAATTCCAAGGTGTGGGTTAACAAGCTCTTGCCTAGTTGGGTGCCTAATCTTCAGTGCTCGTCGGTGCGGGCAATCCGGCCAGGGCTCTTTTGTCCCGTGTACCAATTCATAACAAGTTTTGCCAATAAGCTCCTTTGGCTCCGTCTTAAAAGCTTTAGCAAAAGCCCGATTCATCCTGGTAATCTTGAAATTTTCATCGTGAATTGAAATCCAATCTGAAATGGCATCGAAAGTTGTTCTCCACTCTTTGGCCGCTCGTTCCATCCCCTCCTCTGCCCGCTTGCACTCAGCCTCGGTTGCTTCTAACTCGGTAATTCGTTGGCACAATTCCGCCAGTTCACCTAAAAGCTGGTGTTTTGTCTTATCTTTGTCTTGTACCCTCTGTAGAGTATCTCTCACGTTTGTCGCCTCCCTATGCCCAACCATGTCAGGACGGGCAGGCCAAAGTCACTTCATTTATGGCTAGTATTCTGTTCGCTAATTCGTCCGGTATAGCTTGGCTCACCAGTACTTTTTTCTAGTATAGGGGTGCCTGAATAGTTCTCAAATTTATTATTAGACTATCTCTTAAGTAAAGGAATAGTACTTTAGCTTTATTTGCTATAGCCATTTTGTCCTATTATGTTCTCGCTTCCACATTGTTAAATCTCATCTGTGGGCAGGATAAAACCTTTTTTAAATTCTCATGTTGACCACGATGGTAGTCAGTGATGTGATATCGTATCACAATATCGGGATATGTTATTATGGTGCATAGAGAGTTTTTTCTGGGATTCATTAAGGTTCATATCCTGTACCATGCTTCAAAGGAGCCAATCTTTGGTGTTGAAATAGCCGAGGAACTGAAACGACATGGCTATTACCTTGGCCCGGGCACCCTTTATCCCACGCTGCATCGCTTAGAAGTGGAGGGTTATCTCGAGCGGAGTTCAAAGGTGGTCGGAGGGAAGGTGAGGAAATACTATGCCATAACCAAGCCGGGTTTAGCGGTACTTCAGGAAGCAAGAAGGAAAATCAGGGAGTTGGTGGATGAGGTACTTGAAGAAGACCACTAACAACGACGCTTTTTGTTTCGGTAATATTATTGAGTAATACGGGGTTAGCAACGTGCTGCCAATTGTCTTGTTTTTCGTCATAGCCTTTATCGCCGCCTCGGTGGCCAGTCTTACTGGCTTCGGGTCGGCGACAATGCTGATCCCCTTCGCCTCGCTGATAATCGAGTTAAAGCAGGCAATTATACTGGTCGCCTTCTTCCACTGGTTCAGTAATACCTTCAAACTGCTCAGATTGTGGCGGTCAACAAGCTGGCGGGTCTTTCTCCTTTACGGGATGCCCAGCATCATCACTGCCTATGGTGGCGCCATGCTCCTGGAGAGGGTCGACGTTGGCATTATCGCTGTTGCTTTTGCTGCCTTTATCATCTTGTTCTCTGTATATTCACTGCTCAAACCGACGTGGTCATTACCCAGTAAGGACAGCCTTTTGGTGTTTGGTGGAGCATTATCTGGTTTCACCGCTGGTCTTATCGGACTGGGTGGGGCGATTCGTAGCATGTTCCTGATATCCACCAAAATCGAGAAGGAAGTATATGTCGCCACCTCAGCGGCTATCGCCTTTATTACCGATGTTACCCGTTTGTCGGTATACGTGGCCAATGGCAGCCTGGAGTGGCAATATTACTGGTATATCCTGCCGCTCATTATCGTTGCCTTTGTCGGCACGCGACTGGGGGTGAAGCTGCTGAAGCGAATCCCCGGAACCGTAGTCAAACGGGCAGTGCTGATAATGCTGCTGCTGGTAGGTGTCAGAATGATACTCGGCTACTTTGGGGTCTTCTAGGCTGGAGTAAATTACATGGTTTCGAAAAAGAATACCGTGTGTAATACCTGTACTCGTCGGCTGGTGGTCATTGCCTACCGACGTTCGCCATGGTTCCGCTTGGTGCGCGAGCCACTCAAGTTCACCATGCGGAAATGGGCACGACTTTATGGCTTTAATCCCGAAGAGTACGAGGTGCGTTCGCCTAGCTGTTACCACTGTATTCGCTTTTACAAGAACGCCCTCAAAGAGCGATCGGGACTTTTTCGCTTGTTGCACTCACTGGTGAACCCAGCCTTCGATGCCATTCTGGAGCGGATTGTAGCGAAGGAAGAGGTCAATAAAGCCGAGGCACATGCACGCGCCGCCATGGAAGGCGAAGCGTTACCCTATAATGGTGACAAGTACACCAGAGACCCGTGGTGGGGAAAAATCTGAGGCTTCAATTACCTTCTAATTGCAGACAAAAACTGGAAAAGCTAGGTTGAAAGCCCAAAGCAGTTAGGGTTATGTTCTATTGCGGTGGTGTTTGACAAAGCGCGCCATTCGCCTCAAGGCTTCCTCGATGTCGGATAGAGCGGTGGCATAGCAGCAGCGCACAAAACCCTCACCCTGTTGCCCGAAGAGGTTGCCGGGCATCACTACTACCTTTTCCTCCAAGAGGAGTTTCTCCGTGAACTCCTCTGAGGTCATCCCGGTAACTTGAACC
>Ga0114921_10001649_pt1 | contig 10344 bp, 5 predicted proteins | sample BentaG_FD_87016 | JGI IMG/M metagenome (GOLD analysis project Ga0114921, IMG submission 87016) | Deep subsurface microbial communities from South Atlantic Ocean to uncover new lineages of life (NeLLi) - Benguela_00093 metaG | ecosystem: Environmental > Aquatic > Marine > Oceanic > Sediment ...
AAAAATATGCCAACTCAATGGTCATTTTAGAAGCGGAGACAGCGTTAGCGTTTTTGAAAGGAAGAAGGGAAGCACACTAAAATCTGAAGTCAACAGAGACATCCAGCCCTGTATCGAAATCTGTTCTACCCTGCAATTTATTCCTCGTTCTGCTGAATCTCCCATTCAACCCACCGGTGACTGCTGAAGAGAACCGATAACTGAGAGAGAAATTTGTGTCAGTTCTGTTTGTATCTTTCCTCTTTACCATCTCAGAACCATAAAAACTGGATTCACTGAAGTTTTGTGAATAGGAGAAAGAGAAAGACATGCTGAGGGTACTCTTAAATTTAATTCTGCTCAGCAAAGGGAATTTTATCCCCGTAGGCGCCGAGAAACTGTAACCTACACTTAATCCAACCTTGTGCGATTTGTCATTCGCTTCAGTCTTTGCTTGATAATCCTCATTGTGTTTCCAATTATATGTATAATGAATGTCAGTGTTTATTCCTATCTTCCATTTTATGTCGAGTGATGGTGAAATACTTGTAGCTTCAGACTTGGATTTGGCTTTCTCTTTGTCCATACCACCCCGTTTAGTCGTATTTATTGAGAACCCTGAGCCAAAATGAGAACTGGACCACACCCTCTTCACTAATGGTAATTTTTCAATAGATGAGATACTTAAACTGAACTCTGGCCAGGTCTTTGAACTGCTCCAGCTATTATTACCGGGGTTACTGATATGTTCAGTTTCAGTTCTTGATAGTTGATAACTTCCATTCAAATTAAATTTCCATATTTTGAAACCACTTGTTACTCTATGGGATTTGGTGTTACCCTTTTTATCCTGTGAGGTTTTTATTGTATCATACGGGGTATCTTCAATGCCAAGTTGGTATTTAAAAGCGGCTCTGTTAGGAGGTCTTCCATAATAAGCCGAGTTTCTTGCCCAGGAACCATTATAGTTGAATGAAGGGATATATTTCGATAAATCTTCGATTTTCATCAACATCCAATGTGGTGTCCACGATTTTGCCTGCTGGTCGTTTTTTTTATCTCTGATATGCGTCAATTTGGATATGATATTACCAGGATTCAAAGGTAACTTTCCACTGATACTACTGTTGTTATTAAAGTTCAATATCTTGATAGAATCACCTGTCTCAGCGTCGAGAAAGAATTGATGAGTTTCGCTATATTTTGCATTGCAGGAGATACTGGGATTTATGATATTCCAGAAATTTGGCGCGATACTTGCTGAAAAACTTTCCCCCATTCCAATGTCTTCACCTTTAGTGACATAATAGTCTGTATCCCCGATATAATATTTCTTTCCCCTACCAAAATCGGAACTCACACGGAAAGAAGCGGAAGTTCTCAGTGAAGTCTTCAACGCGGGGATGGAGATAGGATTGTAACTTGTCGATGCACCGAATCCTCCAGTCTGAGTAATTCTTTTGATGTAATTGTCCGTTGCTTTTGTATATTCTATGCTTCGATTTTTGTTGTAGTTGCCACCAAAGCCGATACTACTTGGAAAATAGGAAAAAGAAAAGATGTTGAAGAAGTTGAGAGCTGGCAATTTTGGTGAGTAACCATATTTAAAAGATGCGCTAAGAGTTGTGACTGAATCTCTTCTCTGTGGAGAATCAAAGAACCTGTATGAACGACTCAGAGTCAAAGATGATAATGCATCGAGTGTTAACTTTAGGAGTGGATTGGTCGAACCAGTTTTTCTAAAGGAGATGGATTGGCTGTTCTTTCTGGATACCGTCTTCTCTCTCTTTTTCTCTTCTTCTGAAAGTTCTATATCATTTCCAGCACTGTATTTTGGAAGCGTCTTACCTTCATTTATCGAAGCGGTCACGGGTATGGAGAGACCCCATTTTTGGGGCAAGAATTTGTTCAAATCAGTGCTTCCACTTAGACTGTAATTTTCTGTTGATGCACCCGACTTTCTTTCACCTGTCAGGTTTCTGAATTCACACCCTTCATTTCTATATGCTCCATTTATGGTCATCACATCCGCTATATTGAGCTTTATATTCATATTACCCGCAATACCGATGTCGCGTTTTGGTTTCGAGAGCCTCAATTCGTTGAACAGAACCCTGCCTTTCCAGGTATTTTCAGAACTGGTATTTACAACCCCTGCTCTCATCCATACGACCTGAGTGATGGATGGAGAACCTTTGAAACTAATTTCTCCTTTCGTATAGACTACAGTATTCACATCCGTGGTTTCGTAAACTGCACGCTTGAATTCGGTGAAATCTTTTAATTTGAGCCTTACCTCTCTCCATGCTGTTGCTGTAATCTCCGTTCTGTATTCGTAATAGTTAGATGAATCCCTGCCAAATTTTAGATAGAACTGAGGATTATGCAAAGTCTCTCCAGTTTTCTTAATCCAGAATCGCATATCTTCATAGCCTGCAAAATTCTGTTCTGTGGGGTCTGGTATCAACTTATAACAGGAAGCCTTATGTCTCGGACCAAGTTCATAGCGAAGTTCCAATGAAGATTCCTTCATAGGTTTTCCATATCGGTCAGTACCAGGGTCAAAGGGTGGGTGATAATCAGGATTGTCATGATTGTTAATTGTAGCTACAACGAACCTCTCATTGTCTTCTACTGGACCCACTGTTGTGTCCAGAATGGATACACCCTCATTCTCCCACCGATTTCCAACTACAGAAATTGAGTATATCTGTATAGTGGTTGTGGCATCAAAACCCGTAAGCCAAATTCTTGCAGATTCAATATATCGGAGATCGGGTTTTCCTACCGTGTCAGAATAGGCATACAGCGGTATTCTATAGAGTTTCCAGCCGTATTCATTATATACAGTCAGTGTATCTGAAATGACTGTATCCGAGATGTCTATCACATATTCAAAATAATCGTTGTAGAAGGTATTCCACACTGTATTTCCATTGATGTCTTCTGTGTCCAGTCTCTTATTATTTTCTGTTCCGGTGACCTTTGAATAGTCATCGCTACCCGATTCATATTGATAGTCGTCATTACCGTCATCTCCAGAGATATTCTGCCCATCGCTTCCTATTACCCCATCCAGTCCCGTATCTTCATCCTCATCAAGTATTCCATTTCGCTTACCATCCGCTTCAGGTTGATCTTCAGTATCAAATAAACTGTAGCCCTTTATCTGTCCGAATTTATCCCTCCTTATCCCATCCTCGTCCATTCTTTTTGCCAGATCTATAACAAGCTTACCGCTCTCTCCTTTTACCCATACTTCGAGAAAACTGTATCTCGTAATATCCCAATCGAATCCACCTGTAAAAATACTCGACCAGGAGGTCGTATCTTCAGGGGTGAAATTCAAATTCAGTACGGTCTCCTTTTTTTCCCTCTCCTCCGGCGAGAGTCCGGGATGGATATCACCCGCCCTCACCCCATCTTTGGGATTATACCAGAGCAGAGGTTTCTTTGCAAAATTCGATGTGTCCTTCCCAACAGGTATACTTCCGTATATCCATGCCATGAAACCTATGGGGAGCGAGTTTGTCATTGTTGTGCCTTCCATATCGTCTATGTAGGCATCATTTTTTGTATTTGGGTTTGGAAATGAGGATGCCACTTCACCCGAAATGCTTATTTTGGATGCTGCCTCTGTCTCTATTAATGGAAGGAGGTCAACCGCTCTGGTTAGAAAATCGGGATGAAATTCAACTCTTCCATCGAGTTCACCGAGCATCATCCTCGTTGGTTCCTCCCCGAGTCTGGGACGTTCTACAGGGTTTGCTACAGACCTGAAAAGGAATGAGGAACCCAGTTCGAAATTATCACTCAGTTTATACATACCCCTCAAACCTAAAAATGTTTTGGAAGATAGAGAGATAAATGGTGCCCACTCATAATATATCTTTATCTCCGCATCCTCTGGAACAGATGTTTTGAATGTGACGATACCTATATCATAGTCCATATCGTAATCTTTATCTCTGGTCAACTCAACCCCATTCATAAGAACTGTCTCGCTCCCCTCTATTATGTTTATATGTCCCAGATTAAAGGTGGGTTTCGATGTTCTGTATTTCACATCCAGATAATAGAGGAGTTCATTCTGTCTCAGATCTACTGAATCATATATCGCAGGATTACAATTTACTAATCTGAATGGTTCAAGATAAGGGAATATGAGGTATCCCCTTTCCCAATCTATATAATTCTCCTCAACGATTCCATCATCATTGGGATCAATTCCAAGTTGATAGAGATATGTTCCCGGACCATCGCCATCCTGGTCTGCTTCCTCATTAACTGAGCCTGGTGTTTGTGCCTTTCTGATCTTTATCTTCAAAGTTACCCTGTCTATTTCGGTTGAACCGATGTCGTAGATGTTCTTGGGTGGATAATACCAAGTTATCGATTGGGGGTCTGGGACTGAGGGTTTAATCGTTTTCAGTTTTATCCTCGAGCCTGGATCATTCGGGTCGTATGTAATATCTCCAACCCTTTCACCATCTTCGGTAACATAATAGACAGCCAGAATATGGTGTTCTCCGAGTGGTGAGAAGAATTCGATCACATTCTTGTATCCATATAGCTCGTTGTAGAAGGCATAGTCTTCACCAGAAGCCATCAAATCGAACATCCCATCTTCATATTCTGTTGATGTAAAATCTACATATGCTTGCCCTGGCAATGCCTTATCATTATTGATGGGGTATCTGTCATCGACATAAACTCTGATAGTATCGATGGGTCTATCATCACCAATGCGAAAAAATCTGTTTTTCAAATAGCGACCATCCCATATTTGAAATGATTCTACTTTTGTTTCACCTCTAAATTCTGCTGATGCCCCTTCACCCTGTTCCTTGGATGCTATTGCAATGAGGTCGAGTCCACCCAGTTTCGCATAACCCTTTATCCCGAACAGTCCTGTCCTCTTTGCGGTCATAGAGGCATAAGATGTTCTTGGCAGAGAGAGGTCTGTATCACCTGCTTCTATCTTCTTGATTATCTCATCCTCTCTACCCGTATAAGTGAGTTTTATCTTGTTTTTTAATTCGCTCTCTGCTTGTGAATTGTGGTGAACATCCACATCTATCTTGTCACCCACCGTCCCTGTAAGGTCTACAAGGAGGCGTTGTTCCATCTGGAGATCAGGGAAGTATCGCATCCACCCCCTCTGTTGATCGATAGGTGAAGCTGGCTGTTCTTTCCATATATGCTTACTCCCACCGAACTTTATGCTCTGGCTCCCTCCAACCTTGAGTTTTCCACCTTCACCAAATATACTTGAGACAGGACCAAGAGAGATTGGTATATCAAAATCGGGTATGAGTCCCTGACTGCCACTCTGCACCACAGATTTCTTCGTCTTCTCCATCCACAAGTTTTTTATTTCCTCTTTGGTGTTTTCTTCTATGAAACTCTCTATGGTATGAACCTCAGATACAGAAAGGAAGACCCCATTCTTTTCGTCTTCAAAAACCATCAGATCGCTCTCTGGAACCAGATAGTACTCCTCTTTGTAATACTGGAAATGCGGAACAGACAAGAGTTTTTTCTGGAGCGGATTTTCGAAGGTGACTGCAAATAGACTATTTAAAGATAAGCAAAATACTATAAATATAATCGTCTTTCTCATTATAAATATTATGTAAATTTTCTATAAAAAATGCAAGAGAAAAATGCATATTGAATCTTTCGGTGTGCAATCTGCATCAAATAGTATGAGCTATGATTCAGACAGTAGACACTGATTTACCCCGTTAGATAGTAAACAACTAACGGGATTTACACTGATGGCCGCAGATTATAAAAAGAATATTCAATCAGTGAACATCTGTCCATTCCATACGGTCACAGACCCGTATGGGCGTCTAAAAATAGCATCAGTGTCTGAATTGCAATAGTATGGGCTAACCTCTTGACAAAAGGAAATTTTTAATTAAAATGGGTGATGTGAATAAGAGAGACTATTACGAAGTGTTGGGTATTTCGAGGAACGCAGCTGAAGACGACATCAAGAGTACTTACAGAAGACTCGCTAAAAAATACCATCCCGATATGAATCGAGACAACCCAAAAGAAGCGGCAGAAAAGTTCAAAGAGATGTCAGAGGCATACGAAGTTTTAGTAGATTCGAACAAAAGAGCACAGTATGATAGATTTGGACATGCGGGGGTATCCGATGCATTTGGTAAAGGTGGTTTTGACTGGTCAAACTTTACACATTTTTCAGATATAAGAGACATCTTCAGTGGGTTCGAAGATTTCTTCGAGACAGGCAGCATATTCGATATGTTCTTTGGCGGTCCGAGACGAAGACAGAGATATGGAAGACCCCATAGAATGAGCGGCCCGGATATAAAGATAAAGTTGAAACTGAACTTGAAAGAGATAGCAAAAGGTGTCGAAAAGAAGATAAAATACAAAAGATTAGAAAGATGTCCGGACTGCGGTGGAAAAGGTGGAACATCAAAAGAGACCTGTCCTGTATGTAAGGGAACGGGTGAGATAAGACAGGCAAGAAGAAGTCTGTTCGGACAGATTGTGAATATTACTTCCTGCAGCAGGTGTAGGGGAGAGGGATCTGTAATTAAAAATCCCTGCCGCAGTTGTGGAGGGGATGGAAGGGTAAAGAAAACAGCAACACTAACAGTCAAGATTCCAGAAGGTGTAGCAACAGGAAACTACATTCCTATGAGAGGAGAAGGGAATGTGGGTCCTAATGAGGGACCATCCGGAAACTTGATAGTATTGATAGAAGAAAAAGAAGATGATATTTTTGAAAGGAAGGGAAATGACCTATACTGTAGGGTTTCCATCTCTTTTTCCAAAGCAGCACTCGGTGGAGAAGTGGATGTGCCTACACTGGAGGGGAAAGTGAGGCTCAAAATTCCATCAGGAACCCAGTCAGGAAAGTTATTCAGACTCAGAGGAAAGGGTATGCCAAATCTGCAGGGCTATGGAAGTGGTGATGAGTATGTTGAAATAATTGTATGGACTCCAACAAAACTTTCGTCAGAAGAGAAGAGACTAATTGCAGAACTTTCTAAATATGAATCTGAACCTCCTACGCCAAAGAAAGGATTTTTCTCTAAAATATTTGGTCTGTAATGTCCAACTTTTATTCACCACCAGAGAATATATCAGAAGACAAGATACTAATAACCGATGAAGAGTCCTTCCATATCGCAAAGGTATTGAGGAAAGAATCAGGAGAGATAATAAAGGTTGTTGATGGGTTCGGAATGGAATACACAGGTAGAATCGAGACCGTTTCGGTTGAGAGGACTTTGGTGCGTATAGTATCAAAGAGAAGAAAACCGTGTGAACCTTTGCTTGAAGTTACATTAGCATGTGGAGTTCCAAAAGGCGATGGGATGGGTCTGGTAGTTGAAAAGTGTACCGAAATTGGTGTTTTTCGAATAATACCACTTGTAACAAAAAATTCAGTGGCGTTCCCTGCTGTGAACAAGTTAGAAAGATGGAGAAATATTGCAGTCTCTGCAATGAAACAGTCAGGAAGGGCAATCCTTCCCGTTGTTGACGAATTGACAGAATTGTCGAGTGTTTCAAAATTACTTAAAAATTACAAACTAAAACTTGTAGGATGGGAAAGGGAGGAGAAAAGAACTTTAGATGATATTCCACTGAAGGAAAATCAGAAAAGAGCGATCGTATTCATTGGACCAGAGGGCGGTTTCACAGAAAATGAGATAGAGGAATTGGAAAAATTGGGTGTTATTCCTGTATCAGTTGGTCCCAGAAAATTGAAGACAGAGACCGCCTCTATTGTTCTTCTGGCTCTACTATTAAATAAATCCGGCGATCTGGGTTGAACCTATCTCATACATTAGACTCGCCTAATTTTAAAGGTAAACTCGAACCATTTGATTGCTACCCCTTCAGGGAGTTTACACTGAGCGAAGCGAATGTGTTCAGGCTTGCAATGAATAAAAAGAATGTTGTCATTGCGAACCCGTATAGGCGAAGCAATCTCATTACTCGTAGGGAACAAGGCATGCCTGTTCTCTACAACTCCGTACAATGATTTGGTAGAGTTAAAATCTGTGGTCAAATTTTCCTTGACATTTTTTTAAAGATTCGTAGAAAGGGATGTATGGATGATTTGTTGACAAAAATCGAAGAGACAAAGAGGTATATTAGAAACAAGACAGAACTTGGACCTGAAATTGGCATAATTCTCGGCACAGGACTCGGAAGACTGGCGAGCGATATAGAAAAAGAGACAGTTCTCTCTTATGATGAGATCCCGAATTTTGCTGTCTCTACTGTGGAGACGCATGTAGGTAAGTTGATATTTGGCACACTCTCAAAAAAGAAGGTGGTTGCAATGCAGGGAAGGTTCCATTATTATGAGGGCTACACGATGGAGGATATAACATTTCCCGTGAAGGTTATGCGTGTCCTTGGTGCAAAGGTTCTGATAGTGTCTAACGCTTGTGGTGGTTTGAACCCTCAATTTAATAGAGGCGATATTATGGTCATCACAGACCATATAAATCTTCTTCCAGATAATCCCCTTAGAGGTAAGAACATAGATAAACTTGGACCAAGATTTCCGGATATGTTTGAACCTTACGATAGGAAACTCATAAAATTGACGGAAGAGATTGCACTTACAGAGAAGATACCCATTAAAAAAGGCGTCTACATCATACTTCAGGGACCTAACCTTGAGACTGCAGCCGAGTATAGATTTTTGAGAATAATCGGTGGTGATGTAGTCGGTATGTCAACGGTGCCAGAGGTTATCGTTGCAAGACATATGCGAATGAGGGTGGTTGGTTTTTCTATAATAACCGATATGGGACTTCCTAACGCCCTCAAACCTGTTAATCTGAAAGAGATAATTAAAACTGCAAACAGAGCTGAGCCATCCCTGACTACTCTCATACGAAAACTTGTGGCAAAGATATGAAACGATACCTGATTCTCCTTTCCCTCTGCTTTTTTCTTGCCTGTATCCTTCAAACTAAAAGGAAGATAAAAGAAGCAGAGAGATACATTAAAAAGGGTGAATACAGGTCAGCTATACTCATCTTAGAGAATTTGGAGGATAAGAATTCAAAAGTTAACTATCTGTTGGGTATGTCATATCTCAATGTAAATCAATTCGAACCTGCCCACAAATATTTTACAAAATCTGTCAATGTAGACTCTACTTACGCAGACAGTATAATAAAAAATTACTCTGACCTTACTGACAGGTATCTCAAAATGAGGATGGATGATATGGCGGCACATACTTTTGAGAGGATGCTGGAGATAAAAGATAATTACGACATTGGAGAAAATTTCTATCTGCTCGGTGATTACTATTATGACCATAAAAAGTTTCTAAAGGCAAAGGAATATTACATCAAAGGACTCGAGTCAGTCTCCTCAGGCAAGTCATCAAAGGATGCGAAGATAAAAGTGGTGAAATCTCTATTAAAACTGGGAGAACTAACAGAATCTCTTGAATGGTGTGAAAAATTTTTAGAAGAGGAGACTACCGAAGACCTTTTATGGCATAAGGGAGAGATCGCATATAAACTTGCAGAAAAGAAATACAAGGAGAAAAATTATGGGGAATCGTTGGTGTATGCCAGCAAGGTTATAGAAGCAGGTAGTCCTATACATCTACTCGACAATGTCAACTTTCTTCTTGGGGAGATAAACTTCTCACTTAAAAATTATATCAAAGCAAAAAAATTCTATCGAAATGTGTTGAAACTCAACCCATATAGACGGGGTATGCTTGTAAGTGAAGCGAAACGCAGGTTGAAGCAGATAAAATCTATAGAAGGAAAATGAAAATAATATATCCCACAGTTCTTCTATTTATGCTATTGGGGTGTGGGGGAGAGAGTTTCAGAGCTTCCCTCGATGCAGAGGACCAATTCATTGTCGCAAAAGCACATTTCAATAAGCGTAAATACGATAAAGCAAAAGAAGGTTTCCAGAGACTGCTCTTTGAATATCCTGGTTCGGATTATATTGATGATGCTCAATTTTATCTTGCTGAATGTTATTTTGAAAAAAGAAACTATCAGGAAGCGCAATCCGAATATAAATTTATGGTTGACAATTTCAGGGATAGCCCTTATGCTGATGACGCTCACTATAAACTCATACTCTGTTATTACAAATTAACGAAACCATATTATCTGGACCAGGAATTAACAAATCAGACAATGGAAGAGATAGAACTATTTCTCTCAAAATATCCAGACACCGAACTGAGAAAAGAGATTATGGAGATACGAAATAAATGCAGGAATAAACTGGCGAGAAAAGAACTTGAGAACGGCAAGATGTATATGAAGATGGAAAAATATGAACCTGCCAGGATATACTTGAATGGAGTGCTTGAAG
>Ga0114921_10001651_pt1 | contig 10343 bp, 6 predicted proteins | sample BentaG_FD_87016 | JGI IMG/M metagenome (GOLD analysis project Ga0114921, IMG submission 87016) | Deep subsurface microbial communities from South Atlantic Ocean to uncover new lineages of life (NeLLi) - Benguela_00093 metaG | ecosystem: Environmental > Aquatic > Marine > Oceanic > Sediment ...
CGTTTTGATGCTTCGTATCCAAAGCCTTTTCCCCAATACGCACGAGCAAGTGCACAGCCGAAGGACGCCTGTTGGTGTTCTGTCCCTTCAATCCGCACACCACAAGTACCTATCAATTCTCCAGTTTGCATCCAAATATCAATTTGATACTTCGTCCAATTTGGCTCTCTAGCCGAAGAGAGGATGCGTTCTAATATTTGTTTCCATAACGCGCGGGTCATCTCGTGCTCGGAGTAATAATTCCGATATTCTGGGTCATTTGTAGTCTCGTAGAAGACCGGGAATTCATCAGTCTCGAAATCCCGGAGAATCAGTCTATTTGTTTCAATGGGTAGCATGGTCTATTTCTACCACTCAACTATATGATAAACCTCGATAGTGTTTGGTATAAACAATTGTCAATACCGTTATCCGTCAATAATGCCGAGAGAAAAACTCCTTTTCAAGTATACTGAACAATAGCAAATCAATAAGCATCATTCTTATTTTGCGGTATAAAAGTCTCCACTAGCAAAAGTAAATTGGTACTAATTCTCCATATACTCTCAAAAAATAATCGGCTAAGATGTGGATGGTCACTTTCAAGTGAAATTTGGTGTTTTTGTTTAATCAACCAATTCGGGGTATGTGGAGAGGTAACTAATGGATTCTTTATTCCTCGGGATTAATACCCTTATCAGCGGCTGGATCACAGCCCTTTTCATAGCAATCCTATCCGTGTATTTTCTCGGGCGGACGGAGCTTTTTGATTCAATCGTCAACTGGTTGGAGAGAACAACCCCCAATGAGTTTATCTTTCGCAACTCTCGATGGTTGGTAGCTCTCGCAATCTTAATATTCCTCGGATTGTTCTTATCCATTTTAATGAATTTAGAGCCTGATCAGGATGGTTTATTTTTTTCCTTTCTCAGAAATCTCATTGCCGAAACCATCTGGAGCCAGTATTATTTTGTCGTTGATGATGTTTTGATCGCTTTTGGGGTCCTGCTTATACTTGCATTGATCCCTACAATAAACTTCATCTTCTCCAAAATCTTTCAGAGGATCAACCACTTTCGGAATACTCGTTTCCGGGTGATAAGGTTCCAAAACTTAGAGATCTTTACACCTAACCGGATGGTTGGCGCCCTGGTCCTGATCACAAAATATTTCCGCCTAGCGATCATTTTCTTAGTTGGAATGGTATTTTTGACTCTTGTTTTCAGCCTTTACCCGCAAACAGAAGGATTTGCTCATGTTCTGATGGACAAGATGAATATAGTCCTAAGTGAATTCTGGAAAAAGATCCTTGCCTTTCTGCCTAACTTATTTGCATTAGTTGTCATTGCCGCTCTTACTCGACTTGCATTAAGACTACTCCGTTTTTTCTATAATGGCCTTCAACAGGGAAAAATCAAGTTTTCAAGCATTCATCCGGAGGTTGTCGAACCAACGTATCAGCTGTTAAGGTTCTTGGTGTTTGCATTTGCCTTGGTGGCCGCTTTTCCCTATATACCTGGTTCGTCATCTCCAGTGTTCAGAGGTCTTTCGATTTTCGTTGGTTTTCTGCTCTCCCTTGGTTCAACTTCATTAGTTACCAACATCATCTCAGGTATTGTATTGACCTATTCCCGTGGTTTGATAATTGGTGATAGGGTACAGATCGGGAATACAGTAGGCGATGTAATTGATCGCACGCTATTGATCACTCGAGTAAAGACCATTAAGAATGTCATCATTACCATTCCGAATGTTATGGTAATGCAAAATCAAATCGTAAATTACAGTTCGGAAGCAAGAGATACAGGGCTAATTCTTCACACATCAATCACAATCGGTTACGATGAGCCATGGAGGAATGTTCAGAAATTATTAATTAATGCCGCGTTGGAAACAACTGACATCATGGAGTACCCGAAACCCTATGTATTGAAAACAAGCCTCAATGGTCATCATGTTACCTATGAATTAAACGCCTTTACTGCGAATCCCGTTCGGATGGCGGATATTTACTCTGATTTACACCAAAATATTCTCGATAAATTCAACCAAGCCGAGGTTGAAATCCTTTCCCCGACGTATTTTGCTTTTCGGGATGGTCAGAATTCAACAATTCACCAAGTCGATCTCTCTGGGAACGGGAATGGTCATGTCTCTCGAAAGTATAAATCTGGCAACACATATAGCTCTTATCGAGAGAAAACTCAACCCCTGGGATCCAGATAAGAAATTCCTCCGTAAAACAATAAAATAGTCTTGATTTACCCTCTCGGACCGGAGATAACATTTTCCGGTCCAATGTTTTTATCAAATTTGTTTGGTCGCTAACTTTCATCGAACTGAAAGGATCTGACAGTTCAGACCTGATATATAATAATATGGTTGAAAGTATTACCCACCAATATTTGTTAAGGAGGTACCTGGATGACAATTGAATCTTTAATTATCTGGATTATCGTCGGGGCTGTCGTTGGTATAGTGCTCAGTACATTTATGGGAGGTATGCGGATTGGTTTAATGGGAGCAATGCTTATTGGAATCGTGGGTGCGATAATTAGCGGTTGGGCATTCAGTACATTTGGGTTCCATTTCATGAGTGGATTAATTGGAACCATCATCGAAGCATTAATTGGAGCAGTATTGTTGCTGTTGATCTTCGGTGTTTTTCGGAGGTTTTGAGAGCCTCACCAGATTTACTGACCAATATCGCCAAAAAGCGTTCTTAAACTCGCATGGATTTAGTATTATGTAAGCTTTAAAAATTCCTCCCATATTAGTTATTTTCTACCCAATCCTGAAAATATTCTTCGGCATTCATCACAATTTGATCCGCATAATCAACCATCGATCGTGTGTTCTTTATCTGGGCACTTTGATGGTGCCGGATTAATAGAGCTTGAATTATTTGCATCACAGCGTAATCATCCATACCTTCTTGATCGGGTACCGAATGTAATTTTTCCAACCAGAAGGAAATAACACCCCAATTAAATGGACACCCTGGAGGAATATCGTATCTCCCTTTAGGATGGGTGAACACAATCCCACCTCGAATTTGGGTTACATTTGGGGATCCCTTTACCAAACCTGTTGCATGACGTCGGATGGTCTCAGACACATCGTCAGCGGCTCGCTGCCATTGTTCATCGTAAGCTTGATCCATTTCTCGAGTTTCTGATTTTGATCTTCGGGGGAGACGTCGTGAAGTTTGAATTTGAGACCAGTTTCCATCTCGCCAACGAATTAAACCTCGTAAATATTTAACTTCAAAAACCCAAACTCCCTTCGGGCCAACGAGAATCACATCAACATCTTCCCCTGGTCGTTGCTGGATCCCATATAAGATATAAGAATTATCATCAAGTGATTGCAATCGTGTAATAAAGTGATATTCACCAGTTGCACCTGGATGAGGTTTCCTGCTCGGTAAGGTACCATTCAGCCCTGCTTTCCATAAGGGAATGAGGGGATAAAACAGATCTGATTTGAGGGGGTTCAATGGAGGCTTGGGTTTTACTTGGTCTCTTTGCCAAATCCACAATACGATAATAATCGCCCAACCGGTAAACCCACCTAGAATTAGTAGTGGTGAGAAACAGAAGAGCGGTCCTCGAAAATCTCCGAGTTCGTTGATCAAGATCAAGCTTGGTAGGACAAGTAATCCGAGAAGGAGCAGAGCACTGGACATCCATATCCCAAGACGAATTCTACGGTTAAATTCTGCTCGATGTTTATTGTACTCAGCTAACTGGTCTTCATATGCTGCACGTTGTCTCGCGTAGACTGATAAGAGAGGTTTCCGCCACTTACTCAGCAAATCATTTTCAGCTGTCCGAATTTGATCGTATGCAGGGATAATATCCGAAATATTGTTATCAATTATTTGCATAATTAATGGAATTTCTGTTGTTCAGAGTACAGTAGTGGTTATTGGATATCTATTGATGTTGATCTCTAGAAGTTGATCGGGATATCTCTTCATTTGAGATCAGTTTTCTCCCCCAAGTCAAGATTGTGACGAGAGGTAAATTCCGATCTCAGCTCGTCAATTTGATTTAATTCACCATTTGCCGCTTCGTAATACCAAAGCTGCCATCCATTACTAGGTTTACCACCAGTCAAATGTTTTGCAGTCTGATGGATTGAACCAGTAAATTTATTTATAAACAGATTGCCATCGGTTTTGATTACGGCTTTGATATTCTTATCCCCATTAAAATAAAGATATTGCCCTGGAGACAGAAGGCCATTCTCAATTAAATTACCGAATGGAATCCGCTGCTGATGACGTTTTTTATCCAGAACCTCGAATATGACTGGGTCAAAATCTTTTACTTGGATAGAGTCAAGCCTATCTTGAGCGAGTTCCACATAGTCGGCATTATTATCGATACCTATCCAATGTCGATTCAGCTTCTTTGCCAAAGCGCCGGTTGTTCCGGTGCCGAAGAATGGATCCAGTACGATATCGCCTGGATTTGTTGAAGAAATGATCACTCGGTAAAGCAGCGCTTCTGGTTTTTGTGTGGAATGCGCTTTCTTACCATTAATTTTCAATCTTTCTGTACCTGTACACAGGGGTATGAGCCAATCACTTCGCATTTGGCGCCCCCCGTTAAAGTCTTTCATGGCATGGTAGTTAAATTTATATTTACTTTTTTTCTGCTTACAAGCCCAAATCAGCGTTTCGTGTGCATTCGTAAATCTTACTCCGCGAAAATTTGGCATTGGATTTGTTTTTATCCACACAATGTTATTCAAGAACCAGAAGCCTAAATCTTGCATCAGGCTTCCCAGCCGGAAAATATTGTGGTAAGTACCAATAACCCATATGCTTCCATCATTTTTTAATATCCGTCGAGATTCTGTCAACCAAGCTCGAGAAAACTCATCATAACTTTCAAAATCTGGAAATTGATCCCATCCATCATCAACAGCATCAACCCGCGTGAGATTTGGTCGCCAGAGTTCCTGATTCAACTGGAGGTTATACGGGGGATCAGCAAATATGAGATCAACAGATTGTTCAGGTAAGGTTTTTAAGATTTCAATACTGTCCCCCAGAATAATGTGATCCAGCTGAAGCGGTTGCTTTTTCATCCCAACACTATAAAAGAAAACCTTCAGGAACGCAAGTTAATCATGCTAATGGATATAAAAACTAGGGGCTGTCTAAATAGACGGATTGTGTCCTGCTGAACTCAGTGAAGCATCTCTATATCTCCCTTTGAGACCCTTCCCCCCGGTCTGTCCGACCAGGGACAGGGATTCTCTCAGTGTGACACCCTTTTGAGACAGCCCCTAAGCGTTATTCAACTTGTTAATTATTCTCTATTCCACTGAAGGAATTTTAGGACTTCCGATAAACACAGCAGTTATCGAATTATCCTCTCCGAAGAGATAAATGTGATCACCTTCAATAACTCCCCCGAAAAATGGCGGAATATTTTCCAAATCCACCTCCCATATGGGCTCCTCTGATGTCGATAAATAAGCCTTACATTCCATGGTTTGAATCTCGTCGAATCCCTTGCACTCTGTAAGTAAAGATTTTTCCATTTCAATTGAAACAACTGATTGTGTATTTCTTTCTAATAAATGTCTTCCTAGAAGCCCACCCTCTGATGACATCCAGACAATGATTATGCCTCCTCCAGTGTATTTTTCTGGATAGTATAGCCATACGATACCGTTGGAATCTGCAGAGGAACCTAGCGGCGGTCTAAGGGTGGTGTCGACTTCGCTGATGATTCCCCCACTTAACACCTCAACGCCTGAGGATCCGAATTGCCATTCATTTACCGTATGAACAGATCGCAGGAAATTTTGACCGTTTTCTCCAAATATGTATTCATTAATCTTTTCCGCTGGATCATAGACAATATTTTGACCATTATTTGCGTCGAAAAGATTTTCGGCGATAGAGATAAATCTACCATCACTACTGATGTGAAGGTCATCATAGAAATCGCGGGTTGTCGTTTGAGCCACCCATAGGTTATTTCCGGTTGGAGAAACAGCCTGGATAAACCCTTTACTGTAGTCGGTCACTACATAAAAAATATTTCCATCCGGTCCCAATGTGAATCCATGGGCAGGAAGGTTTGCAGCTTGAGATTGGAAACGCCAGTTCAGGCCATTTTCATCGAAATAATAAAGACCACCATTGAGATCGAGTAGATAATAGTTTCCACTCCCATCAAGGATTGGCAGCTCTGCCGGTTCTGCCTCCAATTCTTGGTACCAAAGAAGATTTCCATCTGGGTCCAGTGCATAAACATTGTTTTCTTCTGATACGATAATTACCGTTCCATCTGGTAAAACTCTCGGAGAAATGTGCGTTGGTGCACTGCGACCGGTTTGACTGGCGCGATGATAAGGGCGAACTGGTAATTGAATTACATTGACCACCTCTCCAATTGTATTGAGGATGTGTAATTTTCCATCATCAGTATGTATGTAGAAAAATCCATCTCGTCCGAAATCTATTCCAAATGTGATCTCATCGGATGCATGGAAGGTCCATAAGATCCCAAGATCTGCCGGTGAGCTTGGTGCCGAGGGTTGATCTCCAGTATCGTTTGAAGCTATAATCTCTTCAAGATATTCATTGATTTCAAAGACATATCCATCTTCTGTAGTGACGAAGTAGCGGTTATCTACAACAACACCACCAGCGACTGGTCCATAATTTCCAAGGTGGAATTTCCAAAGCGGATCATTTGAAGCAGGATTTAAATAAACGCAATCTGTCGAGCTCGGGTTAAATGATCCCCCCCCACATACAAATGCTGAGAGATCGCTCTGCATGGCAACGAGAGTTCCTGAACTGATCGACACTTCACTCGTTCCAAGGGATTGATCATCATGCGATACCCATGAAAACAATGTGTTCCCCCCTGGTGTTGTATAAAGCTGCCAGGAAACTCCTTCCTCATTGACACCAACATTGGAAGGTGTGAAAACTTCGTTGATAGATGATGAATCCCATTCAGCGATATCGATAATTTCGATTACATTGTCGTTAATCTCCCATTGGATAATTTTGTGTCCAGTCAGCAGGTAATTTAACCCATCTTGTCCAGAGAAGAAGCGCCGTACGTCGAGATCGAATTCATATTCAATCAAGTCCCCATCCTCTGTGGAAAAGATATCATTTTTCAGGTAAACGTATTCGCTATCGGAACTTGGATGGGGGGTTTCAAAGAATAAGGGTGTGTTTGCTTGGATTACCCATAAACCTTCGCCGGAAGGAGATACTGCCTGAACATAACCTTGTACGCTTGTACCAACAGTGTAGTAAATGGTTCCGTTAGGACCGACCAAAGGTCCAGAGTGGGAACGGTCAGCAGCCTCGGATTGGTAGTGCCAAATAATCTTTCCTTGGGGAGTTAATTTAGTTAAACCGCCGGACCGATCAGCGATCAGTAGATTTCCGCTTTTATCGAGAGCGGGTGTTCCTATTCCTCCTGATGAGAGTTGTACTTGCCAAATACTATTGCCATTTAAATCTGAAGCATAAACATTTCCAGCCTGGGAAACGAGATAAAGTTGATCTTGATTAATCGAGAGAGCGGGGCCACCCGAAAATCCACTCTCGTCGAAGAATTCCCAAATGATGCTAGGATCATATGTGACAATCTTATTGGGTGATCCTTCTGATGACACCTCAGTTGGTTTGCTTGCTGTTCTTGTTTGCGAACCATCTGGGGTTGGTCGTGCCGTGAGATCATAATTGGTCAAAACTTTGGAAACATCTGCCAGAGCAGCAGCATCAAGCATTAATAATGCACCGAAATTAAGAATGAAGAACATCCCGATCAACGTCAAACCTAATCTAAGAGGTTTAATGCGGAAAAATTGAATAACTGGATGCCAAACATTTTGATCTAGCCATAGCCCAACTTGGTTGCGTGTTTCTGCAAATCTACTCCGCCTTCGAACCTTAAGGAAGCCTATATTTTGACGCAGACCTTCCCCAGTTAAATTGAATCCTAAAACCGTAAGAAAAATCGTTGTTCCCACTGCAACCATCGCCCAAGGTTTTGTTAAGGTCACCCAAGAAGTAGCTAACATCTGACCCAGTTCTGGATTACCACTGATTCGCCTGGCAACAAAATCATCTACATCAACCCACACATCGCCTCCGATGTAGTAACCAAGAAATCCCAACCCAGCAGAGAGCATTAATGTACTGCTGATCTCAAAAGCGAAGAGCATCAGCAGCATCGGAGTGATTTGCTTTAAGATATGATTCCAGAGAATTTGCTGATTGGACGCACCTATTGCGTTTGCAGCTTCTACATAAGCCTGGCCTTTCACAATCCGGGTCTGTTCCCTGACTTGGAGAGCCGTATCCACCCAACCGGTAAGGGATAATCCGATGATAAATGCCCAGATCCCAAATTCGACTCCAACAATGGCGATCGCCCCCAGCGCTACCAATAGAACGGGTAAAGCAAGTGCGACTTGGATAAGCCCATTCAAGAAGCGTCCGGTTTTGCCGTTGAACCAGCCTGCGGACAACCCGATGATTACACCTAGAACCAATCGCACAATCGCCACAATTACGACCATGATCATCGTCGGACGAATTCCCCATAATAATCGGGAATAAAGATCTCTTCCAAAGCTGTCCGAACCAAGCGGATAACCAGGCGTACCTATATCAAATGGTGGCATATACCATTGACCATCGATCATGGTGATGTTATGTTCTTCTGTAGGATCTTTTGGAGCGATGGTTGGTCCCATAATCGCAATAATGGTGATAATGGTAACAAGAACCAAGCCTGCAATTAGGGGCCAGTTTGCCCGTTTGCGAGGGGGTGTATCCTTAGTTTCCTGCTCGTATATTGGATTTTGACCCGTGCTTGTTTTCAAATCAAAAACTCCATTAAATAATCATATTAAATATTGACGATTTCGGTTTCTTGTTCCCGCAAGCGTGGATCGAGATATCTTACAGATACAGCAGCAATGAAGTCTGTCAACAAGAAGAGAGCAGCGATAAGTGTGAGGACGGTTGCCATGACTGGTGGGTTTAGAAAGAGAGGTGATCCCCGAGAGGAAGTCAGCTGAGCAGGGACCAAGGTCCAACCTAAGATGCGGCCTAATCCTGGCCAGCGGAAGAGCCATTCGATCATGATCAGTTCTCCAACCAAAAAACGTTGTAAACCAGCAATGGTCAAGATTACAGGGGCAACAACGTTTCTTAGGGCATAGTGGAGGCGAATTGATCGCCAGGTGCGACCTAAACTGCGCCCGGCAATTACGTATTGCTTACCTAATTCAGCTGACAAGACTCCTGCAGTTACCTGGGCAAGTTGAAAGGTCGGTCTGGCCATTAATGCTAAGACCGGTAGGATCAGGTGCGCATCCCAACCGTAACCACTAAGAGGTAAGAGCATCTCTGCACCAGGACCGCGCCACAAAATATAAAAAATTAAACCGATAATCAATAGACTGCCAATATAGAAACTAGGCATCGCCAGGCCGATGGTTGATGACACCGTTAACCACCGGGACACATCAGGTGGATCATTTTTAGTAGCCCTAAATCCTAAATATAATCCAGCGATCACACTTATCGTTAATGAGATCACAAGTAGGCCTAAACTTGCGATAGTTGCTTGTTTGAGGGTATCTCCTAACGTAACAGGAGTATGCGCACGAGAATTATCTGGCGTCGCCAGTTCCATTCCAAAATCAAGATTTATCAAAGTCTGCAGATAATCTAAATACGCGGGAATTAGTGGTCCAGCCTCTTCCGCTTGAACATATGGTGTTCTGGCAGCCCGGATTGGACGGGCATAATGCGCATAGGTAAACCCTAGAAAATTAACTAACAATAAGAGGAGAGGAATGATCAGTAATCGCTGAACGATAAATTTAGCCATAGTTGTTCTCCGCTATTATGACAACCAGTTTATCTATTGAATTCTAGGATCGGTGTGTCACCTGCATTTTTACAGTAATCAATTCTCAACATAAGAAACTGGGACTGGATCATTCTTTTCTTGAATATTAACAAGTTTTCCATCTTGTAACTCTATAATTGTATTGGCGAACTGGATTATATTCGGGTCGTGACTGGCAACAATTACTGTGACTCCGAATCGTTCAGCAATTTTGTGCAGCAGACAAATGATTGTTGCGTCCGTATTACTATCGAGTTGTCCAGTGGGTTCATCAGCCAAAAGAATTGAGGGGCGATTTACCAAGGCGTGTGAAATGGCAACACGCTGTTGTTCTCCCCCCGAGAGCTCGTACGTCCGGTGCTTAGCACGATGTTCCAGAGAGACGAGTGAGAGAGCTTCTGCAACTCGATCCTGACGTTCCTTACGAGGGGTATTCACCAAACA
>Ga0114921_10001653_pt1 | contig 10340 bp, 8 predicted proteins | sample BentaG_FD_87016 | JGI IMG/M metagenome (GOLD analysis project Ga0114921, IMG submission 87016) | Deep subsurface microbial communities from South Atlantic Ocean to uncover new lineages of life (NeLLi) - Benguela_00093 metaG | ecosystem: Environmental > Aquatic > Marine > Oceanic > Sediment ...
ATCCATTGCCCTTCAAAGCCCTCCGACATCTGCTCCAGCAGAGCGTCTCTCTCTTGTGATGTCAGGTCCGTACGAGCTTCAATCTGCCCCCTCATGGGCGCCATGGTCATCTCGCTGATCATCTCTCTCACCGCCGGTGGGAATGTGAAGCCTCGCTCGTCGACCTCTGCCGCGTACCCGAAATAGAGGCTGGTGCAGGCGGCGATCGCAAGCCCTGCAAGCAATGTGGACTGGCTTCCTGATATTGGCTCCACGGAGAACCTCAGGCGGTTGTCGAGCGCTTCAGCAACCCCTCTGCTGTACAGCAGAGAGGCGATGAGATATATCAAAGCTGCCACACCGCTGGCGAGGCTTACCTCCCAGGAGATGAATGCAGCCAGGGCAGAGACCGCAAAGGGGACGATGCATACCCAGAGAGGCCGGACGAGCGCTGCGACGAGCCCGCCGGTGACGGCGACTGTCGCCATGGCCAGCAACAACCAGGACAGAACGTACAGGAAATCTGTGTCGAGGACGAGAATGAGATGGTACTGTTGATTGATCCCTGCGCACGCCTTTCCGAACAAGAGCCCAGCCACGATGAGCGGGATGGCAAGCACGATGATCTTTGCCGATTTGACCGTTGACATCTTCCACCTCCTCCTACGATTGGCCTAAGCCTGCTGACCGATCTTATTATATGCCATAGAGGCGTCTCAAGCCAACGTGACGATGCGTGGCAACGGAGGGGAACACCTGTTACCCGCTCGCTCGTTGGAAGGTGGTATGGTTTCAGGCTGACCTATTCTACGACTATCGTGGCGTCGGCGGGCATACCGGGCTTCAAGTCATGGTCAGGGTTGGGAATGAGAATCCTTACGGCGAAGACGGTGTTCACCCGTTCCTCTTGGGTTTGCACGTTGCGCGGGGTGAACTCGGCCTCCGACGAGATGTAGATCACCTCTCCCTGATACACTTTGCCAGGGAAGGAATCCACCTCCACGCTCACCGATTGTCCCAACTGGATGCGACCAAAGCGGTTCTCGGGTATATAGACGGTGAGCTTAGCCTCGTCCAGGTTGGCTATGGTCAACAGCGTCGCGCCTGGAGAGGCTGTCTCTCCCATATGGACGGAGCGGTTGGTCACCAGCCCGCTCAAAGGTGAATGCAGAGTCATCTTCTCCAGTTGAACCTGCAACATGCCTAAGGCGGCCTCAGCCTGGCTTACCTGAGCCTGCGCCACGGCTACTTCCTCCCCTGTGGGCCTGGCCAGCAAGGCGCCCAGGCTGGCCTGCGCCACGTCTGCCGCCGCCACCGCACCTTCGTATTGAGCTCTGGCCTGGTTGATCGCCGCGTTCAGGGCGATGGGGTTGTCGCGCATCTCTATCAGATTCTGGAGGTTGGCTCTGGCTCCGGCCAGCGTCTCCTCAGCTATGGCCACCGCCGCTTCTGCCGCGTGCACCTGTTGGTCAAGGGCCTCGTATCCGGTCTTGCTCTCATCGTCACCCGCGCCTGCATAGGCATCCCGCTGTATCCTTAAGCTTTGTAGTTGAGCCTGAACCTGGGCCACCCCTCTTTCGATCAGCTCCACCTGGGTACGGGCCTCATCTATCTGGGCGTTTAGCTCCTGAGGGTTGTCTCGCACTGCTATGGCATTCTGCCAGGCCTGTTCCGCGCCATCGCGGGCTGCACCGGCTTGCTCCAGGAAGGCTTCGGCGGCTGCTATTTCTCCCGGTCGAGCCCCGGCTTCCACCAGGGCCACGTTAGCGTGAGCTGCGGCCAAGGCTGAGTCCGCCTCACCAATCTGGGCCTCCAGAAGGTCGGTGTCCAGACGCATCAAGACTTGGCCTGCCTGCACTTCATCCCCTTCGTCGGCCAGAACCTCCTCCACCCGTCCGCCGAACTCCGACGCTATCACCACCTGCTCGGCCTCGATAGTGCCCGAAGCCTCGATGGTCCCTGCTGGCCCCCCGCTCAAGCCGAGTTGACCCAGCAATCCCGTTTCATCGCCTGCTTGACAAGCGGAGCACAGGAGAACGAGGGCGGTTGTAACTATCAGTAAACAAGCTCTGATCGGTATTCTATCTTTGAATTGCATTGTGTGGCCTCCTTTCATCTCTCCACCTGAATCTGGGCATCGGCGGGCATGCCGGGCTTCAATGCGTGGTCAGGATTGGGGATCTCTATCTTCACCGCGAAGACGGTGCTTACCCTTTCCTCCCTGGTTTGCACATTCTTGGGCGTGAACTCCGCCCGCGAGGCCATGTGGACCACCTCGCCGCTGAAGGTACTCTCGGGGAAGGAGTCTACCCGTACCTGTACGCTCTGGCCCACCTTGACCAGCCCTATCTCACTTTCGGGAACATACACCGTCAGAGTGACTCGGTCCAGATCGGCTATCGTTAATAGGGAGAAGTTTGGAGGGGCGATCTCCCCCACGTTGATCAAGCGCTCCAGCACTATGCCCGTTCGGGGTGCTCGAAGAGTCATCTTGTCCAGTTGCACGTGTAAGGTGGCCAGCGCAGCCTCAGCCTGTTGAACCTGGGCTTGTGCCACCTCTACCTCTTCGTCCGTGGCCCCGGCCCTCAGAGCGTCCAGTTGGGCCTGTGCCACGGCAACATTGCCCTCGCTAATCTCATATTGAGCCTGGGCCGCATCAACCAAGGCATTAGCTTCCAAAGGGGTGTCGCGCATGGCCAGTAGGTTGTTCAGGTTCTGTTGTGCGCCATCCTGTGCTGCCTCTGCTGTGTACAGAGCTTCCCAAGCCATCCACGAGTCTTGGCTTGACAAGTTACCCTGTGTTCTCACTGCACTCAATGCCGCTTCGCCTACATTGATGTGTCTACGAAACACCACAGGAATACCGGGAATTGGGATCTCGATGTCAAAGCCCTCCAACAACTGAGCGTAGGTCCGCTCAAAATAGGCTTGTTGAATCTGGGCTGCCCGCATGTTTGCTATGGCCTGATCAACGGCCAGTTCGGCGATGGCCAGCTCGGTTCGCGCCGCATCTATGAGAGCCTCCAGTTCCTGTGGATTGTCGCGGGCCGCTTGAGCGTCCCTGAGGGCTTGCAGTGCCCCATCGCGAGCCACCTCTGCCTGAGCCAGCAACGCCTCGGCCTGGCGAATCTCTGCCTCGGGAACGGCAGCGGTTACCTGAGCGAGGGCGGCCTGGGCTGCCTCTACCGCCGCCTCCGCCTGCACTATCTGAGCCTGCAAGAGCGCGTCGTCCAGACGGATCAAGGTGTCCCCTTCTTGCACCAGGTCACCTTCATCGGCCAGGACTTCTGCGACACGCCCTCCCGTCTCGCTGGTGACGGACACTTCCTCAGCCTCGATAATCCCGGAAACGGCAAGGACATCCTGAGGCGTCGCTTCGGTCTCCAGACCGAGGTCGGCCATCAGTTGAGCCTGCACTTCGGGGTGGGAACCGAGATACCACCAACCTCCTCCTGCGGGGATGAGGAGCAGTAGCAGTACCAAGATGATCACGACTCTATTTCTTGTCATTGCCTTTTCTCCTATTCGTATTGTTGCATCAACTTCCCTTCGCGAAAGCTATCTTCTTGTCCTCCTCCTTTATGCTGGAGATGAAGACATCCTCCAAAGAGGGGGCGATGATGTCTATACTTCTGATTTCTACGTCTTTCTCTGCCAGCAGGCGTTCGATCCGAGGCCTATGGCTCTCCAGGTCTTTGCCTACCACATGGATCAGGGCTCCATAGAGGGCTACCTCATCGAATAGGGAAACTGCTCGCAGGGTGCTGAGAGCAATGTCCGGTTCTGTGCAATCTATCTCCAGGACCTGGCCCTTCATAATCGTTTCTTTGATCGCTTGAGGTGTTCCCCGGGCCACGATCCTGCCCAGGTGGATGAAGGCCAGGCTCTGGCAATGCTCCGCCTCGTCCATATAATGGGTGGTGACGAAGATGGTCGTTCCCTGATCTGATAACTCGTAGAGCAGGTCCCAAAAAGCGCGACGGGAGATGGGATCAACCCCAGCCGTTGGCTCGTCGAGGAACAGCACCTCTGGTTCATGGATGATGGCTGTGCCCAGAGCCAGGCGCTGCTTCCAGCCTCCCGACAGATTCTTGGTCAGCTCCCGCTCTCTCCCCTTCAGGTTCGCCATCTCCAAGATATATTCTTTCCTCTCCTGAAGGCGTCGTCCAGTGACTCCGTAGGCACCCCCGTAGAAGTTGAGGTTCTCGGACACGGTCAGGTCGTTATAGAGGCTGAACTGCTGGGACATATATCCTATCCTCTTACGGATCTCTTCGGATTCTTTTATGATGTCGTAGCCGAGGACGGTGCCTCCCCCTTCGGTGGGGCGCAGCAGACCCAACAGCATGCGGATGGTAGTGGTCTTCCCCGAGCCGTTAGGTCCCAGGAAGCCGAATATCTCACCAGTCTGGATATCGAAACTGACATGATCCACGGCGGTGAAATCTCCGAATCTCTTGGTCAGCCCCTCCGCTACAACAGAGTATCCATCTTTCATTCGCTGTACTCCTTCATTGACGATGTGATTAAAAACAGGTTCGATTTACTTGCCCAGACCCGGGGACTCCCCAGGATTCACAGGATTGCTGGCTTTTCCTTCCAATATCCTTTTCCGAATAAGCGAGATGAAGGCCTCTTCCATGCGTGGCCTGGTTTGGCGCAGCCTGTCCACCTCAATCCCCTGTGTCGCCAGGCGTGCTTTCAGTTCAGGCACGCGTTTGGCCACGCTGTCCACGAAGATGTGCAACAGGTCGCCGTAGGTCTGTACCTCCAGGACTCCTTCCATTTCGGCGACGGCATCTCTGGCTTGCCTTAACTCCTTGGGCCTTAGCTCTATCAGTTCTCCTGAAACCAGCTCTTTCACCTTCTCCGGCTCGTCACAGACGATGATGTCTCCCTCGAACATCAATCCGACTCGTGAGCACCGCTCTGCCTCATCCATGTAAGGCGTGCTGATGAAGAGGGTTACGCCCCGCAAGTGCAGGTCTGATAGGATGTCCCAGAACTCGCGCCGAGACACGGGATCCACCCCCGTGGTAGGTTCATCCAGGAACAATATCTCCGGTTGATGGATGAGGGTGCAGGCCAGGGCCAGCTTCTTTTGCATGCCACCTGAAAGCTGAGCGGCCCTCCTGTCCTGGAACTCGGTAAGGCGGGCGAAGGCCAGCAGTTGATCAATCCTTTCCTTCCTCTCTTCGCCGCTAACCGCGAAGATGTCGGCGAAGAAGTTCAAGTTCTCCAGAACCGAGAGATCACCATAGAGGTTGAAGCGCTGGGCCATGTATCCTATTCGTTTCTTTATCTCCTCGGCCTCCTTGACCACATCGAAACCTGCCACTCGTGCGCTACCATCGGTGGGGTCCATGATGGCGCATAGCAGGCGGATGGTGGTAGTCTTGCCTGCGCCATCGGGCCCCACGAGGCCGAAGATCTCCCCCTTCTCTATCCGAAGATTCAAGTTATCAACGGCCACCACATTCTTGAATTTGCGGGTCAGGTCATGAGTCTCTATAACATACTTGTTTCCCTTCGGCATTAGTTGTACCTCTTTTTCTTCGATCTCTCACTCCAGTCGCTTCTGGAAGCTGCGCACACTGACGATGAGGCTGGCGATGCCCAACCCCACCAGGGCGATGACTTGCGGCTGCAGCTCCGCCAACGTAGCTCCCTTTAGCATAATGCCGCGCATTGCGGACAAATAGTGACGGATGGGAAAGAAATTCGATGCCCACTGCATCACCAAAGGCATGTTCTCCACCGCCACCAGATACCCGGAGAAGGCCACGTTCAGAATGGCCATCATGAAGATCAACAGGATTGCCTGTTGCTGTGTGGCGGATACCGCCGAGACCACCAGCCCCCAGGTCAGCTGCGCCATGATGAACAGTAGTGTCACGGCCAGCAGTAGAGGCAGGGACCCTCTTACAGGGACCCCAAAGACCCACACGACTATGGCTAGCATGGCTAGGTAGTCCACAAAGGCTATCAAGGTAGGTAAGGTCGCTTTGCCAATTATCAGCTCCATCCTCCTCAAGGGCGTAACCATCAATTGCTCCCAGGTGCCGGTTTCCCGTTCTCTCACGATTCCCACCGAAGCGACCAGCAACGTGACGATGTGAACGATAACGCTCAACTGGGCGGGAAGGAGATAATAACGGTGCGTCATCTCTGGATTGAAGCGGGTCGTGGGCCGTAAGTCCAATAGTGGGCCCCCGGGGTTTCCGCCAGCGAGCAACTCTCCTTGTTCCACCACAATGTTTTGCCCGAACTGGCCAATCGCTGCCTCAGCGGCGCGCACCGCTGTGAATGCACCTAGGATGTTGGAACCATCCACCAGGACCTGTACCGATGCCCTTTCCTGGGGCGAGCTCAGCGCTGCGGCGAAACCTGACGGGATCACCACCGCTACACTGATCTCTGCCCGGTCCAATAGCGGGGCGGCTTGCTCCACGCCATCCAGATAGTGCGTGGCATCCAACTCTTTCAGGTTGTCCAGCGCCACTATCAGAGTTCTACTGGCGCTTGTTCGGTCTTCATCCAGGACAGCCATCGGCAGGTGAGCGGTATCAGAGCCGGTGCCCTGGGCCAGCATCACCAGTTGCAGTGTGGGCCCTAAGAGGATGAAGGCGATCAACACCTTATCCCGAAGAAACTGCTCAAAATCCTTGATAATCAGATTGGCGATTCGGCCCCACATATCGTCTATCTCAGTCTCTTTTCGAAGAGCTTGGCGGCCAGCAAGAGGCACGTTATCCCCATCGCTGCCAGAGCCAGGGCCGGAGGCCAAAGCGCTCTCCAGCCCACACCTTTCAGGAAGATGCCGCGCGAGATGATGATGTAATGAGTCGTGGGCAGGAGATAGGCCTGCAATTGGGCGCTCAAGGAGGTTCTGTCCACTGGCTCTATCAGGCCCGAGAGGAACATGCTGGGCATAAAAAGCACCAGGAACAACACCACCGTGGCCGCCTGCTGACTGGCCAGAAAATTGGATAGTAGGAGGCTCAGGCCCAGAACGCCTAACAAGAAATCGGCGGTCAATAATAGAAAGAGGAGGAAGTCTCCCTGAAAGGGCACCCGGAACCAGAGGGTCGCTACCAAGACGACCAATACGACGCTGACCAGGCCGCACGAGATGTAGGCCAGCAGCTTGCCGAGAAGCAACTCCGCGCCCTGTATGGGGGTGGCGAGCAAGCCCTCCATGGTGCCCATCTCCTTCTCGCGAACCAGGGAGGTTGCAAGGGAGAAGGCCGGCATGCACATCACCACGGCGATGAGACCAGGCACCATACTATGCAGCGCTTTGAGGTTGGGGTTGTACCAAACTCGCGTGCGAATGTCTATCGGGAGCAGTTGATCTTCAACCTCCTCTGGCAGAGATGAGAGTGTGGCGATGAAAGCCTGGGTGCGACCAGCAAGCTGGCCCAGCATCTGGGCAGCGACACCTGGGTTGGTGCCATCCAGAATGACCTGAAGATGGCCTGTCCGCCCCTTATTGACCTGATCCAGCAATCCGGGAGGGACCACCAGCACGCCGTACACTCGTCCTTCGAGCAGTAACTCATCAATCTCCTCACTGCTGGAGAGGTCATAGCGCAGATCAATGGTGTCATCCTGGGTCACAGCAGCCATGTACCGGCGCGACAGGGAAGACTTGTCCTGGTCGAAAATCGCCAACGGGAAGCGATCAACGTCCCACGTGAAGAGATAGGATAACATCAACAGCATGAAAGCTGGCGAGACAAATACCAGGAAGAGAGTCCTGGCGTCTCGCACAATGTGGGTGAGCTCCTTGCTGCTGGTGGCACCGATACGTCGCAGTGTCTCTCTCATGGTTCTGACCGGTCAAAGGCTCTCTTGATAAGCAGGGTTGCTAAGAGTATCACAATCATTTTCAGCACACAAGGTCCTCCCGCAACTTCTTGTCTGTTCGATGCCGCGCCTCAGCGAGGTCAAGTGTATCATGAACTGTCCCTACGCTGAGGTGCTAATCGAATCGCTTTCGCAAAATGGTTAAGGTTACTGCGTTGATGACCACGCCCAAGATGCCCAAGGCCACCAACTCCTTCCAGAACATGTTGATCCCCGCGCCCTTGAGCATGATATCACGCATGATCAATAACCAGTGCTTAATGGGTACAAGATTGGCGATCATCTGCATCAGTGGGGGCATGGTGTCCACAGGGAAGGCGTACCCGGAAAAGACGATCCCCACCATAGCCACTATCATGACTAGGAGCAGGGCTTGTAATTGCGTGCGAGAGAAGCCTGAAATCAGCAGCCCCCAGCCCAACTCGACGAAGATATAGAACAAGGCCAGCACCAGGAGCAAGAGCAGAGAGCCCTTCATCGGCACACCGAAGATGAAGATGGTGATGCCCAGCATCAGCAAGAAGTCAATGTATGAAATGACCACGGCAGGGATCGCCTTGCCGATGATCAGTTCCCAGGGACGGATGGGTGTGACCATCAACTGCTCAAAGGTTCCTAACTCCCTCTCTCGGGCAATGCTTATGGCAGCTACCATCAGGGCCACTATCTCGAGCATGAAACCCATCTCCGAGGGAACGGTATAGTTGGCCTGCGATAGCTCCTCGTTGAACCATACGCGCACGTCTGTCTTGATGGCCTCTCCCAGTTCAGTTGTCATGTTTCCCCAACTCTGCAGAGCTCTCTCCTGGCCATAACTCGCAATCACCCCGAGGGCGCTCATCTCCGCGGCACGGGCAGCTGAAGGGTCGGAGCCGTCGAGAATGACCTGCACTTGAGGCGATTCAGACCCTGGCACGGCGAGTCCCTCCCCAAAACCCGCTGGGATAAGCACGCCGGTAGTCACCGTGCCTGCGTCAATCAGCGCATGCAACTGTCCCTCGTTGGCAGGGTAATAGTCGGCATCGAAGGTTCCCGAGTTCTCTAAGGCCAGTACCAGGGCCCGACTGGCCTCGGTGTGATCCTGATCCACAATGGCTGTGGGTAGATGCTGGATGTCTGCTGAGGTGGACCAGGCGATGAGTATCAGCTCCGAGACCGGGCCTAGGATTATGAATGACACCAGGAGGACGTCCCGGCGCAGGTGTATGAATTCCTTTGTGAGCAGATGCCATATTCGACGAAACATATCGGCTATGCCAGTTTCTTTTTGAAGGTGATGATAGCGATTGCGGTCACCAATATGCCCATCACTAGCAAGGTGACAGCGAAGGGCCAGAGCGAACCCAAGTCCAACCCCTTCAGGAACAAGCCGCGGCTGATCGTCACGTAGTGCGTTGTGGGTATCATGTAAGCTTCCATCTTCATTATCGGCGGCATGCTGGCGATGGGATAGAGGAGCCCCGACATGAAGAAGCCTGGGAAGAGGAATATCAACAGCGCGCATACCATGGCTGCTTGCTGGCTCGGCACAAAGACGGAGATGACCAGGGATATGCTCAGGGTAGCCAGGAAGAAATCTGCCGAGAGGAGAATGTACAGCAAGGAGCTCCCTCGGAAGGGGGTGCCGAACCAATAGATGCCTACCAGGGCGCAAAGCACTGCGCTTACCAGGCCGCTGAAGACGTAGGGGATGAGCTTGCCGATCAACAGTTCTGAGCGCCTTATAGGGGTGGCGATCAACGCCTCCAGTGTTCCCTTCTCCTTCTCCGCAGCCAGAGCCAGCGTGGCAGCGACCGCTGGCATCCCCAGAACACTGGCGATCAAACCCGGCACCCAGCCGATGATGGGCTTCAGGGTAGGATTGTACCAGGTGCGCATCCGCAGGTCTATCGGTGTCAGTTGGCCCGCGTCAACCCCTTGACGTTCAAGGGCTTCCCCCAGTATCTCCAGGGCCAGACGCTGGGTGTAGCCCCCGATGTGGGTTATGGCGTGATTGGCGGTATTAGGATCGGTGCCATCAACGATGACCTGCAGACTTGCTTCGCGACCAGCAAGCAGGTCCCTTTCAAAGCCGGCCGGGATGACCAGCGCTGCCTTTGCCTGCCTAGCTTGCAGCCTGTTTTCCAGTTCGGCGTAATCGTCGGGCCAGTAGCGGATCAGGATATCGCCGGTGCTGGCCAAGCCATCCCGGTAGCGGCGCGACATCATGCTTTGATCGTAGTCTAGGATGGCGATGGCCACGTTCCTGATCTCCACCGACATGGAATACCCAAACACAAGGAGCAGGATGACCGGTGACAGGGTCACCAGTATCAGGGTCCTCCTGTCGCGCAGGATGTGCCATGTCTCCTTGCGCATGATGGAGAGCGTTCTTCTGAGATTCATTGTCTTTCCGGTCTGGACGATACCAAGCGTCTCAACCCTAAATGCGGCGTATGAGCCACAGGACGACCAGGGCAAAACCCCAAGAGTCGCCGATGGCAGCCACTATC
>Ga0114921_10001654_pt1 | contig 10337 bp, 8 predicted proteins | sample BentaG_FD_87016 | JGI IMG/M metagenome (GOLD analysis project Ga0114921, IMG submission 87016) | Deep subsurface microbial communities from South Atlantic Ocean to uncover new lineages of life (NeLLi) - Benguela_00093 metaG | ecosystem: Environmental > Aquatic > Marine > Oceanic > Sediment ...
TCTGAAGCAGTCAGGGGTGAGGGAGGGGTACTACGCAATGGAGAAGGCTATCGTTTCATGCCTGATTACACACCAAACGGTGACCTGGCACCACGAGACATAGTAGCCCGCAGCATACTATACGAGATAGGGAAAACAGACTCAGACAAAGTCTTCATTGACGTTACGCATTTGCCACCGCGCATTGTTACCACCCGGTTTCCAAATATATACCGCTTCTGCCTGGAACAGGGCTTGGATATTACCAAAGATCTGATACCGGTAGCACCAGCAGCTCATTACATGATCGGTGGCATCAAGATCAATAGCTGGGGAGAAACCAACATATCTGGACTATTCGCCAGCGGTGAAACTGCCTGCGCTAGCGTTCATGGAGCTAACCGGCTAGCTTCAAACTCGCTCCTTGAAGCGGTTGTATTCAGCAGAAGAATTATTAAGAAAACCAACGAGAGAGTTAAAACAGAGGCATCAGCTACCAGCCAGAGTGTGAAAGTTCATCACTTACAGAACCAAAGACCAGTGCCACAAACGGTACCGATACCCAGCCTTTCCGCTCTACAACTGCTACACTGGGACAAAGTAGGTATGATACGCAACAAGGAAAGCTTGACCCAAGCAGCCGATATCCTGGCCGCCTGGCAAAAGTCTTTACCTCAGCCTTTGGACCGTGCTTCCTACGAACTAAGCAACCTCATATTAATCGGTCGATTAGTAACTGAAGCCGCTCTCCTTCGAGAAGAGAGCCGAGGAGCTCACTTCAGATCCGATTTCCCCCAGACCTCATCCCGATGGCAACACCATATCGTCTTTACCAAATGTCAAAATAACCTCTAGAGACTATGACCTTGAGGAAATCGCCAGAGTCTATTTTGTTTAATCGGTGATATGAGGTTGGGTATCCTTGTTAGATTACCCAGCCTTTTTAGTAAGCGTGATATCTGTAATATCTGCTTTAACTCTTTCCTATTCTGAACATCTTAGTCCTACATACGGGACACACACCCTGAGTCGCCGGCCTCCCATTCTTCATGATTATTGCCCTAGTATCCTTCATTTCCCTTTTGGCACGACATTTGACACAATAGGCTTGCATTGGTTTACCTCCCCTTTTTGTATGTTTGTATGAAGAATAGACTAATTCTTGCTCAAATGTCAATAGTTAAATTGTACTTTATAATAATTTGTTCAATTCTGCCCAGTGTAAGATTCGGACATCCCTGAGCTGGTGCTCGTGATAAATCACAGCCCAACATATTAGGTTTGACAGTCACTGTGGTAGATACTACAATCTCACCTACAATAATGGATTGGGCTAACCCTGAGTTCGTCCATATAGCTGTAATTAGTGGTTACTGGAGCTAACCAGATGTTTGCCATCAGAGCGGCAAAATTAGACGACCTCAATGCCATTACCGAAATCTATAATGAAGCAGTTTTAACGACGGTCGCCTCGTTTGATACTAAACCAAAGACGAGTACTGAACAGGGGGCTTGGTTTGCCAGCCATGGCCCTAAAAGACCTATTCTCGTTACGGAATTGGACGGCGTCGTCGTTGGCTGGGCATCCCTCAGTGATTGGGCACATCATGACGCCTATGCTGACACGGTTGAGATTTCTCTGTACGTGAAGGAAGAGTTCCGCAGGAGAGGCATTGGGAGAAGGCTTTTGAAGGCCATAATTGAAGAAGGCGAGAAGGTGGGTCTCCACACAGTAATAGCCAGGATTACCCAGGGCAATGAGGAAAGCATCCGTCTTCACGAATCCGTAGGATTCGAACATATTGGCGTTATGAGGGAAGTCGGCCGAAAGTTTGGAAAGCTATTAGACGTATGTCTTATGCAGAAAATCTATCCCTCTAAAGTGCCGGCGACTCCAGACGACAGCACATAGACGGCTACGGCTTGCTACAGCTACTCTACCGCAATGGGAATAAATACGGACCCAGTGATGGGGTAAATGATCTCAAGGAAAACAATCGCCTTGGTTTGCGGCTCACCATTGTCAGCAGTATTAGAAAAGATTAATGTATAAGTAGTTCCTTGCCGTAGATAAGCGAGAAAAGAAAAGCGATCAGAAGCGACCCCTCTGCCGGCTGTCGCATCCTGGGCCTTCGGTTCATAGATCAATGAATTACCCGCTATGGAAAAGGTTATGTTATCACCTTTTTCAAGGTAGAAGTAGCCATCTACTTTGTCGCCATCGGCTAATTTCAGGAGTATTGATAATTCTTCGCCGGCCTCTAGCTCGAATCTCATCTGAGTCATTTGCCATTTTGAAGCGAGTTCTGCCTTCCTGATTATCTCAAGACTTGCCGCGGATGATGGGTGCGTTGGGCCTGATATTTCTGCGCACCCAAGGATGAATACTAGTGATAACACTATAATTGCAGTAAGTATACTCTTGGTCATCTCAAAGCCCTCACTTGGTGTAACTTAATTGAGAAACAGTTGTTAATAGGCAAGTAACTGCTTAACCTCACCCGGATCTGATATTTAAGGAGCATATATTTTAAAAAATCTTTTCGTCTAAGAATACATCAGGCCTGAGGGTTAGTCAATAAAGAACAGCTTAAAAATATAGGTATCTTGACACCATAGGAGCAGGTTGCTCAGTAAATACAAGCCAAAAGAGCAGCCGAGTTGGTCAAGGCTTGACCGTCAGTTTTAGATAAGCTAGGATTTGGTCTGAGAGCCCGATGTTTCCTACGCATCTGAGGGGGATGTCAGTGCTTGATAGTTAAACATAGGCGGAAAGGGATACAGTTTACTATGCGGCACCTAGTGATTCTGGCACTTCTAGTACTAATGGTATTTTCGGCCTGCGCTCCAAAGGGTGAGACGGCTATCACGCCAACACCCGTTAGTCCTTCGGAAAAAGAGGCCGCCTTTGCTGAAGCCAGAAACAAGATGGTAGAGAAACAGATCCGGGGGCGGGGCATCAGCGACCCGAGAGTGCTCGCGGCTATGGCAAAGGTGCCCCGGCATCGCTTTGTACTACAGGAGTATCTCAACCAGGCCTATGCAGACCACCCATTGCCTATCAGCCACGGACAGACCATCTCACAGCCCTACATCGTTGCGCTAATGACTGAATACCTGGCACTCCAGCCCGGGGAGAAAGTACTGGAAATTGGTACCGGATCTGGCTATCAGGCGGCAATTCTGGCTGAACTTACCGACCAGGTCTACACTGTAGAGATAATAGAGCCCCTAGGACAACAAGCAGCCGCCATATTGCAGCAGCTGGGCTACAATGTGCAGACTAAGATCGACGATGGCTACTATGGTTGGCCGGAATATGCCCCGTTTGACGCTATTATTGTAACCTGCGCCCCTGACCATGTGCCGCAACCCCTGACCAGTCAACTCAAGGACGGGGGGAGATTGATCATCCCGGTAGGTCCCCCAGGCCATTACCAGACTCTATGGCTCATCGAGAGAAAGGGCGACCAGTTCCAGTCCACTAACCTAGGAGGCGTGGCATTTGTACCTATGTTACGCGAGTAGTAGATTGCCCCTTTTCTACGATGACTGTCTTATTTTCCTCACCCAGTAACAGGCAACTCCACTCCCCACTAAGTAAGCGGCACCAGCCGCTATCAAGACCCAGGAAAACCCTACCCACAGAGCCAATATTAGGGACACAATAGAGCTGACCACTGAGATACAGCCGTTGATTCCCCAAGCCCATGGAACCAAATCAGGATGCAGGGTGCCCATAATCCTTATACCCGAAGGAAAGGGGACGCCCATGAGGAAGCCGAGCGGTGCCAGAGCCCCCATCGCTGCCACTAGCCTGAGAAATAGAGGCTGACCCAGCAACGCCTCAAAGAAATAAGGGAGAAGCAAGGGATAGAGGAACGCCAGCAGGCCAAGACCAAAGATAACCTGAGGCAGCACCTTGGTTAACCTGGTAGAAAGCAGGCTCCCCAAGCCAGAGCAGACGAAAATGGTGAACAGTACTATTGCGAAAGCGTAGGTGGGCTTGTCCAAGAAAAGGATAAACTTCTGCATAAGTGGGATCTCAATGAAGAAGAAGCCCATGCCCAACGCCGAAAAATAGATGAATAGTTGCCAGCGCACCCCACGAATAAAAGCCTGGCCCTGCCCTCCCCTTTCCCGAGGGCGAAAGCGAAGAGGAACTAAGATAAATAAGGCTGAAGCCAGCACTGCTGAAATCAGCAGTGCTAGTATAATGAGGTAGCCAGCACCTCCGAAGGGCTGCCAGGTCTTGCCCAGACTGTGCCAGACATACGGGGCCTGGTTCCACTTGAAAAGGTGAAAAAAGAATGGCCTGTCGTCCGTGGTGGGGGAAATGTCATAGGTGTAGTCAGCCAGGAAAGCCTCTCTTTCTGAGGCTGGCAGAATGCTGACAAAAGCCTCATAATATACCTCCTCGGGCAGCACATTGTAGCGATTGAGCTCAGCGGGATCTATTCCTGGGAAATAGACCACATCAAATCCCATCCTGTCGCAGAAATCCCTCACAGTGGTGATGTCTTGGGGACTGAAGGGGCTCTCCTTTACCAGCAAGGTGATAGTTTGGAAGCTACGGATGGCAGCCATACGTTGTTCGGGGTGGGATACACCCAAATTCTCTAGTGTGGCTGTCGCCAGTGAAATTAGGCGAACTCCCTCACTGGGTGGCACCTGAATCCAGCGGGTGATGGAGAGGATTCCTCCTGGAGCCAGGTGCCGATAGTACTCCTCAAAGGCCTCCACTGTGTACAAATAGTTCTCCGACAGGCTATAGTCTCCGGCCGCCACTACCCGGAAGCTATCAGTCAGCGACACTTGGACAACGTCAAACAGCTCCTCTGAGCGGTTGAGGTAACTCCTAACCCCTTCGGCAGCCACCTCTACTCGAGGATCGTCGAGAAAGTGGCCCTCCTCCCCAAACCTCTCCAATGCCTCAATCACGAGGGGATTGGAGACCACCATCACTACCGAGGAGCTTTTATAGTGAAGGGCTGTTAGCACATCCAAGCCGCCTTGAGGCTCGATAACCAAGGCCTTGGGATTAGGTGACAAAGCATAGACCAAGGCGCAAGGCAAATACTCAGTGAAATCAGCCTTTTCAGCTTCAACCTGGCTTATGGGACTGAGGTTCTCTCCATCCACAGTTACCCCTAACTGGGATGGTAGCTTTTGGCTATAGTTGAAGCTCAGCCCAGGGGCTGTGTGAATACTGCTGCTCTCGACTACATCCACACGGGAGAAGGCATTCCATCCTGTCCATAAGGTCCGCGCCTGTGGATGAAGCAGAACCTGGCTCAGGCTCTTATGGGGTGACATCCTGATCTCTAGTGTCGCCGGCAAGCTGACTAGCAAGATGATAAGCCCTACGACCCCAAAGAAAGCCAAACCTAGAAGCAGTTTGAAGCGAGGCAATAAGAAAAGGAAAACTGCTGCCAGCCCTATTAAGGCAGCCAGAACCACGCTACCACCGCCACCGAATAGAGATGGACTCACCAGCACCAGAAGACAGCCCAACCCCGAGCCAACCATATTGAACCCATAGATTTTTCCTGCCTGGGATGGCATCTTTGATAGTGCAGCTCCCAGAGCTAGGCCGGTAAAGAAAAAAGGGATAGCTAGGGAAAGGTAGTATACCACTAAATAAAGTAATTGACGGCCTTCCCAGGCCACACGGTAAGAATCGAAGGGGATGCTATTTATCACCAAGTAACTACCCAAGCAGCCCAGAGAGAAGAGAACGGCACAGACCGCCAGCAGGTGGCTTAACTTCTTCATTATCAGGCGGGGAAACAGTGACAAAAAGGAGCCACTGGCACCAAAGCCCAGCAGGGCTAAACTGACCACCATGAAGGCAAAATGATACCACTGGGCTACCGAAAACACCCTGGTCAGAGTAATCTCAAAAAGCAGTGTCGCCGCTGACAGTAGTAGAATTCCTAGGTAAATCAGGAACATCTCTGGCTTTCCCTGCCACAATTGTAACACATATCATTAAGTAGGTTGCCGGAGTCATTGACTAAAACTATATAGTATGTTATTAGCCAAGCATAAAAAGAGGCTGAGGATTTGAGTCCTCAACCTCCTACAATAGTAACTGTTAGAATTAGAATCGTGCCGGCTGCTCGGCTTTTCTCCTAACTTCTTCTTCAATCTTCTTCTATTACTTCCACCTCGGTAGCTAATATGATCTCGCCTGACACGATTCCCTCAACTCTAACCTGAAGCTCTACCGCCGCCGGCTCTCCCGTGATATTTGCTTCACTCACATCCACTGTCTTAATCTCACCTTCAACCCTCACCGTCCAGATGTCGCCATCAATGGTCTTAATGGTTCCTTCAAACTTTACTTCCTCGGCTTCTTGTCCTTCAGCCCCTTGTCCTTCGGCCGCCATTACCTCCACCTCGGTGGCCAGGATGGTGTCTTCCTCAAGCACCCCCTTCACCTTGGCCCGGGCGCCCTCCTCAAGGGTCCCCTCAACCTCCTCCACCTCGCTGAGGTCGAGGATGTAGGTGTTGCCGTCCACGGTTATGAACCACTGCCCTTCCTCCTCGCTGAGGGTTCCCACAAACTTGACCTGCTCAGGCTTGCCTTTGCCCTCGGGCACAAGCAACATGACCACCGGTTTGAGCATGTACTGTCCTGCCCCGGTGACATTTAGCGATCTATCGCCGTCGAAATCCAGCACAAGCCCTTTGATTTCGCCATCCTCAATCGTGAATGGCCTAACAAACTTTAGCCTTCCGCTGGGCACAAAGGCATCATGGTCCATAAAGACATCCTCGTCAATTTTCTCTACAATGGTAGCCTCTGTGATATGCATTCGTAGCTGCGTATAGGTTCCCGCGTCTACCTCTTGGCTACAGACAAATTCCTCTACCCCAACAATCTCCTTTAGGTTGAAACGTACTGGATTCTCTGGATCATCGAAAATGCTAATCCACCTGCTGTCCGGTCCGGCAGCCAGATGAACCTCTATCTTGCTTACCTCTACCCAGACTGCAAAGACATTCGGAGCCGGGGGGTCGGTAACAAAAATTTGAATTGTACCCACTTTGCCTACCAGCGGAGGCGCTGGAGCGCTAACGATGGCGGCCTCTATGGCTGTTCCGTAGCTCTCCCCGGAGGTTTCAAGGGCCTGGGTTAGCACAGGTTTTGTGTCCTCAGTTGCCTGTTGCCAAGCCCCTTCGAGAACTGCTAATTGCTGAACAGCACTCTCCTCCAACTTAGCCTTCAGCTCTTGGATAGTTTTGCCCTCGCCTGTAGCTACTATTACCTGCCTAGCTTCCTCCAGATGCTGAGCAACCATCGGCGCCAGCTTGGCCACCTGCTCAGCCTCTCCCCTCTTGCCCATCTCAACTATCTCCTCTATCCGGCGCTCGGCAAAGGTGATGTGAAGCTCAGTCTTGCCCTCCTCTGAAAGAGTCAACACCAGACGAGCCTGCTCCGTAGCGATTTTAACTGGGTATAAAAGCTCTCCCGGCATGCTATTGTTGGAGGCAGCAACCACTCCACCACTAAGTACAAAAAGGGCTAGAATACTTGCTACCACCGCGACCCACCGCATCCGCCAGCGCGGAGACAGAAAGGGCCTCCTTCCAGGAACCCCTCCGCCAATGCCTATCTTATCCCCGACAGCCCTCACCAGTCCTTTTCTGTGGGCTTTGCTGGATTGCTTTTCCACAACCCTCTCTAGCATAAGCTGCTCTCCTTGAGAGACTGCCTCTGTTCTGGGCTGAGGTTGAGGCTTTTGCCAGAGGCTGGCGGCGGTTTCAAGCAATGGCCGCAATCGGGCTACATACTCCGGATACTGGCGCAAGCAGCTTTCAATATCCACCTCACCAGTTTTGATTTGAGATAGGCATTTGTCTAGTATACTATCAAAGTCTTTCTTCATTTTTCTCCTCCGTTCCCAAGATTTGCCTCAAGGAGGCCAGAGCGCGGTGTTGCAGTGCCTTGACAGCACCTTCAGGCTTCCTGATAATTCGAGCAACCTCCGCATTGCTCAGGCCAGCGAAAAACTTGAGCAAGACCACTTGCCGTTGCTCTTCGGTAATATTTTTCAGGGCTAAGCTAAGCTCTGCTCGGACTAAGGCTCCTTCCATCGTTTCCTGCCCTGTGTCCTCTGTGGACAGTAGCTCCTCCGTCAGGGGCTCTATAGCCACTTTAGCTTTGCGACGGAGGTGATCCGTCACCTGGTTATGGGCAATTCGAAACAGCCATGCCGAAATTGAGAAGCCCCGATAGGTAAAGGACCCGATTCCCTCCACAGCATGCAAGAAAACATTTGCTGTTATGTCCTCAGCAAGGTCGATGTCGCCAACCCTATAACGTAGGTAAGCGTATATTTTGGGGTAGTGGCGCCTGTAAATCTGAGCCCAGGCTTCAGAATCAAAGTCTTTAGCCTTTTGGATGAGGATTGCCTCGTCAGACAGCTCACCCTGTGTATCTTGCAATATTCCCGACCCTGCTTTCTCTAAATAAACCGCCAGCCTCACGCCAGCCTTCTATGCCTCCTATATTATATAACGAATTAGCAAGCGTAAAGATACGGCTGAGAGTATAATCTTCTGTCCAAAACCCCAGCTACCTTCAGCACTTCACAAACAGACGAGATGTTGCGCAAAAAGACAAGAGTGGAAATCCCAGGAGGCCCGATTACCCCTCAAAAATTACAATGTGTCCCATTTTGCTGACATTGGATAGTTCTTACTCGCAGCCTTGACTCCCTTATTTAATTGTGAGTATATTTGTCAGAGTTACTGGATATATCTACCGAAAGTAATCTTACCCCTCACGCTTATAGCACCAAAGCTCGGCATCTTAGGACATTGTGCCATAGGTTTATCTAAGGCTCTATTCAAGAAAGAGGCTTTTTTGATTAAAAGAAAAAGATTCCCCAAGATATTTTTCGGTTGGTGGACTGCTCTAACCGGCGGCATTATACATCTCTGGGTAGCCGGCTATCACACCTACGGATTTTCAGCACTGTTCAAGCCCATCGCTTCAGAGCTGGGCTTTAGTCGGGCAGTGACATCTGTTCCGGCCAGCATTGCCCGGCTTGAAGGGGGTTTTGAGGCACCACTAACAGGGTGGCTAACCGACAGATTTGGCCCGAAGTGGATAATCATTTTCGGTGTCTTCCTCGTCGGTTTGGGTTTCATATTGATGAACTACATCAACTCACTCTGGGCTTTTTATGTGGTCTGGGGAGTCATTGCCGGCACGGGACATAATATCGCCACAAGCATACCGGTGGATAAGGCAATAGCGAACTGGTTCGTCAAGAAAAGAGGGATGGCTGTAAGCCTTAAATGGTTCATTTCTGGACTTTCGGGGGTACTGGTGCTGCCACTTGTTGCCTGGCTAATAACCACCCAAGGCTGGCGAATAACCTGCGTTATAGGCGGGTTGATAATGTGGTTTGTTGGCTTACCTATGGCCTGGTTCTTAATAAAACAGCACCGACCGGAGTACTATGGGTTACTCCCTGATGGCGCTACAGTGGAAGAAGAAACTGCCGAGGCAGGCCAAGTGATAGACAGGGGTGTAAAGTATGCTGCCGAGGTTGAAGAGGTGGAGTTCACCCTTAGACAGGCAATGAGAACACCTACCTATTGGCTACTGCTAGCAGTCAATGCTAGTCATAGCCTGGCGTTACCGGCTTTTAACATACACTGTATACCTTTTCTAACCGATATGGGGATTGCCCCGCTCAAGGCAGCAGGCATGATGGCACTTATGATGGCATCTAGCATTCCGGCAAGGCTTATTGGTGGGTTCATGATTGACCATATGAGCAAAAACCACCTGCGCTTTCTATTAGGAGGAGTGTATCTCCTACAGACTGCCGGGTTTGCGGTCTTCCTGCTAAATCAAACTATAGCTATGATATATGTGTGGTTCATTCTCTATGGTATTGGCACGGGAGCCAGTTTCACCATAATGACTCCGCTTAGGGCACGCTACTTTGGGCGTAAGGCTTTTGGTTCCATCCAGGGAACCTCAATGCTATTTATCACACCAATCGGAGTAGCCGCCCCTATCTACGTTGGCTGGGCATATGACACCACGGGTAGCTATATAACTGCCTTCACCGTAGTCGCGGCATCACTTGCTTTTTCCACGATCCTCGCCCTTTTTGTCCTGCCCCCCAAGCCACCAGCCGAAGTCACTGATATCCGCAAAATCCTGTGAGAATAAACACGGCATATTATGTAAAACTAATTTTCTAGAACAGGACCGGCAAGGCAATCAATCAGCGGCTCCAGCCAGGAACTCCAGCACGGTGGAGTTGAATTCCTCAGGCTTCTCTATCGCCGATGTGTGCCCGGTGGGCATAACCTTAAGCTGTGAGCCA
>Ga0114921_10001655_pt1 | contig 10337 bp, 9 predicted proteins | sample BentaG_FD_87016 | JGI IMG/M metagenome (GOLD analysis project Ga0114921, IMG submission 87016) | Deep subsurface microbial communities from South Atlantic Ocean to uncover new lineages of life (NeLLi) - Benguela_00093 metaG | ecosystem: Environmental > Aquatic > Marine > Oceanic > Sediment ...
CCTCACTTCTGTCCCTGTATAGCGGGACACCGACTGATAGCGGGACACCGACTGCAAGGCCAGCTCGAACCGAAACCATCCCTTCCCAAGTATTGCTTTGTTCAGCCCCGACTTCGCACTCGCGCCGTTAGGTAGATATTGGCCGGGGTTGTCGGGGTCAGCTACGGGCCTGGCCCGCCTGGTCATGTTGCGGGTAGACAGTTCCTCAAGCACCACCATCGCGTTCTTCTCCGCCGGCTGACGCGCAGTTTTTTGGCAGAAGTCCTGCCGACGGCGAGCCTCCCGGCCGCGCAGCGCCCCATAGCGTTGCCGAGTTTTGCTGCGTTTCGCCGAGCGTTTCGCGGCTAGGCCGCACCACCCACGGCAGTACCCACCTCACACACCAACTTGACGCGCTAACCCCAGAGATAAATCCCTGGGTCTGCGCGCTACGACATCCCGGACAACCGTCGAGGACCTCAGTCGTTACGTCGAACTGGACCTGCCGAGGGTGCGCTGAGGGGCGGCGTCCACCGACACTTGACCTCGCGCCGAGATCCACATTGTGCAGGGAAGTTGTGCAGGGAAGTCGTGCAGGGAAGTTGTGCAGGGAAAGCGCGAGAAGCCGTCTACGAAAGGTGGACTTGGGCGCCACTAACCAACTCGGCGCCCGATCCAGCTAACTCAGCGCCTGATCCAGGTCAGCGATCAGATCGTCGGAGCCCTCCAGGCCGACGGAGATCCGCACCGCACTGTCGCTCAGCCCGATCGCGGCGCGCCCCTCGGGGCCCATAGCGCGATGGGTGGTAGTGGCGGGGTGGGTGATCAACGACTTCGCATCGCCGAGGTTGTTGGAAATGTCGATGAGCCGCGTCTTGTCCAGCACCTCGAATGCTCGTTGCTTGCCGGCGTCCTGCTTGCCTGAGGCCGCGTCGAGTTCGAAGGTGACGACCGTGCCGCCCCCGGACATCTGCCGTGTGGCCAGGTCGTACTGCGGGTGCGACGGCAGGAACGGGTAACGCACCCAGCGCACCGCCGGATGGCCTTCGAGGAACTCGGCGATGCGCAATGCCGACTCGCAGCCGTGGGTGATCCGAATAGCCAGTGTCTCAAGGCCTTTGAGCAATACCCAAGCATTGAAGGCGCTAATCGCCGGACCGGTGTGCCGCATCAGCTTCTGCACCGGGCCGTCGATGTACTCCTTGTCGCCGAGGATGGCCCCGCCCAGCACCCTGCCCTGCCCGTCGATGTGCTTGGTGCCCGAATACACCACCACGTCGACACCGAGCGGAAAGCCCTGCTGCAGTAGCGGGGTGGCAAAGACGTTGTCCAACACCACTTTTGCCCCGGCAGCGTGGGCAAGCTCACAGACCGCGGCGATGTCGACCAGGGACTGCATCGGATTGGACGGCGTCTCGAAGAACACCGCCTGGGTGGGCACCGACAGCGCCTCCTCCCACTGCGACAGGTCGTCGCCGTCGACGAACACCGTCTCCACGCCCCAGCGGGGCAGAATCTCGTCGCACACCACGAAGCAGGATCCGAACAGGCTGCGCGCGGCGACCAGGCGGTCCCCTGCGGCCAGCAGCGCACCCAGCGACGTGAACACCGCCGCCATGCCCGTGGCGGTGGCGAACGCCGCCGGTGCGCCCTCGATCAGGCGCAGCCGCTCCTCGAACATCGTGATGGTCGGGTTGCCGTAGCGGGAGTACACGTAACGGTCGACCTCACCGGCGAACGCCTTCTCCGCATCCGCGGCGGTGTCGTAGACATATCCCGACGTCAGATACATCGCCTCGGCGGTCTCTTCGAAGCCTGACCGCAGCAGCCCGTCTCGCACCCCGAGGGTGGCCTGGCTGACGCCGTCGGCAAGCGGGGCCGGGATGCGTACAGACGGAGGCGGGGGGCCAGCAGCCGTATCGTCGCTCATGTCTGCTTCCACGGCAGCCCGATCGCGCGCCATCCCGCGGCGCCGCGGTGCCCGTGCTCGTCGGGGTCGCCCTCGAACCCGTCCAGGACGTTGTACGCCGGGGTGATCCCGGCTGCGGTTGCGGCCTTGGCGGCACCGATGGAACGGTTGCCCGACCGGCACAGGAACACCACCGGCCGCTGCCCCGGCGTCAGACCGGACTCCTGGATCCGTTCCAAGAGATCTTCGACGAACCTGTCGTTGCGTTTCCCGTCGGCACCGCTCCACTCGATGTAAACGACGTCACGGCCGAGGCCGGATAGGTCCGGCACACCTACGAAACGCCATTCCGCAGCACTCCGAACGTCGACCAGCACCGCTTCGGGATTGTCGATGAGCAGCTTCCAGGCCTCGTCGGGCGTGATGTCTCCCGCGTAGCTCACGCACGTGAGTCTATCCTGGACCGGCCGAGCAGACCTTCCACGTTCCGTCCTCGCGGGCGAACGGCACCCGGGCTTCGATCTTGGAGTCGGGTATCTTCTCGAAGTGGTAGGTCACCGTGGCCGTGGCCAGGTCGCCGTCGATGGACACTCCGGTCACGTCGTCGACGTATCGCGCACCCTGCTTCTTGATCGACGATCGTTGCCGGGCAAGAACATCGGCCTCGTCGCCGGCCATTGCAGCGCAGCTGTAGCCGCGATAGTCGGCGTAGTCCTCGCGCTGCAACGCGTCGTTCTGCGCGACGGCCGCCCGGACGACGCGCTGCTCGTCACTCCGACCGTCCCCGCCGGTGAGGGTGAGGAGCCCGACCACGATCAGGACGACCACGATGATCGCCAGCGCGGCCAGGAATGGCCAAGGGCTGGACCCGTCGTCGCCGGCCTCGGATTCGGGGGAACTGCTCACGGCTGCCCGAGCTTACACAGAGCGGCCGACATCTGTCGGACCCTGTCGCGGGCGGTCGTCAGAGTCGGCGCGGTGGCCAGCGCCAGCCCGAGCCGACGTCGCCCGTAACCCTCGCTGCCCCCCCAGCCCTGCGGGCCCTGGTGGTCGAACACCCGCACTTCGCTTTCGGGTACCGCGAGGGCCTCGGCCAGCACACCGGCGAGGTCCGGTTCGGAGTCGTCGTCCCGAGCAGCGTGCCCACGTACCGACTTGTGATCGGCATACACCACCTCGGCGGCACCGGGTGAGATCATGATGGTGTCCACGGCCAGACCGAGGATGGCCCTGGCCTGCAGTTCGACTTCCGAGAGCCGCTGAGTGCGCAGCGTAACCAGCCCGCCGTCACCCGGCCGAACCGTGAGGTCGGTGAAGTACACCTCGTCGCCGGCGACCAGCAGCTCGACGCCGAAGACTCCACAGCCACCGAGCGCGTTGACGATCCGCGCGGCAATCGACTTCGCCGCGTCCAGCGCCGCACCGTCCATCTCCTGCGGCTGCCAGGACTGCAGCACCTCGCCATCGACCTGACGATGGCCGATGGGCTCGCAGAAGTGCAGCACCGGCCCGTGCGGGCTCATAACCCGCACGGTAAGCAGGGTGATCTCGTAGTCGATTTCTACAACGGTCTCGGCCAACACCCGGTTGCGGGTGATTCGGCCACCAGCGGAAACCGCGCGCCGCCATGCCGGCTCGATGTCCCCGGACCTCAACAACACCGACTCGCCCTGACCGGGCACCGCCACCACCGGCTTGACCACCAGCGGGAACCCCGCGTGCTGTGCCACCGCGGTGAGTTCGTCCACCGACCCGGCGAACCAGAACGGCGCGGTCGGCAGCCCGAGCTCGTCGGCGGCCAGCCGCCGCATGCCCTCACGGTCCATGGCGAGCCGGGCGCTGCGGGCACTGGGCGCCAGTTCGGCGCCGTTGCTCTCTGCGGCCGCAGCGAGAGCGTCGAACGCAACCGCGTCTGTGGCAGTCACCACGAACCGCGGCTTTTCCCGCTCTACCACTGCGGCCAGCGCGTCCGGATCGGTCATCTTGGCCACCACCGAGCGGTCGGCGACCCCGTGCGCAGGCGCGTCGGCATAGCGGTCGACGGCGATCACCTCGGCTCCCAGCCGCTGAAGAGCGATTGTGAGTTCGCGTTCCAGCTCTCCCGAGCCGAGCAGCAGCACCCTGACCCGGGTCTGGTCCGCCCCGTCGGGCGCGGGTTGAGTGGTCGGCTCAACTTCAGTATTGAACAATGGGCGCCTTTCCGACCCAGGTGTCGTCGTCCAGCATCCCCACCATCGCGTGTGCGCAATCGGCAAAGCTGATTTTCGACATGGCGCTATAGGTGTGGAAGCCCAACCGGTACTTTCCCGTCTTTGCGCCGGGCCTCATTTGCAAGGGGCGAATGCCGATCCAGCGAATATCCCTGCTCTCCTCCAGCAGCGCCAACTGATGCTCCTTGTCGGTGTGCCGATGCTTCAGGAAGTGCTCGGAATAAAAGCGCACGAACCTTGAACCCCAGGTGACGGCGTCCTCCTTCACGATGTTGCTACCTCCCCCGCACCAGACCAACCGGGGTACTTTGTTTGGACGGTGCTGACGCATGGCGGCAAGAATATTCCGGGTAGCGTCGGTACACAGATCCGGCGGTGAGGTTTTTTCGTCCACGCCGATCGCAAACAATGCCGCCTGCGTTCCCGCCGGCAGTGCACGCATGACGTCGGTGGGCGACAACGCATCCCCCTGCACAACGGTCACCTTTTCCGATACTGCATCCGGCAGTTTGCCGGGGGTTCGCACGAGCACCGTCACATCGTGGCCGGCCTGCAAACACTGGTTCAGGCATTCCCGACCCAACTGTCCGGTCGCACCAAACAGGGTCACCTTCATGGCAGGGGCACCTCCAAACGCGATCCGGCCGCCGCCCAAGGATAGGGGGCGAGGATGGGAGGTGTCGGCACGTACCGTGTTGCACGGACCCGACCTGGAGGCGGCCATGCTCAACCGGAGGTAGGAAGCGGTGCCAACCACCCGCCATCGAGCGCCACGGGCGTCGAACTGGGAGCGCCTGGCCGGGGCCGTCACCGGGCGCCACAGCTGGGTGATCGCCTTGACCGTCGTCCTGTTCGCCGGCGCTTCGATGATGATGATCGGTCAAAACGACTCCGGTGACCAGTCACCCGTCTCGCTGCCCCCCTCCGCGGATTCAGCGCGGGTCGACGCCTTGCTGGGCGACTTCCCCGATGGCGATCAGGCCCCCGTGATTCTGGTGATCACCCGGTCCGACGGAGCAGTGCTCACGCCCGCCGACCTGACCGCGGCGGCACAGTCCGCCGACCGGATGCGCGCCACCGCGCGCGAAGGTCCCGGCGATGCGGCGCCGGTGATCACCTCAGCCGATGGACGGGCCGCGATTGCCACGGTGCCGCTGAGCGCCGACCTGTCCGGATTCGACTTGACCGATCAGGTCACCGCCCAACGCGACGCCGCGGCCCGTGGCCTGCAGAGCGGCCTCAACGCACAGGTCACCGGCGGGCCGGCCTTCGGCGCCGACATCGCCGATTCCTTCTCCAACGCCAATATCACGTTGTTGGCGGTCGCGGCCCTGGTGGTGGCGCTGCTGTTGATCATCACCTACCGCTCCCCCGTGCTGTGGCTGGTTCCGCTCACGGTGATCGGATTCGCCGACCGAGTGGCCACCTCGGCGGGCACGGGCGTCGCCGATCTAGGGGGCCTGACCTTCGACGGATCCACGTCCGGTATCACCAGCGTGCTGGTATTCGGGGCGGGCACCAATTACGCCCTGCTGATGATCTCCCGCTACCGGGAGGAGCTGCGAGCGTTGCCAGGTCATCGCGACGCGCTGCGTACCGCCGTGCGCCACGCCGGACCAGCGATCCTGGCCAGCAACGCCACAGTGGTGCTGGCTCTGCTCACGCTGACACTGGCCGTCTCACCGAGCACTCGCAGCCTCGGCGTGTTGGCCGCCACCGGACTCGTTGTCGCATTGATGTTTGTGCTACTGGTCCTGCCGCCACTGCTCGCGCTGTGCGGACGGGGTTTGTTCTGGCCCTTCATTCCCCGCCCCGGCAACGGGCTGGCCACCGGAACGGGCCTGTGGCATCGAATCGCCGATGCGGTGGCCCGTCGGCCCGGCCGGGTTGCGACAGTGGCGATCACGATGCTGGCGCTGCTGTCCGTCGGCCTGCTGGGAACTCCCGTCGGCCTTTCTCAGACCGAACAGTTTCGGGTCGAGGCCGAGTCGGTTTCCGGGTTCAACACGCTCGCAGGGCATTTCCCGGGCGGGCTTGCGGACCCTACGATCGTGGTCGCCTCCACCGACCACGCCGCGCAGGTGCAACGGGCGATCGCAGCCACCCCCGGCGTCGTGTCGGTCAACCAGGCTGGCCGATCAGGAACCGGCCTGACCAAGTGGTCGGTCGTCATCGATGCCGACCCCGCATCCCAGGATGCATTCAGAACTGTCGGTGCACTCCGGGACTCGACAACCGCCGCGGATCCCTCGGCCTTGGTCGGCGGATCCGACGCCAAGGCCTCAGACACCCACGACGCCGCCGTACGAGACCGGCTGGTGCTGATCCCGGCCATCCTCGCCGTCGTGCTGATCGTGCTCTACGTGTTGCTGCGTTCGGCGCTGGCACCGCTGATACTTGTTGGCACCACCGTGCTGAGCACGCTGGCGGCGCTGGGCCTGGGGAGCTGGGTGAGTGTGCATGTGGTCGGCTTTCCCGCCCTGGATGACACCACTGGGCTGTTCGCGTTCCTGTTCCTGGTCGCGCTGGGTGTGGACTACACCATTTTCCTGGTCACCCGGGCGCGGGAGGAAACACCCGAACACGGCACCCCCGGGGGCATCGTGCGCGCGGTCTCGGCCACCGGCGCGGTCATCACGAGCGCGGGCATAGTGCTGGCCGCCGTGTTCTGCATGCTCGGAGTTCTCCCACTGATCGTCCTGACGCAGTTGGGCATCATCGTGGGCCTCGGCATTCTGCTGGACACCTTCGTGGTTCGCACCGTGGTGATCCCCGCATTGTTCACCCTGATCGGTCCGCGGATCTGGTGGCCGGCTGCTATCGAACCCGGTGCTAGCCGGCCTCTTGCTCATGGTGCCAGTCGATGACCCCGGACTTGACCAACAGAAGCAGGCTGACGACCAGTACCCAGATCGGAAATGCCAGGGTGATCCACATACTGAGGTCGCTGGTGATCAGCAGGCCTAGGGCCACCAGATAGGTGGTCACAACGAGCCACCGCGACATCAGACCGGTCTTGAGCCAAATGGTGGCCAGCGAAATCATGAACACCGCCGCCATCCGCAGCGCAAAGGTGTTGCCGAGCGCCAGCATCAGCGTCTGCCGGAACACGGCCCCGGCATTGGCCGCCGGGTCGCCCACGGCGTCACTGGCTATGTTGCTGGCCACCAGCCCGGCACCGACAGCCGACGCGGTGAACGTCATCGCCAAGAACAAGAACCCGCTGCCCAGAAACACCGACGAGAAGAACCGGTCCTCGTACTGGCCGAAGCCGTCTCGCACCACACCGATGAACCACAGAAACGCGATGCCGGCGAACGGTATCAGCACGGAAGCGACTTTGATCCGGGTACCGTCGACGTCCAGCCACTGTGAGCCGGGTTCGGCGCCTTCCGGCAGCGCGGTACGGATCAGGATCAGCGCGGTGCCGAAAAACAGCGCGAACAGCACACCCGCCGCTGCCGCGGCCCTTGGCGTGGACAGCTGGCGGATGGGACGGGCGGGCAGATGATCGACCACCGCGTCATAGTCTCACCGCCGTCGAGAATGAGACTGCTGCGGCGCCCTCCGGCGTGTCGTCGGCGGGCTACGCCTGACCCGACAGCAGTCGCACCATCAGTGCGTTGCATTCGGCGAGCAAGGAACCATCGGCGTCGGTGAGTTCGGCGGTGACGAAAGCCTTGCGGCCCTCGCCCTTGTCGATGCGCCCCCGCACGAGAAGCGGGGTGCCGATCGGGGTCACCTGGCGGTAGTCGACGTGTAGGTAGGCGGTGCGGCTGATCGGCCGACCGCCGGCGTGCACGACCATGCCGCACACCCAGTCGAACAGCAACGGCAGCACGCCACCGTGCACCGCCTTGTTCCCGCCGACGTGGTAGCGGCTGAACTGGCCGCGGAGTTCGACACCGGTGCTGTCGAACTTCGTCACCGTCCACGGCGGCAGCAGCAGGCTGCCCATCCCCGGCATGTCCGACGCTCGCCCGGCGGGTCCCACCCTTTCCAGTGCTTCGAACGGGGCCAGTAGCTTGACGAGTTCTTCGGCACGACCCGCCGCGGTGTCCCAGCCGTCGTCGTCCGGGTCGGCCGACACAGCCAGATCCTGCAACCGGCGCATCGCCGTGACGAACCTGACGAAGCCGGGCGCCGGGTCGACGACGTCGAACTCCGGGAAGTCGCCGCGCTGGTCGTATTCGGAGTCGAGCTCCCACGGGCCGTCCGTCACCCGCGGGCCAGCAAGACGTCGCGGCGCACAATCGTTTGATCACGGCCCGGGCCGACGCCGATGCACGAAACATGTGCGCCGGCAAGCTCTTCCAGTCGCGACACGTAGTCACGGGCTTTGGCCGGCAGATCACTGAACTCGCGCGCCCCGGAGATGTCCTCCCACCAGCCCGGCAGCTCCTCGTAGACCGGCTCGGCGCGGGCAATATCAGATTGGGTCATCGGCATCTCATCGGTGTGCTTGCCATCGACGGTGTAGCCGACGCACACCGGGACGGTTTCCAGGCCAGAGAGCACGTCGAGCTTGGTCAGGAAGAAGTCGGTGATGCCGTTGACTCGGGCGGCGTAGCGGGCTATGACCGCGTCGAACCAGCCGCAACGGCGGCGCCGGCCGGTCGTCACACCTACCTCGCCGCCGGTCTTGGACAGGTACTCGCCGTTGGCGTCGAACAGCTCCGTCGGGAACGGGCCTGAGCCCACCCGGGTGGTGTAGGCCTTGAGGATTCCCAGCACAGTGGTGATCCGGGTGGGCCCGATGCCAGAGCCGACGGCCGCGCCGCCCGCGGTCGGATTCGACGACGTGACGAACGGATAGGTGCCGTGGTCGACGTCGAGCAGCGTGCCCTGCGAACCTTCCAGCAGCACGGTCTCGCCGGCTTGCAGCGCGGTGCCCAGCAGCAGCCGAGTGTCGGCGATGCGATGTGAGAACCCTTGCGCCTGTTCCAGCAGTGCGTCGAGAACCTCGGTGGGTTCCAGCGCCCTGCGGTTGTAGATCTTCACGAGCACTTGGTTCTTGAACTCCAGCGCGGCCTCGATCTTCTGAGCCAGCAGCACCTCATCGAGCACGTCGGCGACGCGGATGCCGATGCGCGCGATCTTGTCCTGGTAGCAAGGCCCGATGCCACGCCCGGTGGTGCCGATCTTCCTGCTGCCCATGTAGCGCTCGGTCACCTTGTCGATCGCCACGTGATACGGCATTAGCAGATGGGCATCAGCCGAGATCAGCAGCCGGGAGGTGTCGATCTGGCGGTCTTCCAGACCCTGCAGCTCGGCGAGCAGCACACCAGGGTCCACCACCACACCGTTGCCGATGACGTTGGTGACGCCGGGGGTCAGGATGCCGGACGGAATCAGATGCAGCGCGAAGTTCTCACCGGTGGGCAGCACAACCGTGTGCCCGGCGTTGTTGCCGCCCTGATAGCGCACAACCCATTGCACCCGTCCACCGAGCAGATCGGTGGCCTTACCCTTGCCCTCATCGCCCCATTGGGCGCCGATCAGGACGATTGCCGGCATGGCGGTTCTCCCACTTGCATCTCCCGCTTATTGTGGTCCAGCCGGTGAATTACCCTATCCGACCTGATCCCGACCCGTTTGCGAGGAGCAGTGTCGCCCGTGGCCGATCCCAGGGAAGACGTCGGGGTGACCCGTCAGGAGATCGACGTTCAACCGCCACTCCGAGGGATGGCTGCGGGTCGATCCGCGGGGGTGAAGTAAACGCGCGTGCCGTGCCGCGGGACGACAACCGGCGCGGCGCGCGACGACGGGGCCTCCGGGCGGTCACTGACCGGCTGGAAGTCGCCGTGCCGGAGCATGGTGTGCAGCATCGTCGTCAACTCGCACATCGAGAAGCTCGCCCCAATGCACCGCTTGATGCCGCCGCCGAACGGTATCCAGGCATACGGGTGGGGTCGCTCGCCGAGGAACCGTTCCGGCCGAAACTCGTTCGGGTCGGGATAGGTCTGCGGGTCGCGGTTGACGGCGTCGAGCAGCAGGACGATCCGGGTGCCCGGGTCCAGCGTGTAGTCGCCGAGGCGGTAGCGGCCCACGGTCATCCGGCCGGTGATCGGGGCGGGCGGTCGCAGCCGCAGCGTCTCGTTGATCACCGCCTGCGTGTACTCGGTCTGGCCCGACTCCGCGTCGCCACGCAGCCGCGCCAGCACCTGCGGATGGTGCAGTACCAGGTCGATCAGCCAGGCGAAAGTGGTCGCCGTCGTCTCGTGCCCGGCCAGCATCAG
>Ga0114921_10001656_pt1 | contig 10337 bp, 7 predicted proteins | sample BentaG_FD_87016 | JGI IMG/M metagenome (GOLD analysis project Ga0114921, IMG submission 87016) | Deep subsurface microbial communities from South Atlantic Ocean to uncover new lineages of life (NeLLi) - Benguela_00093 metaG | ecosystem: Environmental > Aquatic > Marine > Oceanic > Sediment ...
GCGTAATTATGATCTGAATATAGCGTATATATTAGAGCAAAAAAAGTTAGAAAAAGATAGCCATTTATTAAGTAATTTTCCTATATCCAAAATGGTAAAATATGGATGGATTCCAAAAAGAAATAATAAGATTGCCAAAAAGAAATCAAAAATAAGGCGGAAGACCTTATCCCCTGATGATTCTTTTAGATTTACATCATTTTTATAGTAAGATTTCATCATTTTTGTCCCTATTTTTAAACTCTCCTTAATTCTGGATCGCTGTAGTAGACATAAAACTAAACTAATTATTAATAAAGGGATGTAAATAAAAACTAGAAGTTGATTAAAATTACCACCCTTCAAATAATCCCATATAATCACATTCGATATAATTGAATCAAAGGTTTTCGCAATTATTAATGGGAATAACCACTTTCTTCTTATTATAGTCAGCGATAGCATTAAACCTATTAGAAATGATTTAATGAACCAGATGACTCCAAAATAATAATTAACCGAAAAAAAAACGGGATTTAATAGAACTTCATAAAATGCAAAGTAGAAGGTTGATATCATCACAGCTGATAGTTTGTTAAAATGTTCGCTCCCTCTTTTTGAAATCAAACCTCTGAAAATGGTTTCTTCTGAAAATGAAATACTAAACTGAATAATACTTAAGGAAAACATAAATAATACAATATTGTCTAGTAACAAAAATGAGTTCTCGGTTTCGAAAACTAGTGAAATCGCACGATAGGATACGGTTTGGGGTAAACTAATTATGGTCAAAAATTCAAGTGGGATCAATATAAGGAAGAATAATAGGACGCTATAAAGTAGTTGATAAAGATAATTTTTTTTTGTTATGTTATAAAGTTTCAGATAACCTATATGAAGCGTTAAACCTTCTTTAAGATTCTTCGATTCTTCCGATTTAATTTTACTATAAACAAATAAAAATAATATTATTATACAAAAAATCAATATAGCCCTAATAAAGTTAAATAACACTCCAAACAATGCTGAGGATCGATTTGCAATAAGTGGTAATACTGTCCATTCTAGGATTTGAAAAACAAAAATTATTAAAAATATCGGAACGACTTCATAAAAAAGAAATTTAAAGCGTTTTGAAGCTATTTCTCTCCGATTAAGAGATATTATTCTACCCATAAATGCTCATCATTTCTATAACATAAATTAAGATAAATAAAAGAAGATTCCTTAAGAATTTTTATGAAGACTAAAACCAGAAAGCCTTTATGTTAATGAAGTGGAACATAGATGCTGATGATAGATAATTTATCCAGTTAATAAATAAGCTTAAAATAAGTTACTTGTTATCTTTATGTCAAGAATATACTAAAGATAACAGATTTTTTCATTGAAATTATAATGACCGAATGGAATTCATTTAAGCGCGTGGAAGCGGTCTTTAATAGAGATATTCCGGATAGGGTGCCCAAATTTGAAATTTCGATTGAAATTCCTGAGTTAAATCCCATTGTTGATAGTCAACTATTAAGCCCTGCGATTTTATTTTTCTCACCTCAAATAATTGACATGTTCCATCATAAGCCCTCTTTAATCTCACAAGTGGAACAAACCGTGAGAAATCCACGCGGCCTTGAAAAGCTCCTTGGAGGGTCCCTTAAAAAAGCTATTCGAATCCATATAGAGTTCAATTATGACATATATCTTGCGTTTCCCGGCGCGCCAATGGTTTATAAAAACAAGATTTTCGAAGATTTTCACGCTGAAGAGGATAATAAAGTTGTAAGAGGACTTGATGGGAGGCTTGTATGGCGTACCAGTCCTGATGGAGCTCATACAAGACACGGTTTTTTGCAATCTCCTGAAGATTGGGAAAAATATTTAGATTTTGATGCTGATCATCCAGGAAATAATATTCTAGTTAAAAGAACAATTGATGCCTGTAGAAACATTGACATCGTACCAGCCTTTTTCTTATTTGGATGTGGATTTTTTGAAGAATTATGCGGTATGTTTGGGTTTGAAAAAATATTCAAGCTATTGATAAAGGATAAGGGGTTCATTAAAGAAGCGGTTAATGAAATGAGTGAATATTCCATTGCAGTTGGAGAAAAAATCATTGAAGAAGGTGGTGAATATATCTATATGACTAACGATCTCGGTCTTAAAGGAACAAGCATCATTTCTCCGCAGATGTTCAGGGAGTTTTTTAAACCAGGGATTAAGAAATTCTGTAAAAAGATGCATGACCTTGGAGGTAAAGTATTAATGCATTCTTGTGGATACGTAACGGAAATGCTGCCAGATTTTGTAGAAATGGGAATTGATGCTCTCCATCCAATAGAAGAAGCGGCGGGAAACGATATTGTTGAGGTAAAGAAGAAATTCGGAAAAGATTTAGTATTAATGGGAAATGTTCCTATACCACTATTAACTCATGGAACTCCCAAAGAAGTTACTGAATATGTGAAATATTTATTAGAAAATGTATCTAAAGATGGAGGTCACGTAATTTCATCATCACATTCTGTTACAAAATGGTGCAAATTAGAAAACTTTTTAGCCTACAGCAAGGCAGTTGATGATTATGGAGCATATCCTATTAATTTTTAATTCATACTTTTTTTGATATAAATTCACTTTTGTTTAATTTCAGACGAGCTATTTGTATTTATCCCATTAATAATTAAGCTTAAAAACTGTAATTTGTTATCAATATGTTAAGAATATACTAAGTATAACTAAGTTTTCGTCGATGCTATATAAAAAGGAAAGACCTGCTATTTTAATGCTTAAAGATGGCCGTTATTTCGAAGGGATTGGCTTTGGAGCGACAAAAAAGGCTTCTGGTGAAATAGTCTTTACCACAATTACTGGTGCTGGATATAATGAGACACTCACAGATCCTTCTTATAATGGGCAAATAGTAGTAATGACTCATCCATTAGTAGGGAATTATGGCGTTCCAGCCTGGGAAAAAGACGGATATGGTATTAACAAATATTTCGAATCAGATTCAATAAAGGTGAGCGGATTTGTTGTAAATGAATGCTGTAAAAACCCAAGCCACTACGAAAGCGTAAAAACTTTGAACGAATTTTTACTGGAAGAAAATATTCCTGGGATCGAGTGGATAGACACAAGAGCTATTACAAAAGTTTTAAGAGAAGAAGGAGTCCAATTAGGGTTGCTTGCAGTTTTCAATCCAGAAGAAACTCCCGATATTGATGAATTAAAAGCTGAAGTCAAACGAGTAGAGGATCCCAATCTTAGACATTTAGCTAGTGAAGTATCTACTAAGGGAGTTAAGATTTTTAGTCCTTTAAAACCACGAGGAAAAGTTGTTGTTGTCGATTTAGGTGTAAAAAATAACATATTGCGAAATTTTGTAGAGAGAAATATAGAAGTGATTTCTGTTCCTTATAACTTTTCGTATGAAGATATTATGGCGTATAAACCTGATGGTGTATTTATTTCCAATGGCCCCGGAGATCCCGTTACATACAAAAGCGCAATTGACGTTGCTTGTGAATTAATTAATAATAGCATCCCTACAATGGGAATATGCTTAGGAAATCAAATAATTGCCTTAGCTGCTGGAGGTTCCTCCTATAAATTGAAGTACGGTCATAGAGGTGGAAACAAAACTGTAATAAATCCTAAAACTAAACAATGTTATATCACATCTCAGAACCATGGTTTTTGCGTAAAAGATTTTGAACGAGGGGGATTTAATGAGTTTTTGACTAATATCGATGATAATTCCAACGAGGGCTTAATCCACGAAAATAAACCAATCTTTGCCGTTCAATTTCACCCTGAAGGATCTCCAGGGCCTTTAGACTCCCTTTATTTGTTTGACAAATTTATTGAAATGATGGAGCTTTAATATCATGCCCGTGGATAAGAGTATTAAAAAAGCGTTAGTTCTTGGGTCTGGAGGAATTCGAATTGGGCAAGCTGGAGAGTTCGATTATTCTGGAAGCCAAGTGTTAAAGGCCTTGAAAGAAGAAGGGATCAAGACGATATTAATTAATCCTAACATTGCCACTATCCAGACAGATCCTGAATTATCTGACCAAGTATATTTACTTCCCGTTAACGTTAAATACGTAGAAGAAGTCATAAAAAAGGAAAAACCGGATGGTATATTACTAGCATTTGGAGGTCAAACTGCATTAAATGTCGGAGTTGAGTTAAAAGAGCAAGGAATACTGGAAAAATACAATATCCGCGTTCTTGGTACGCCAATAGAGGCAATAGAGGTTACGGAAGATCGACACCTGTTTGTAAAAGCCATGAATAAAGCAAACGCTAAAGTGTGCCAGAGTAAAGCAGTTACGTCTTATAAAGATGCAGTTAATGTAGCTCAAGAATTTGGGTTTCCCTTGATGCTTAGAGTAGCTTACACGTTAGGTGGTAGAGGTTCTGGCATCATTGATAATATGAAAGATTTCGAACGTATGGCAAGAAAGGGTTTAGCACAGTCGAGAATTAACCAAATTTTGATCGAAGAATCAGTGTGGGGTTGGAAAGAAGTTGAATACGAAGTCGTAAGAGATTCTGCGGATAATTGTTTTATCAATTGTAATATGGAAAATTTTGATCCCGTTGGAATTCACACTGGAGAAAGCATTGTAGTGGCTCCAAGTCAAACATTAACTAACGAAGAATACCATATGCTTCGTTCGGCATCGATCCGAGTAATTAGAGGTCTAGGGATTATTGGCGAATGCAACATTCAGTATGCGTTAAATCCATTTTCGAAAGAATTTCGAGTTATCGAAGTGAATGCTCGACTTTCAAGATCGTCAGCCTTAGCCTCAAAAGCTACGGGATATCCCTTAGCATACATCGCAGCTAAATTAGCAATAGGTTATACTTTACCTGAACTGAAAAACAAAATAACGGGAATAACAACTGCATGTTTTGAACCTGCCTTAGATTATTTAGTTCTTAAAATTCCACGTTGGGATTTAACTAAATTCCAAAAAGTTGATCGGCGTATCGGAAGCCAAATGAAATCAGTAGGAGAAGTAATGGCGATAGGGAGAACATTTGAAGAGGTTCTTCAAAAAGCTGTACGGATGTTAGATATAGGAATGAAGGGATTAGTTGCAAATAATTTAGAGCCTATTGAAGACATTAACGAATTAAAATATGAGCTGAGGAACCCAACTGACCTAAGGCTCTTTAGGATTGCTGAAGCTATCAAAAGAGGAATTTCAATTGATGAAATATATCGTCTATCAAGAGTAGATAAATGGTTCTTATATAAATTAAAAAATATTACAGACCTGGATCGCCAAATTCAAGATATTAAATTGCTTGAATCAGAAGATAACGAGAAAAAATACTGGTTACAGCGAGCTAAAAGATTTGGTTTTTCAGACGGTCAAATTGCCAAGATAATGGGCGTAAAGTCGATTTTTATTAGACAGATGAGAAGGAGGTTAAAGATTCAACCTTATGTTAAAAGAATCGATACTTTAGCCGCTGAATGGCCAGCTGTGACAAATTATCTTTACCTAACCTACAGCGCTTCTGAACACGATATTGACTTTGAAAACGAGTATAAATCTAACCTTAAAAAAATTATTGTTTTGGGCTCAGGGACTTATCGTATTGGGGCTTCAGTAGAATTTGATTGGGGGTCAGTCAATTGTTTATGGAGCTTAAAAAAGCTGGGAATTGACCAAGCGATAATGATTAATTATAATCCAGAAACAGTATCGACAGATTACGATATATCCGATAAACTATATTTCGAAGAATTATCTGGGGAAAGAGTGTTGGATATTTGTGAACTTGAGAAAGCTGATGGCTTAGTTGTTTCAGCAGGTGGACAAATAGCGAATAATTTGGCTGCTAAATTTTCTAAATATTCAGATTTCTTCAGAAAAGCAAGCATTAAAATTCTCGGTACTCATGGAACACGCATAGATATGGCGGAAAATAGGAGTAAATTCAGCTCATTGTTAGATCAACTAAATATTAAGCAACCAGAATGGAATGCTTTGACGACTAAGGAAGAAGCGTTAGATTTTGCTGAGAAAGTTGGATACCCGGTTCTCGTTAGGCCTTCATATGTGTTAAGTGGCGCTGCTATGAGAGTCTCCTACGACGATAAAACGCTACTAGATACCCTTGATCTCGCTGCATCTATATCAAGTGAATATCCCGTTGTTATAACAAAATTTTTCACAAACGCTAGAGAAATTGAGTGTGATGGAGTATGTGATGGTGATAAAGTGTTTATCGGAGCTATTGTTGAACACATTGAGAATGCCGGTATTCATAGTGGAGATGCAACTATGGTGATACCGCCTCAAACTGTATCAAGTGAAGTTATATTAAGAATTGAAGAATATACGAAAAAAATCGCGCTAGCATTGAAAATTCAAGGACCATTTAATGTTCAATATCTTGTTAAGGATAGCGAAGTTTATGTGATAGAGTGCAATTTACGTTCTAGTAGAAGTATGCCTTATGTGTCTAAATCACGGGGAATTAATTTAATGCGAATCGCCGCCGAAGTTATAATGGGCAACAAAATTCCAACAAAAATCATGGATTTACCTTTAGGAAAATTCGTTTCGGTCAAAGCTCCAATGTTTTCTTTCATGAGGCTTGACAAGGCAGATCCCGTACTAGGCGTAGAGATGAGCTCTACAGGAGAAGTAGCATGTATAGGTGAGAATTTCCCTGACGCTTTGATGAAATCATTGGAAGCTGCTGATATGAAAATACCTATAGATGGAGGTAACATTTTAATATCTGTAGGTGGAGATAAATTAAAATCTGAACTTATTCCGTTAGCAAGAGAAATTAGTAATTTAGGTTTTACGATTTTTGCAACAGAAGATACTAAAAACGCCTTAACTAAAAACGATATAAACGCCGTAAAACTTTATAAGGTTCACGAATATGGAATGGAACCTAATATAATCCAATGTCTTCAAGATGGACGCATAGATATGGTAATCAACATTCCATTACCGACAACAGTCAAAGAAAAATTTAAAACTATAATGGAAGACGAATATAAAATTAGACGGATGGCTGTAGACTACAATATTCCAGTAATCATAAATTTACAGCTTGCAAAGGCGGTTATTGATGCTATTAAAAACACGCGTAAGCGGAAAATAGAAATTAAGTCGTTAAATGAATATCATCAGACGCTTAAAGAAGTATATTGGTAAAATAAAAAAAATAAAAATTAAAATATATTATCGATTAATTTTAGTAAAAAGCCATGGTACTGCTGTGACTAGCACAAATGAAAGTATTAAGTATTGCAGTAAATCCATAATTTGAGATTCTGGAAAGGCATAACTCAAACCTAGGTAAAGAACTAAAGTAATCACTATTCCAATGACCAAATTTATGATTCTTTGTTTATTATTTAACTTTCTGGGGTCATACTTTATTTTTTCAGTCTCAAGAATATATCCTAATGATATTCCCATTATCGCACCACTCATCAAACCATAATCGCCTGTTGGATTTGGAAATATGTAATTTCCTATTAAAAATAATACAATCGGAATAACTACTGCCAATATAAGTTTAACAACTAGAGATAATGATGCTATTTTTTCAGATAGTTTAGGTTCTAAAAGAATAAATAGAGTTAACCAAATGAACCCAAAAGTTAATCCGCCCCAAACATCTTGTAAATCATGTACTCCGATAATTACCCTCGAGCCTGCTACGAGGTACAATATAACAGTAAATATCCAAAAGAGGATTTTACTATTCTTTACATGAGATTCATAGGCTAAATATCCCCATGCGGCAACACCTTGTTGAGAGTGTCCTGAAGGAAAACCAAAACCTTCGGCAACTGGTTCAGGACCAGTCCCACTATCTCGAATGTTAGTATATGGTCTTGGATCTCGAAAAGTGTCTTTTATAAGTTGGTTTACAAAATATGAGCCTAATACAGAATAGGCTAGATTTTTAGCAAACCCCTTATCGTATACGTACCAAACTATTACAATAAGAAAAATATAAACTCGTGTATCCCCTAGTTCAGTTATTAGCGAAAAAAGGGTATATATAATAGCATTGTCATAAAAGAATTCATTAAACCAGATATTTAGCCCAGCAAGGAATAGAATTAACCCGATAACAAAGGTAACTCCAGCAAAGAGTAAAATATAGATAACTATTTTTTTCATATCTTGATTGGTTTCGTTCAATATTTTTCACTTTTTATATTAAATTCTCGTAAAAACAATAGACATGATATTAATTTTACAAACTACTATAAAAGGCTTTCTTCAAAAATTACCAGTAAATATATAATTTCACCGTTAATAAAAACTATGAAAAAAAAATAAATAATAATTAAAATTAAGCTTAAGATAACAGTTATAATTTAAAGTATCTTAAAAAAAATTAGGTGTTGAGTAAATTTATTATCGGGGATATATTTTAGTTCGTTTGAAAATCATTGGCACGCAGTGGAAGATCGTAGAGAAATTGAAGGATTTAAAACCAGAAGAGGATCAAAACTGGAACATCACCTACACATCACCCACTTACGGGGGATGGGATCTAATTATAGAATGTATCTTTAATAATCTTGAAGACTTAGATGAAATCGTATCATTTTGCCGATCAGACAACGATTTAAAAGAATGGATCGATGCTACAACAACCCTCATCAGCACTAAAAAAAGTTTCAGCTTTGAAAATTGATTCTTTTCATATCAAATTGTTTATTATAATTTCTGAAATATCTGACGAATATTCACCAGTTCTCCTTATACTTTCAATAATAAAGCCTATTTCCACAAGATATTCAGAATTCGGGTTAATTTTAATGGCATTGCAAGCATTTATTAACTTTTTTATGGATTCAATATTTTCATTTGCGAGATTTAAATCTTTTTGAAGCCACGCATCTAAGCTCATGTTTAGCAATTCAAGAGAAATTTCACTAGCTTTCATTATGTTTTCGTACAACGCTTTATCAATTTTTTGATAATCTATTGACTTTACATTTTTAGCGATTTTTACAGCGTGATCGCCTATTCTTTCTAAAAACCTACTAATAAATTTGTAATTACTTGCGTCTTCTAATGTGATATCTAATTTTTGGCACAAAATAATATCTCGTAAAACAATATGAGCTTGACGTTCAACTAACCAATTTAACCTATCAATTTCATCGTCAATTTCAATTACTTTATCTGCAAGGCTTTTATCTCCCGTTTCAAGAGCTTTCAATGCGTCTTCGTGCATATTATTAGCCAAAATATACATTCTTTTTATGGTTTTTTCGAAGGGCATTTCTGTAGGGTCGACCAAATCTTTGATTTTAATGGTGTTATCTGTTTCTTCTATAATTTCAGTACCGATCGTAATATTAGTGAAATTTCTGATTGTATCTCTTATAACTGGTTTGAATTTTTTGCCTGATCTTGTTTCTATTACGTTATAACCCATGATATAAGCTCCTATTAACAATCTGAATAAAAAATCAGAATCATTAATTTCGTCAATATCAAAAAACTTTTCTTTAACAATTTTCTCTGAACTCAAGTATGGAGTAACTAACAAATTCCCGTCGGGTTGCGAAACTACGCCAATTGTATCCTTTGCACTAATTCCGTGCTTCTTTATCCATTCTATTGGTAAACTTATAATAAATGAAGACCCACCTGTTTTTTGTACTTTTCTAGCTTCAATATTGAATGACATAATTTTTTCTCTCGCTTTTTTTTATCTATATATTTCAAAATAAGTTAGTACATATTAGTAAAAAACTTACTCTATATTCTATACTATATGGCAAATTAACTAAAATTTTATCTATATATTCTATATATATTTCTAATTTGACAACTATTTACTTTTATATCTTGTCTTTGGGATACCTTTATATAACTGAAATGTGTATTTTTTTTATATAAAAGTAAAGATTAATAAGTCCTTTCAAAATGGAGAACAAATTCATCTGCCCTAGATGTAAGAGCACAAAAATAATAGATATGGGTGATACAATTGACTGCCCAAATTGCAGATTAGAATTTGAAAAAATCGATTTAAAAACTCTGGAATCTAATCAAATTCTAGCGATTTCAGAAAAGCTCGATTTTGTAAGAAGTATTAAGAATAACCAGAGCAAAAGCTAATTTTTCTTCGAAGTATTTTTAGTGGTTAAAGTGTTGTATAGACATTTTCTACTTATAATTTAATAGAAAAATTCTATTATGAATGATGTATTTTGTTATGTAGAGTGGAAAGTTAGATTTTTAACTATCTAATATTAATTTTGGATATCTTATGACACCTGACAAGAAAGTATTATCCTCAGATCCGGTAGTAGAGTTTTCCCCAGGTAAAGA
>Ga0114921_10001657_pt1 | contig 10336 bp, 13 predicted proteins | sample BentaG_FD_87016 | JGI IMG/M metagenome (GOLD analysis project Ga0114921, IMG submission 87016) | Deep subsurface microbial communities from South Atlantic Ocean to uncover new lineages of life (NeLLi) - Benguela_00093 metaG | ecosystem: Environmental > Aquatic > Marine > Oceanic > Sediment ...
AACAACAATCTTCCCTGATAGAGAAGTAAAGATCAGAATGAATGTTTCTGCTCTAAAGAGAATTGGGAGTAGGACTGCTTTAGTCGTGATAAGGGCTAAAAGATACGCTCCAAACCCCAACGACTGTGTCCTAAAAACTATTCTAGTAGCCAATACATTAATGAGGTACAGGGTTCGAATGAAAGACCTTCTCCTCCCCTACATGTTCTATGCCAGACAGGATGGCGAACGCCTGCCAGGTGAGTCAAACTCTCTGAGTAAGATCGCTAACATCTACGAAGACCTCGGCTTTAAAAATTTGATAACAGTTAACTCCCACCTCTACGGTAAGAAGAGACCTCTTCAAAAGTTTTTCAAATCCATAAGGGTATACGACATAAGCGCTGCCAGCGTTTTCGCTGATCACCTTGCAACCAAAGATCTGAAAAACACATTTATTGTAGGTCCTGGGACTGGACCCAGAAAAATGACCATAGAACTCTCCAGTTACCTCAATTGCGAATACGAGTGCCTGCCGAAGACTAGGGACCCTGAGACAGGTAGGGTGGACATGGAGCCTCCTAAGTCAGATCTCAGGGGTAAAGACGTCGTTATCTACGACGACATCGCCTCTTCCGGTGGAACGACTGAAATGGCCTACAGACTTTCGGAAACCCGTGGTTCAAGAAGTATATTAATTGCTTTGCCGCATCTTTGGACGGCTCAGGGAATAAACAGACTGAGTGTACTAGGAAGTCGAGGGTTGATAACCACGAATTCCTTTTTAACCGAGCGCGTGAAAAAACCGTTCACAGAACTTTCCATTGTACACTTGTTGGCAGAACAGTTAAAGGAAATTTCTTCAGAGAGCTGCGATTAATTGATATCATAAATTTGAGCGCAGGAGCCCACCTCTAGTCGCTCATATTTCTCTTGTGGTTTAGTAATAATACACTAAAGTTGGGACTTCCATTACACTTTGAAAAGATATATCCGGCGTAAGACATGAAACAATAGCTAAGATGGGTGTGAGACATGTACCCTTCTGACACGTCTAAGAAGCCTGGAGGATCTGAGGAAGTGCTGGTTGAAGTCAAGGCGAGATGTGCGGAGGCTGACACAGAAAGACTGCGGAGAAGGGTTCTAGACATTGGTTCGAAGTATGTTGGGACCTTTCATCAAATCGACACTTACTTTGACAGTCCAAGGGGTTATCTGAAGTTGAGGGAGACTGAAGACAGGCCTTCTATGCTCATCTACTACGACAGGGAGAAGACCGCAGAGCCGAAGGAGAGTAGCGTTTTAATCGTAGAGGTTCCGAATCCGTCTGACCTCAAAAAACTCCTTAAAACCTCGTTGGGGGTAAGATCTGTTGTGGAGAAGTCGAGACGTATCTTCCACTTCAAAGGAACGGAAATCCACCTGGATTTGGTCAAGAGTTTAGGAACTTTCATTGAACTCGAAAGATTGACGAAAAAGGAGCCAAACGCCTTAAGGAAAAGCCGCAGGGCCGTAATACTACTCATGAAGGAACTAGGAATAAACGAGGGAGACCTAATCAAGGATTCGTATAGCGACCTTTTGAGGATGTGAAAGCACTGTAGTGTGCGCGCTGAACGTGCACCCCCTTCAACTTTTCAAGTCTGTTTCATATTTCAATACTACATTAGTTCGATTCAAACGAGATCCACAAGAAAATAGTCACAGCGAGAGTTCCTAGGAGGGAAAAAACAACTTCCTAGAAGCCAACAGAAAGAAACTGTACGAGGAACCCCTGAAACAACATCCTCAACCCCACATTCGAAAAATTTAAGTTTACCACCAACAGAATAATAAAAAAGGTGTATAAAAATGAACGACAAAACCCTGGGAGCCCTAATATTCATAGCAAGCCTACTCATAGCGGTAGGGTACGTATACTGGCTCTTCTTCCCACCACCACAAGGAATGGAATGGCTCTTCTACTCAGCCGACGGAACAAGATGGGCCATCATTATCCGCGTCCTAGCAGCAGTCCTACTGATTCTCTTCATCGCCATGTGGATCGGATGGACCATGGCAACGACGCCGCCACCAACAATACTCGAAGAGGAAAAAGAAGAAGAGAAATCCTAAAACCCCCTATTCCCCTACCCCCCACACATAAATTTTTTTTGCCCACCCAGAAGGTCAAAAACACAAAGATTGCGGGCTCTGGGAAGAATCAAACCTCAACCAAACTACACCTCAATCTTTCAATAATACCCTCAGCCTCAGAAGGCTCCAACTTCAGAGTATAAAGCCTCCCACGAGTCCTCAACTTCAACTTAACAAAACCCCCAACCCTCTTAACCCTACAAACCTCAGCAAACTCAGACAACCTAACAAACTCATCTACATCAAAAACCTCAACCGGCATCCACATCACCACACAAACACCCTAACACTAAAGAAGTGGGCCTGCCCGGATTCGAACCGGAACCCCCGCCGTGTGAGAGCGGTGTTCTACCATTATACTACAGGCCCATCCAAAACCCCTACTTCCCACTAACCTCCCTCCTCTTCCAACGGAGATGTTTTTTGCGACACTTACGGCATTGAGTTGCACTAGGCGGATTCCTTGCATTACAATCCATACAGATTTTAAAATATAACCTCTTGCGCCTAGCTAGCTCTCTCTTTTGTGGATCACTGATAGGCATCCAACACCAACTCCCCTTATCAAAGAGGAAACGCATATTTAAGCTATTTCAAAACCTCAATGGTGATGTAAGACCGCGTATCCTCCACACCATCCAACCGAGAGATCTCATTGAGAACACTGTCCAACTTATCCCCATCAACAGCAACAATCAAATCCATGTCCCCAGTAACCCTAAAGACGCTACGCACCGGCAACTCACAGGTTCTCCTATACACAGCGGTCCTCCTCACGGGCAAAACCTTAACGAAAAGAAAAGTCAACTTCGACGAAAGCCCCAAAGCCTCAATACCCCTGTCAGTCACATCTATGAACCCCCTCCCAGTCCTAATGAAACCCTTTTCTCTAAGCTTCCTAAGATGAACATTCAACGCCTGCCTCGTTATCCCCAGCTCCTCAGCCAGCTCACGCTGCCTCATCTTCACAGTAAAAAAGTTCACGGACTTGCTCCTGTCATACAGCATGCTCAATATACTAAGAGGACGCCCGGACAAAATCTTCCTAGACAATCACACCAAACTCCACAACCTTTAATTAAGTATAACATACCTCTTAACTTATTATCCATCTATCTGGAGTTCTACTTTACAATTGCTAAATCATGTCAGAATAGTTAAAAATCTTACGACACAATCCTCAAAAAATAAACAAACAATCTCAACTAGATCCTCTCAAGGCAACAATACTTCCTCTCAATTTACCGATTAGCAAAAATTAAAAACCCTTATTCAAGAGAACGCAAAATATTTATTTATAAACAAGTTAGATTACACCCGCAGAAAGCGGAACCCCAACAAACGTCAGCACAATCGAAGTCACGCTATCGAAATGATCTCCCGCGGTCTAACCCTAGTTCCCCCTGCCCTTTTTTGGGAGGGCAAACAAAGTGAAAACTCCACTGTGTGAATTCTGTTTAAAGAGCGGGATATTATGCCCAAAATGTCAAGAGAAAATAAACTCAGGGGAAATTAGCAAAGAGGATGTCCAAATCGCAAGGATGCTCCTAAAACTTTCAGAACGCTATCCCTCCCTCCAAAAAATATCCTTTTATAAATCCTATGAAATAAACGGTGTAATTGCAATAGTGGTTGAGCGTGGAGACTTACCGCATTTACTAGGCTATAGCGGAAAGATACTCAGAGAGATGAGCAAAACTGCAGGGAAAAAAATTAGGGTGCTAGAGAAAGGCGTGGACGCTAGAAAATTCTTGGAAGACCTCTTCGCTCCCTCAAACATTACATCATTAAATATAATCTGGTTGCCAGATGGTAGCACCGAGACCAGAGTAATACTGTCAGGCCATTCCAGGAAGTTGCCGATTAACACTGAAACATTGAAGGTGTTGGCAAAGAGAATTAGAGGGATAACTATCAGAGTTGAATTTGAGATACCCCGGAGGCAGGTATAATTGCATCTCGATTCGTTAGGAAATTGGCGTAGAACCCATCTTTCATCCCAGATTCTTCCAGAGTTAGAAGGCAAAAAGGTCACAGTTCTCGGTTACGTTGAAGAGATAAGGGACCTAGGTGGCGTAAAATTTGTCATTTTACGAGACAGGGACGGAATAATTCAGGTTACAATACATCAAAACACTGTAACATCAAACCTTTTTAAAAAAATCAAAGGTTTAAAGAGGCAATCAGTCATCGGGATCCAAGGCGTCGTAAAAAAGATTGAAAAGGCCCCGCGCGGAGTCGAAATTGTTCCTGAAGAAATTAAGGTTCTCTCTCAGCCCCAGCACCCCCTTCCGTTAGACCCGTCCGGAAAGATGCCAGCTGAACTGGATACCCGACTGAATGCGAGAATATTGGATTTAAGACGGCCTGAAAATCGAGCTATCTTTAAAGTTCGCCATGTTGTCATCGGTGTAGTAAGAGAGTTCTTGCGTAAGAAGGGGTACATCGAGGTAAACACTCCGAAAATTATAGCTTCAGCAACAGAGGGAGGAGCAGCTTTATTCCCCATAGCATACTACGATAAAGAAGCCTTTCTTGCACAAAGCCCACAACTTTACAAAGAGCAGCTGGTAATCGATTTCGAAAAAGTCTTTGAGATAGGTCCGATCTTTAGAGCGGAGGAATCGCACACCCGTCGTCACCTCAGTGAATCGATCTCAATAGATATCGAAGAAGCGTTCGTTTCAGCAGTTGATGTAATGGAAACACTCGAGGAATTAATCATTGAAGTTCTTAAGAAAGTAGGAAAGCAATGTGAAGAAGAACTTAAAACATTAAAGCATAAATTAAAGCCTCCAGAGAGGCCATTTGGACGGTACACATACGACCAAATTTTAGACGAGATGAAAAAGGAAGGAATTAACATACCATGGGGAGAAGACATAGCGACGCCATATTTGAAGACGTTAGGTAGACTCCATTCGGGATTTTATTTTATAACAAACTGGCCTGCTAAATCTAAACCATTCTATATAAAACCATTGAAAGAGAACCCTGCAATATGCGGGGCCTTCGATTTAATGTATGGTTGGCTTGAATTAGCCTCTGGCGGAACCCGCATAGAATCCAAGGATCTGTTAATCAGACAAATTAAAAACTCTGGGTTAAACCCATCATCCTTTGAATACCACCTAAAGGCTTTCGACTATGGAATGCCACCGCATGCTGGTTGGGCGCTAGGTTTGGAAAGGTTAATGATGGTCATAGCTAACAGAAAAAACATAAGAGAGGTCATATTATTTCCGCGAGACAAATTCCGGCTAACCCCCTAATAACTTAATTAAATATCAAGTCACTAAAATTAGATGGTTAAGACTTGAGACGCGTGAATTAAATAAAAAATTATAGGTGACAGATGGATTGATCAAAGAAAGTGCGGAGATAGGGATTGTAGGTGGAACCGGAGTATATGACCCTGGTATATTTGAAGATGTGAAGGAGATAAAAATCTATACCCCTTTTGGAAAAACGTCGGATCTGGTTTCATTAGGCCATTACAAAGGACGATCGATAGCTTTCATTCCACGTCACGGAAGGAATCACCAGATTCCACCACACATGATAAATTTTAGAGCAAACATTTGGGCAATGAAGGAACTCGGAGTGAAGAGAATAATATCTCCCTCAGCCGTAGGTAGCCTCAGGGAAGACTACAAGCCAGGAGACCTTGTTCTCGTAGACCAATTCATAGACAGAACAAAGAATCGGAAGGATACTTTTTATGAGGGCGGCCAAGTTTGTCACATATCCACCGCGGATCCTTTTTGTCCGGAGTTAAGAAAAATATTTTTCGACTCAACAAAAAGAATGGGTTTTTCTTGCCACGAGAAAGGAACTTATGTGTGCATTCAAGGTCCAAGATTTTCCACTAGAGCTGAGTCTAAACTATTTCGTTCATGGGAGGCTGGTGTGATCGGAATGACGGTGTACCCTGAGTGTGTGCTTGCAAGGGAGGCCGAAATATGTTATGTTTCCTTATGTATGATAACTGATTATGACGTTTGGGCTGAAAAACCCGTGTCTGCTGAAGAGGTCGTTGAGACTATGGCAAAAAATGTGGAGAACGTAAAGAAACTTGTAATTAACACGATGCCCCTTGTTCCGAAACAAAGAAGCTGTATGTGTGGACAAGCGTTAGAAGAAGCATTGATGTAGTGTCTGAGAAATTTTGAATGCTTTTTATGTTTTTTATAAAAGTGGCAGTGTCTCGGTAATTTGATTTATGAGGTCTTTGGGAACTGGACCAATACCCAAACAAGTATAAGTTCCAGGAGGTATCTCTGTTAAACCTTTGTCTTGCACTAAGCATGTCGGAAGATTCAGAGCCTTAGCCTTCTTCTCAATCTTGAAAAGTTCAATTTCTGAACTGGCCTTTACTACTATCTTACACTGACCTTCCTTCAGCCATTCTTTCCACCAGTGATGATGTTTTCTTCTAGTGCACTCCGCAGCCATTACAGCTGCATGCGCGACTTGAACCGCGGTCTTCCCTTTACTCATGTTTATATCTGACCGAACAACGATCACTTGCTTATAACTGAATGAAGACAATCGCAACCCCTCTCAGAGCAATCCTTATACCCTCTTAATGCTGATGAGTTTCTCTATAGACTGTTTCTCCCTTAGTGTGTAAAAGGAGAAGATATAAATAGTAGATGTTACGGTTATTTTTCGTTCAAAACCTCAAAGAAGGATTCAAATGAGTTCAGAAAGGATAGTTAAAATGCCTAAATGCTTATCTTGCAGACACATAATTTCTCCGGATGAGAAGTCTGTAAAGTTTACATGCCCATCTTGTGGCGAGTTCGTGATATGGCGGTGCGAGAAATGCCGGTTGTTTGGGAGATTATACAAATGTCCTAAATGCGGCTTTACAGGACCTTAGGGGATATTTATGAATCGAGTGGTTGCTAAGTTTAAAATCTTTCCTAAAGACATCAAAACTGATCTTAACGAGTTAAAAAAAGAAATAGAGCATAATCTTCCTGTAAATACCTCTGTTTATAAGTATGAAGAAGACCCCATAGCTTTTGGCCTTACTTTACTAATTGCTTACATTCTGATGCCTGAGGAAGAGAGCGGGAAGATAGATGAGGTGGAAAGGTCTATAAAAGAATTAAGTGGTGTGAGTGAAGTTGAGGTGGCGATGGTAAGGAGAATTTGAGGTTAAACTTTTATGCTTCCCATACTTTATAAAAGACGCAACATGCTTATCTATTGGAGTCAGACTCTAAGTTCGGGGTTAATTGATGGTTAAAGAAACTCAGTTAAGGGTCGCTGAGGCGAAGCAACGGGACATCGGGCGTGGGAAGGCGAGAGTAGATAACGAGACTATGCGATTACTGGGTATAACAGCAGGGGACGTAATTGAGATTAAGGGGAAAAAGGCTTCTGCGGCTGTTGCCTGGCCAGCGTATCCCGAGGATCAAGGGAAGGGTCTGATTCGAATCGATGGAATAATCAGGAAAAACTCTGGCGTCGCCATTAATGATTACGTCGTCATTAGGAAGGCTGATGTTAAGGAGGCTCAAAACATTACGTTAGCGCCCATAGACATGCGCTTGAACGTTGACAGAGACTTTGAGAGTTTTGTTAAGAATAGACTACTTGAGATCCCGCTGGTTGAGGGCGATTCTGTCTTTGTCACGATCTTGGGCAGCGCGATTCCGTTTTCTGTTATCCGTGTTAGACCTCGCGAGATAGTAAAGATCACACCGGCCACGAACTTGAAGGTTTTAAGCGAGCCTGCTCCAGAGAAGAGGGGGATTCCTAGGGTTACATACGAGGACATAGGTGGCCTCCATGAGGAGATCAAGAGGATTAGGGAGATGGTTGAGCTGCATCTCAGACATCCAGAGCTCTTTCAGAGGCTTGGTATGGAGCCACCAAAGGGGGTACTCCTTCACGGCCCACCTGGCTGCGGGAAAACACTGTTAGTGAAGGCTGTGGCGAACGAGTCAGATGCGAACTTCTTTTCGATAAACGGTCCTGAGGTTATGAGCAAATTCTATGGTGAATCGGAGCGCAGACTTCGTGATATATTCCAGAAGGCGCAGGAAAACTCGCCAAGCATTATTTTCATAGACGAACTCGACGCTGTTGCTCCGAAGCGCGAGGAGGTTACAGGCGAGGTTGAGAGGAGAGTGGTTGCTCAGCTTTTGGCTTTAATGGATGGGCTTCAAGCTAGGGGTGATTTAATCGTGATAGGGGCTACTAATCGTGTGAATGCGATTGATCCCGCGTTGAGGAGGCCCGGCAGGTTTGATAGGGAGATAGAGATAGGCGTCCCAGACAAGCATGGGAGGTATGAAATACTTCAGATTCATACGCGGGGGATGCCGTTATCCAACGTAGATCTGCGTAGATTGAGTGAGAGAACCCATGGATATACTGGGGCGGACATCGCTGCGTTGTGTCGTGAGGCTGCAATGAAAGCTCTTAGGAGATACTTGCCGAGCATTAACTTGGAGGAAGAAAGGGTGCCGTCTCAGATCTTAGAGAAGATGGAGGTTAACATGGATGACTTTATGAACGCTTTTCGCGAGATAACGCCAACGGCTATGAGGGAGGTTTACATAGAGGTGCCCACCACGCGTTGGAGCGATGTTGGTGGCTTGAAAGACGTGAAGGATCGCTTGGTGGAGGCCGTTGAGTGGCCTATTAAATCTCCGGATGTATTCAAGAAAATGGGGATTGATCCACCTAAGGGTATACTGCTTTATGGTCCCCCTGGTTGCGGCAAGACCTTGCTTGCCAGAGCTGTGGCTACAGAGAGTGAGGCGAACTTCATCACCATTAAGGGTCCTGAAATTTTTAGCAAGTGGGTTGGTGAGTCGGAGAAAGCGATTAGAGAGATCTTTAGGAAGGGAAGGATGGCGGCTCCTGCTGTGATATTTATAGATGAGTTGGATTCCGTTGTTCCTAGGAGGGGGATTGGGTACGCTGACTCCGGTGTGACAGAGAGGGCTGTCAGTCAGCTTCTTACGGAACTCGATGGGATTGGAGGGCTTCACGGTGTTGTGGTGATCGGAGCCACGAACAGGCCAGATATACTGGATCCGGCTTTGCTTAGGCCTGGCAGGTTGGATGCTTTGATCTATGTCCCTCCACCTGATGAGAAGAGCAGATTGGAGATCTTCAAGATTCATACGGCGGATATGCCTTTGGGCAAAGACTTTAGCTTGGCTGAGTTTGCTGAGATGACAAAGGGCTATTCCGGTGCTGACATCGAGGCATTGTGCAGGGAGGCAGCTATGAGTGCTTTGAGGAGGAGTATGAAGGAGAAACATGTTTCTGTCAAGGATTTCAAGATGGCTATGAAGAAGGTGGGTCCCAGTATCTCTCCGGATATGGAGTCTTGGTATGCGGGTATCTCTAAACGTGTCAGAAAGGTTGCTAGGCCGGCTACTCCTGTGGCCTAATTCTTTAGGTTCTCTGTGCGGTGGTTGTTTTGTCACCTCGTCCGCTTCATACGTTGATAGTTGAGCTTCTTAAGAAGGGTGGGGGTTCTTCTAAGGACGGTAAGTTGTATAGTTCTCTTAGGGAGCTTCGGAAAGATTTGAGTTTTGGGTCTTTTAATAAGACTTTGATGAGGCTCGAGGTTTGTGGCGTGCTTCGTGTTCGTAATCTCTCGCGGGGGGAGAGGCTTGTTGAGTTGGTTTAATGTTCCTTCTGTTCCAGAGCCCACTATTTTTGTGGGCAAAAAATTTTTATGAGTGGGGGTGGGGGGTATGGGGGTTAGGCTTAGGGACATCGTTTCTGGTAGGAAGGTTGATCTTTCGGAGCTTTCTGGTAGGGCCTTGGCTGTAGATGCGTATAATGTTTTGTATCAGTTCTTGTCCGTCATCAGGGGGTATGATGGGACTCCGTTGAAGGACAGGCGGGGTAGGGTTACGAGTCACCTCAGTGGCCTCCTTTATCGTACGGCGCGGCTCATCGAGGCTGGGGTGAGGCCTGTTTATGTCTTTGATGGTGAGCCTCCTGCGTTGAAGAGGGGTGAGATTGAGAGGAGGGTTAGGGCGAGGGAGGAGGCCCGTTTGAGATATGAGGAGGCTAAGAGGGAGGGGAGGCTGGAGGAGGCAAGGGTTTATGCACAGGCTTCTGCGCGGTTGAGGGATTATATGGTTGATGGATCTAAGAGGCTTTTGGATTTTATGGGTGTTCCTTGGATTCAGGCTCCGTCTGAGGGGGAGGCTCAGGCTGCGTATCTTGCGGTGAGGGG
>Ga0114921_10001658_pt1 | contig 10334 bp, 9 predicted proteins | sample BentaG_FD_87016 | JGI IMG/M metagenome (GOLD analysis project Ga0114921, IMG submission 87016) | Deep subsurface microbial communities from South Atlantic Ocean to uncover new lineages of life (NeLLi) - Benguela_00093 metaG | ecosystem: Environmental > Aquatic > Marine > Oceanic > Sediment ...
AGGTAAGGGGCTCCCCATCCAAGGCCGTCACTGAATGAAAAAGGAGGAACTTCCCATAAACTCATTTCCGTGTTGCAGTGAGGGCATTGGGGTTTTTCCTGGGCAAGAATCTTTTCTAAAACTTGTTCTTTGGTTTCAAAAGCCATTAGCTATCCTCCATTGGTATAGATTCCGACCATATATTAAGATCGGCGAAGTTTTTTTTAAAGTACAATTACAAGAGCCGCACAGTTAATATATTACAACCCATTTTTTGTTTGTCAATTAATCGGCCTTGAAATGGAAGACGGATCCTTTAACAAAGTTGCTTCAGGAAGCCCTTTCTTATTCCATCCGCGAAGATTGTAATAATCCTGCAACATGGTTCCAAGTTCCTCTTCTTTAATAGCGTGCCCTGTTTTAAGAATCTCTTTGTGTAAGCGCGTTGGAAGCTTATCGTCTTCAGCCTTCAGGCCTTCCCGTATATTATAACAACGGACAAGAGTAGATATTTCCCCAGCTCTTTTCTGCAGTGCTGCTTTGTCCTCTTTTAGGCCGGTGGTCATCTCGATGATCTGTGCCAGCCGCTCCCAGGGATACAGATCTCTGTAAAATCGACACAAAATAAGTGTATCCATGAGGGTCAGCCGATCCTCGAAATCGACCAGAAGTTCGGCCTTTCCCTTGATAATCTCAGGGTCGATCATCCCTTTCAACTCCGGGTTGTGGAAAGTTGCTCTTAAATGGCATGCACCCCGGTCGGCGGTTGCAAAGGCAAGCCCGCACCCTTTGAGTACTCTGGGATCATAACCGGGCAGCTCAAGGCCCTTAACATGCACGGCTGTATCCTCCATGTTCCAGGACCGGGCCGCATATATAATCCCTCTGGCAAGGATGTCGCCGATGTCCTGTCTTGTTGCGATTTTTTTGAGCAAACCGGCTATGGAATCCACATCGCCATAGTCTATCAAAAAGTCTATCTTTTTCTTTCTGGCAGCCTCAATTGTAAACCCGCAAAGATTTCCCGCTGATATTGTGTCCATACCCAGCCGATCACAAATGTCATTTAAATAGGCAATCTCCTCGATGCTGTCCACCAGGCAGAGACCACCAAAGGCAAAGATTGTCTCGTATTCAGGCCCTTCGATCCTCAGACCGGCGTGGCGACCGTTTAACACCGTAGTCATTCTGCCGCAGGCGATAAAACATTTTGCGCAGGCACGCGGCTTTACACGGCACTGCTTATGAAGCGCTTCAGCACTGATATTTTCCCATTTATCAAAGAAACCTTCGGACCAGTATCTGGTCGGAAACGCCTTGGCTTGATTGAGGGATTTGACCATCATGGGCGTACCCAGGTCTTTGTAAGCCCGGACACCTGGATTATTTTTTGATTCCGTCGCAAGTTCTTTAGAAAACGTTCTAACCCGCTCATTATCGAAAAGCGGGCGCTTTTTATCCCCCTTAAATACTATGGCCTTGAGATTTTTTGAGCCCATGACCGTTCCCACGCCGGTCCTGCCGGCAGAGCGCCAGTAGTCGTTTTCGATAACAGCAAATCGAACAAGGTTTTCTCCGGCCGGACCGATAACGACGGCTCCGGATTTTATTCCTTCCCGGCCGGTGCTGCCGAATTTTCTGTTTACAATATCTTCGGTTTCATAAGTATCCATCCCCCAAATATCACCGGCCGCGTGAAAATCGACGCCTTCGGGATGGATTACAATAACAGAAGGACTTTTGCTTTTACCCATGATAACAACGGCATCGAATCCTGTTGAATCAACGGCTTCAGGCACTTTGCCGCCGGCGTAGGATTCAGAATAAAAACCGGTCTGTGGCGACTTGGTAAAGACCCCGTACCGACTTGAGCCCCATATTATGCTATTTGTGATCGGTCCTGTTGCGAAAATCAAGCAGTTGGCCGGGGACAGCGGATCCACGCCTTTGGGATTGATGGTATAAAGGAGATAAGAAGCAAGCCCCTTTCCACCCAAGTATTTTATAAGCAATTCGTCTTTTATTGTTTCGATATCGCATCTTTTCTCGGCAAGGTCGATTTTAAGGAACCTGCCATAAAAACCATCCATGGGATTTCCTCCACCGGCAAATGAAACTGAAAATGTTTGCTCCTGAGTATTAATTTAGCTTTTTGAAAAACGTGTCACACAAGCATTCGGGTGATCCGGTTTTAAAGTGGGGCACTGTTTGACACGGTTAAAACCGGGTTACCTGAATGCGATAATGTTTTTAAAAGGGCTAAAATGTTACAGAATTATTACATAACGTCTGGCCGCTGTAAAGTTTGAATATCAACCCGGATGGCTTCGTAAAAAATTCATTTTCTCGCTCCGTAACTTTTGAACGTTACCAAGCAATTCATAATTGACACCCTACTGTCTTTTTTCTATTATTCTTGGACAGGATATTCTTATCACCTAAATTCTGCAACCAGAAACAACAAGAGGTGTACGATGGATGGGATTGATGTTGTAGCGAAGCTTATGGCCATTTCTGCCATTACCGCCCCGAAGAGTAAAGGCGAAAATTTTGTTGAGACCCATGTGCTTCAGGGAGAAACTTTGAAGCAACTGGCAGATGCCATGGTCTTTTTCGGAGAAAAGACCCAAAAAAAAGACTTTGACCGGGACGCAAAAAACGTGGCACGGTCTGAGGCCGTGGTACTGGTGGGAATCAAGAACGCCAGCACACTTGGCCTGGACTGTGGCGCTTGTGGTTTTCCAGACTGTAAGACCATGACCAGCCAGGAAAAGAAGTCGGTGGAGTTTAAGGGGCCGGTATGCGCCTTCAGACTTCTTGACATGGGAATTGCCCTTGGTTCTGCGGTAAAGACCGCCAGCATCCTTAACGTGGATAACCGGATCATGTACCGGGTGGGGGTCGTGGCTCGTGAGATGAATCTCGTGGATTGGGATTTTGTAATGGGGATTCCCCTTTCAGTATCTGGGAAAAACATCTTTTTCGACAGGTAAGGAAATGTCGGGCCTTAAAAGTGTGGTTTAGTAAAGGAGGCAATCAGGATGATATGTGATCGCTGTTCACAGACGATCGAACACGGAGAAGAGCGGGAACACCATGGGCAGAATTTTTGCGAGGACTGTTATATGGATGCACTTTCACCGGCCCGAGCTTGCGACCCCTGGGCCGTCCACAGTGCCCAGTCTTTAGCAAAGTCAGAGGGTACCCTTGAACTCACTGAGATCCAGAAGAAGATACTTCGTATATTAGAGGAAACCGGCGGAGCAGAACCGGCTGCGATAATAAATAGACTTCAAATAAAGCCGGCAGATCTTGAAAGAGAGGTTGCAGCGCTCCGGCATATGGAGAAGTTAAAGGGGGAACTGAGGGATGGCAAGAAATTCCTAATTCTATGGTGATTTATTTTGAATCGGAAATACAATAAGGTATTTACATTCATAAATTGTGTGTGATAACTTCTTAACCTGGTCTTCTCATCCCACTTGAAGCGGGATGAGAAATCCGGGTTAAGTTAATCAATTAATTGAAGCGATTGACCGCTATTTCAAAGAACAAAAACCTGAACGTTTACAAATATTTATTATGCATGAAATGGGCATTGCAATGCAGATCGTTGAAATTGCATCCGCTTCAATACCTGCTGACATAGAGGATGTACGGGTTGAAAGGATCAATCTGAAAGTAGGCAAGCTGACTGCGGTAGTGCCCGAAAGCCTTCGTTTTTGTTTTCAAATTGTCGCCCAGGAAACCCCCTTTTGCGATGCAGATCTCAATATCGAAGAAATTCCAATTATTGCAAAGTGCAATGATTGCAATATCGAGTGGACCATCAGCGAACCAGTCTTTAGATGCCAGGAATGCAATAGCGGTTCCGTGGAGATTATCTCGGGCCGGGAGCTGGATATCAATTCCATCGAAATTGTTTATGAGGAGTAACTTCTCAATAAGTAATGGAGAAGAAAATGATAGGAGACTCGCCCACCAGTGGGCTCAAGTATTCATTGAGAAGTTAATAGGAAGATACGCAAGATGCTGATAAGCATGTATAAAACTCGACAATATTACCACCACAAAGATTTTCACAAATCCCCCCACTCCCATCCAAAAAGTGGTGTTGCCAGTGGGGACAAAAAAATCATCGCCCGGGAAATAAAGGTTGTTAGGAAAGTTCTTGACGTTAACGATACGATTGCACAGCAGAATCGCGAACTGTTTTCGGAAAAAGGTGTTTTTGTCCTTAATGTTATGAGTTCGCCCGGATCGGGGAAAACCGCTATCCTTGAAAAGACGCTGTCGCATGTCATGCCTGCAATCAAAAGTGCTGTGATTGTGGGAGATATCTGCACCTCAAATGACGCTGTCCGGCTTGCCGTCTCCGGTGCACCTGTCGTGCAGGTCAATACGGATGCCTTCGGTGGTGACTGTCACTTAGCAGCCCATGTCATTAAAACGGCGGCCGGCAACTTTGACCTGGATGACATCGATCTTTTGATTGTGGAAAACCTCGGGAATCTGGTATGTCCGGCCGAGTTTGACATCGGCGAGGATTTTCGTGTGGTCATTCTCAGCGTCACGGAAGGAGAGGATAAGCCGGTAAAGTATCCTCTTATGTTTCGCGTATGTGATGCGGCCTTATTAAATAAAATAGATTTGCTGCCGCATCTCGATTATGACAGAAAAGAGACTGTCAATAATATCCTTCAGGTACATCCCGGCATGCCGGTCTTTGAAATATCCGCAAAGACGGAAGAAGGTTTTGACCCCTGGATCGATTGGCTGAAGAGCCGGGTAAGCCAGAAGATAAACCCTAACGTTACATAAGGAACGATAGGTTCATATAAATCTATGTCAAAAACTCATCCTGAATGTCCACTGTATAATCACGATAATTGCAAAGATCTTCACAATCCCAAACTCTGTGCCATTGTCAGGAAGGATAAAGTCTGCCTCAAAAAAAATAAAAAAAGGAAGGCCAAAGCCTAAAGTGGCTAAAGTTGTGGTATTCTATCATTTTTATATTGGCCGCGCTGAAATCCCGCTGTAAGCGGGACTTAACCCTGGCCCAGACCGTTCACCAATACTCTATACTCAAAAAGTCAGGTTTGGAAAGATGCATAGCCGATATCAATATATATGAATGAGTCGCACCAGGGCGGGCTTTAGATCACTTAAGCCCCGCCTGCCATAGCCACTTATGATTAACATTGTCTTCTATCCTCCGTCTCATTGCTTAAGACAGCTAAAGAGTTAAGAGCAGATAGGCATTGGCGGGCAGGTCACTTCAAACTTTAGGCACTTTTAGGGTCCTCCGGTCCGGTTGATCCATGATAGGTGTCCTGACATAAAATACATCATTGAATTTACGAATTAGAGCACTAAGCCCACCGTCCGGGTATGACGGTCTTGCAAAATTTGCATCGATTCCCGTCCAGGTTATAGATGGGGATTTGATACCCGATCCGCTCAATCAGAAGCTTTTTACAATGATGGCAATATGTGTTGTTTACTTCAGGATAGACCACGTTGCCCACGTAGACATAGCGGATCCCCTCGCCCATGGCCAGTTTGCGGAACTGGAGCAGGGTCGAAAGCGGGGTGGGCGGCAAGCGGTCGAGTTTGTATCTGGGGAAAAAGCGTAGAAAGTGGAGGGGATAATCAGGTCCCAGGTTCTTAAGGATCCATTGGCACATCTCTTTTACCATGTCCGCATCATCGGTATAACCGGGAACCACCAGATTCGTCACTTCAAAATGGATTCCTTCCTCATGCAGGGTTTTAAAGGTGTTCAACACCGGCTGTAACCGGCCGCCGTTCAATTTTTTGTAGATGTCATCGCTGAACGATTTTAGGTTGACATTGGCGCCGTCCAGAACCCGGCACAGTTCCAGCAGGGGTTCTCTGTTTATGTAACCATTCGAAATCCATAAATTATATATCCCTTTATCTCTTGCCAGACGAGCGATGTCGATCATGTATTCAAAAAAGGTGGTGGCTTCGGAATAGGTGTAGGCGATGGACGTAGAACCTGCGCGCTGGGCCGCTTTGACCACATCAGCCGGAAAAAACTCGTAATTGCGGGCCTCATGTGGTTTGGCCTGCGAGATTTCCCAGTTCTGACAATTTAAACAGCGAAAATTGCAACCGGTAGTGGCGATGGAAAAGGCCTTTGAGCGCGGTTTGAAATGATAAAGCGGTTTTTTTTCAATGGGATCGACATTCACGCTGCAAGGGTTGCCGTACGTCAGGCTGTATAGGGTACCGTCCATATTGACTTTGGAACGGCAGATACTGCGATCGCCCGGCGCCAGCACACACCGGTTGGGACAGATACCGCATACCACCCTATTGTTGTTCGACTTTTTATAAAGAAACCCTTCGTTTGACCATTCCCACAGTTTTTTCGGCGCATCCCCTCTGAAAACCCTGCCTCGGATGTCGACGGGTCCCCCTGCTTGGCCCGTTTTTGTTGAAAAAGGCCAGAAGGCCCGGGCCGGTATGGCGGTACAAAGAAGTCCCGCGCTACAGTATAGAAAATGACGTCTGCTTATTCTTTTCATGAATCATTAACATTACAATCATACTGCAAAGTTTAAGGCCGATCAATCCTGCCGCGGCCCATATTATTCCGAAATAGGGTATCAATACCACATTGGTAACCAGAGTACCGAAAGCAGCACCTATCAGATCGGCGGAAAAGGTTTGTGTTACTGCCGGAGCGTCGCCTCCCCGCAAATAGAGCGCCACCGGAAACTGAAAGCCGCAGATCAGCGAAACCACAAAACCGAAAACAAGGAAAAAAGCCACCGGCAGCCGATCCCCGAACTCTCTCAAAATCAGGATTAACATGACCATCAGGGCAATCAGCAGGGCATCGGAAAGCGCCAGTGTCCGTTGTCCCCTGCTGCGCAGTCTGTCGCCGAACCAGGCGCCGGGTAAAAGGCCTGCAAGGAAAACGGTGACGATCAGGCCGATCTGAAGATAAATATAACCGAAAAAGATCTGAAATGCAAAGATGACCAGAACTTCGCTGCCCATGACTATAAAGCCCGTGGAAAAAAGGACAAACTCCTCTGCTGTAATACGAACCATATAGATTAGGCACAGCACGGCCAGGACAGCGATGAATCCGGTCGGGGAAGTGGAAAACTTGGCAAACCATTGTATAAACATGATACGCATCAACTGGGGAAAATAATCATAGTTTTTGGGGGTCTCAGGATCCACCAGCGCATTCAGACGTTCGATTCTTTCAGTAGTCAGGTTGCCGTAATAATAACCGCTGATGTAACGGGTGCTGATCCCTTTTTGAACCAGGCGCGCCGGGATATCGGTATCGATGGGAAGCGTGCTGCACAGAAAAAAAATCTTTTGTCCCGGCAGCAACAAGACGTTTTCGAAGTGATCCGTCACGGTATTATACAGGGATGAAAGTTTCTGGCGTTGAGGTTCGGCCAGGTAGTTGTCAAATCCCTTCATTGAAAAACTCAATATTCCGTGCCGGGCGAGATGCTTCTTTGCCATGGCAAAGAAACGGTCGGTAAAGAACCTGTTGATTTGAAAGGTGTCAGGTTCGGTCAGATTGACGATAATGGCGTCGTAGATTTTGTCCGAGTCCGCCAGATAGGCCCGGCCGTCTTGATGAATGACCTGAAGACCAGGAATTTTTTTGATCAGGCCGAACTTGAATTGGGCGGCGGCAACTTGTGGATCGAGTTCCACATAATCCACCGAGGCCGGCCGGTATTTCTGTAATTCGGTCAGCATACCGCCTTCGGCGGAGATCAACAGAATGTGTTGGGCTTGGGTCAACTGGGCCAGAGGGTAATGGACGGTTTCTTCAGCAATGTTCAGATTCTGGCTGCCAAATAGCGGATTGCCTCCCACAAACAGGGTGAACTGTTCCTTGTCTTGATGGACCTCGATCCGGCCGTAACGGGATTCGCGGTAATGGACCAGTTTTCCTTCGGGCGGAACCAGAGATGATGGTTCCAGAAGAATGCCGGACATCAGAATGACAAAGGTTAGTCCTGTCCCCAAAAAAACAACGGGACGACGCCGGGAAGGGGATGGGAAGAGGAGATAGGTTGCCAGCAGTAACGGCAAATTAGCAAAAAAAGCAGCCTGTAAGGGGGTGACCAGATAAACCAGGGCAAAGGAAAACAGAGCACCGCCGGCCACATCCCCCAGATTGTCGGTAATATAGATAAGAGTGCCGGGATAATCCGGGTTTTCTACCCTGATCACAAACAGGCTGAAGGGAAGAACGAACCCGAGCACAAGGCAGTAAGGCGCAATGGTTAAGAAAGTATAGGCCAGGGTGGAATAAAAACCGACCGAGCTTCCGTGAATAAAGAAAACATCACGTAGCTGGCGAATGGCCAGAATTTGCACGGCGGACAGGCCGGCCAGAACAAGGGAAAGCCAGCCCAGCCGGTTGACCGTGGCCTCCCATAAGCGCCGGGTGACCCCGCGTGCCAGGATGGTGCCGACTCCGCCCAGGATCAGCCAGTTGAAGAGAATCAGGGCGATGACGAACTCGTTGCCCTGGAATTGGGCTAAAAATTCGCGAATAATCAATAACTGGGTCACCACAGAGGAAATGCCCGTGGCGATGACCACCCGCGTTATGGCACGCTCATTTTTCCTCTTCAAAATACTGAACCTGATAGGTCAAAACTTCCAGCTTTTCCTTTTCGTTCTTCCAGACATCGCCCGAAAGACGGGCCTTCTCGCAAAGATGAGACAGAAACTTCTCCGGCTGGGGCAGCTGTTCCCAGACCTGGGGTAAAAAAGTGGCGCTGGCAGATCCTTTGCGGAGAATAACCCCATCCACATTGACGCGCAGCTTGCTGAGCAGGTCAGCACTATCCTGGTATTCAAGGGGCTGCGGTTCAGTAAGGATGCTGACCTCGATGTCCACCTGGTCGAGTTCACCGGCTTTCAAAGGAGAGAATCGGGGGTCATTGAAGGCAGCATTGACGGCGTTGTGCCTGACCCCGTCCAAAATCGATTCAGTGGCGTCCAAACTGCCGATACAGCCGCGCAATTGGCCTTTAATTGTAAGGGTTACAAAGGTGCTCCGCATCTCCTGAAAACAGCTGTCCGTCAGGTTGTCAGACTCGTCCCCGGCCGTCTTTTGGCCCAGTTTTTCCATAATGGTCCGCCGGGCCAGCCTCACCAGTGCCTGTCCCTGATTTTTACTCAAATGCAGAGGTGAAACAGTATTGTTCTGCATAGATGAACCTCCATAAAAGGCAATTGCCGCATAGCCGACAACCCTCGAATGATCCCCTGCGGTGTCGCCGCTGTTTGAATAATGGAGAAGAACCGGGTGCCAGTCGTGTTTGCGGGCTATGTTTATCGCAATCAGAATCGGTATTTTACCACAAGCTACATTACTACGCTTTAACAGTTTGTCAGCATCCAGATCTAAAATCATTTGGATGGTTTCCTGGTCCCTGACAACAGCCTCCGAATACCTGAGATAGTGGGACAAATCCGAACTGACCACCAGCAGGGTGTTTTGATCAAGCAAAGGATCGAGGGCCTCCGCATAACGGTCGATGTGATCCGGGCCCAGAACAATCGGTATTAATTCGAATTTTTTGAGGTAATACTGGAGAAAGGGCAAAACTACTTCCAATGAATGTTCAAGGCGATCGGAAGCCGGAATCGCTTGAAACAGGCTTGATTGCATGCGCAACCTTGACGCATCTTCATGCAGCCTGATCAGGCCCAGGGGATTTATATAGGCCGCCACATCACTTATGGCGCCGCCCTTGAATCCGATGCGATGATCCGGCCCCAACAAGATGACCTTTTCGAATTGATTTTCCTTAAGTACCTGAGAGGCATGCGCCGCTGTTAAGCCGGAATAGGGAAATGCCGCATGCGGCAGAATCAGGGCTTTGAGAGTGGTTTGAGCAGGGTGTTGAACCTGGGCTGGTTTCACCTGCTTGGTCAAACGATCAATAAATGCTGTCAGCTTTGACTGTGTAACTGGATAAAAACTGCCGGCATATACCGGTTTGCGGATTTTTTCGGCATAAGCCGCGCTAACCGAAAGGAACACCAGACAGAAAGCCAGGAATATCATGAAAAACAGATTATAAGTTTTCTTCATGGTAAAACCACCTGCATTGTAAAAATCCGGGCCTAAAGGACCCGGCTTTGGATTAACACTAAAAGGTTTTGTATTAAATCACACTTAGTGCCTAAAGTTGAGTCCCGCTTACAGCGGGATTTCAGCGTAAATCAGTTTTTATTTATATTGATAGAATACAATGGACACAAAATACTGTCAAACAAAAACACGAAAACCTTACGCTAGCTATACGCGAGTGCATACGATTTGG
>Ga0114921_10001659_pt1 | contig 10327 bp, 6 predicted proteins | sample BentaG_FD_87016 | JGI IMG/M metagenome (GOLD analysis project Ga0114921, IMG submission 87016) | Deep subsurface microbial communities from South Atlantic Ocean to uncover new lineages of life (NeLLi) - Benguela_00093 metaG | ecosystem: Environmental > Aquatic > Marine > Oceanic > Sediment ...
TCTGATTATCAAATTTTTCCTGCACATCAGCCGCGAGGAGCAAAAACGTCGCTTCGACAAATTAATTAATGACGCTTTGACTGCCTGGTAGGTATTACCCGAAGATTGGGAACACCACAAACACTATGATGATTGGCGGCTAGCCTATGAGGAGACATTTGAACGCACGGAGACAGAAAGCGGTCCCTGGACGATCGTTGAAGCGACTGACCGCCGATATACCAACGCAAAAATCTTCACCACGATCATCGCTTCTCTGGAAAGACAATTGGCGCTGATGAATATGCTTCCCGATCCAGCCTACTGGGAGAATGATAGGGAAATAATACAGGATGACGAACAGGATGATACGGATCAAGAAGAAGATGATCGATTTTCCGAATCCGAGTGAGGTCGAGTCCAGGAAATGGATACAATAAAGGATTGATTAATTAAACGAATCGATCAGCGAATGGCAGAATGATCCATATATACCCGGAAAGGCAGGTAATATGTTAGGCACGATTGACCTCTCATTGTCACTCGACAAGGAAACGTATCATGATTCGCTGATCAAATACCAGGTCGCCCTCCACGCCCTTGGCTATCAAGTCTATGTCCAGGGAAGACCTGTTGTCATGGTGTTCGAGGGATGGGACGCAGGCGGAAAGGGAGGCGTCATCAAACGGGTCACAGAGAAATTGGACCCGCGCGGTTATGTGGTCTACTCCATTGCCGCGCCCCAAGGTGAGGATGCAGCTCGTCAATACATGTACCGTTTTTGGCGACGACTACCCGAAAGTGGGCAAATCGCAATTTTCGACCGCAGCTGGTATGGCCGCGTTATGGTCGAACGTATTGAAGGATTCTGTTCCGAAGGAGATTGGAAACGAGCTTTCCGCGAGATCAACCAATTCGAACGTCAATTGGTCGACTTCGGCACCATCCTTTTCAAATTCTGGTTCGAAATCAGCAAAGAGGAGCAGCTCCGGCGTTTCGAATCCCGGGCAAATGATCCACTGCGCAGATGGAAATTAACTGATGAGGATTGGCGCAATCGAGAGAAGTGGAATGTATACGCTGAAGCAGTGGATGAGATGTTATTGAAGACCAGCACTGTCACCGCTCCCTGGACAATCGTCGAAGGGGATGACAAATATTATGCCCGAGTCAAAGTGCTCAAGACTTTGGTGGATAAGATGAGCGCAGAATTGGATTATGATCCCTTTGCTGAGGGAGTATTTCAATCCTCGGTGAAGGTGAAAAATAAGAAGAAAAAAGAGAAGAATCAGAAGTAACTCAAAAAATATTGGGGAGGCTGTCATGCCACCAACAGATGCAGTAGAAGTAAAAGAGAAAGTTAAAGAAGAAGAAGCAATAGAAGAGGAAGTTCAGGTTGACCTGAACGACCCGAAATTCTTTATCAACCGCGAGTTGAGTTTGCTGGGTTTCCAAGAGCGCGTCTTGGAGGAAGCCCTCGATGAAAACAACCCACCGTTAGAGCGCGTAAAGTTCACCGCTTTTGTAGGTAACAATCTAGATGAATTCTTCATGGTCCGGGTTGCTGGTCTCAAGAAACAAATCGATGCTGGGGTTGTGGATGTGCCCCCAGATGGAATGACACCCGCAGAGCAGCTGGCAGCTATACGCAAGGTGACTCTGCGCTTGATGACCGAATCTCAAAAAAGCTTCCAAAACAATATAATTCCCTTGCTGGATAAGAAGGGCGTACATATCCTCAATTATGAAGATCTAAATCAAAAACAGAAAGAAAACGTTGACAGCTACTTTAGCGAGGTTATTTTTCCAGTTCTGACGCCCATGGCTTTCGATCCTGGGCACCCATTCCCCCATATCTCAAACCTTAGCTTGAATCTAGCTGTTCTTGTCCGAGATAAGCGCGATCACTTTGCCAGGATTAAGGTACCCGGCACGTTACCTCGCTTGGTACCCATTAAACGATCCTCGGGCAGCGTGCGTCGAGATGGGACCGTACCACACCACCATTACTTCGTCTGGTTGGAACAGGTAATCGCCGCCAATCTGCACATCCTTTTCCCCGGCATGGAGGTGATCGAAACCCACCCATTCCGGATCACTCGTGATGCTGATGTGATGATTCAGGAATTGGAAGCCTCCGATCTGCTGGAAAGTATTGAGCAAGGGGTTCGCCAGCGCCGATTTGGTTCAGTAGTGCGGGTTACGGTCAATAAGGAGATGCCCTCCCATATCCAGAATATCCTGGTCGAAAATCTGCAAATGGACCCCAATGATCTGTATATATTGGAGGGCCCGTTGGGGCTGAGCAGCTTAATGAGTCTCTACCAGATAGAGCGGTTCGATTTGAAGGACCAATCTTTTGTGTCCTCAATACCGGCACCACTGAGAAGTAAAACATATGACGGGAATATTTTTGCAGCTATCCGCCAAAATGACATCCTGGTTCATCACCCCTATGACTCCTTCATCCCGGTTGTGGACTTCCTCCAAATGGCTGCCAAAGATCCCAATGTATACGCGATTAAGCAAACCCTGTATCGCACCGGCAGCGACTCTCCAGTGATCAAAGCGCTGTTGGATGCCCGCGAGGCTGGTAAACAGGTGGCTGTGCTGGTAGAACTCAAGGCTCGTTTTGACGAAGAAAGCAATATTGGTTGGGCACGTACAATGGAACGCCAAGGCATTCATGTTATTTACGGATTGCTTGGATTGAAAACACACTCCAAAATCGCTTTGGTGGTGCGGAAGGAAGGCGAACACATCCGGCGTTATGTGCATCTGGCGACTGGGAACTACAACGCCGTCACTGCCCAATCCTACGAGGACATTGGTATGTTTACCTGCGATGAGGAGATCGGTGCAGATGCAACTGATCTTTTCAACTATCTAACCGGTTACTCGACCAAGCAAGATTACCGCAAATTGCTGGTGGCGCCGGTAAATCTGCGTGAGCGGATGACAACTTTGATCGAGCGTGAGGTCGAACACCAACAGAATGGTGAACAAGGACACCTGATCTTCAAGATGAACTCCTTGGTCGATAAAAGGATGATCAAAAATCTCTACAAAGCCTCGATGGCGGGAGTCAGAATTGACCTTATCGTGCGCGGTATGTGCAGCTTGCGTCCCGGGATAAAAGGAGTCAGTGAGAACATACGCGTGCTCAGCGTAGTTGGTCGCTACCTGGAACATAGCCGCATCTATTACTTCAGAAATGGCGGGGAGGAAGAGATCCTCCTGGGTAGCGCTGACCTGATGCCCCGCAATATTAATAATCGGGTGGAAGTCCTTTTCCCAGTCGAAGATGCCGATTTCATCCGTTACCTGCGCGATGATGTATTAGCTGAATACCAGAATGACAATGTAAAAGCCAGATTGATGGGTCCGGATGGTACTTACCAGAGAATTGAACGCAAAGATGGCGAAACGCCGCTCAATATCCAGGTCAAATTATTCGACATGCGCTAGACGACCAAATAAGGGATGCAGGTAAATCATGGGCACTTTGATCGACACCGAAGATAAAGCACAGATAGAAGCACTGGCCACACGCGGTTCCACAGCCGCCATACGCAGGCGCGCCCAATTGTTGATACTCTATGACGAAGGTTTCCCAACCAGGGAAGTAGCAGAGCGGGTTGGATTATCACCGGGTCGCACACGTTACTGGCGGCGACGTTTCCTGTTTGAAGGCATGAAAATCTTTGCCGAAGCCTCGTTGGAGACGGATACGATCGGTTCAGGCGAGGAACAAACTTCATCTCAACCCACAACTGAGACGGTTGTGGAGGAAGTTGAACTTACTGAGCAAGAACTTCCGGAGCTGGAGGGTGAGATTGAAAATCAACCTGTCTCCCTAGACGAACTGCGCCAGCGTTACCCTGATAATCTCCGCCGTGCAGAACACAGGCGTGACCTGGCCTTGGAATTATTCGATGCCACCCAATCTACTCATCAATTACCAGACGAACAGCGCAGGTTGCTGGAGGTAGCGGCGCTCTTACAATACCTGACCGAGACACAGGGTGACGAGCGTTTGAATAAATCCGGTTACTTATTCATCCTTTCGCACCCCTTGACCGACTTGAGCGAGAGGGAAAATAAGATCGTTGAGGCTGTCTTGGGATACCAGAATGGGGAGGTTGGCTACCCGGTAGATGCGGATGCCGAACAACCCCACTCGCCATCAGATCTCGAAGCGCTTTCCTTGGCTGCATTACTCAGGATCGCAGATGGATTGGACATCTCCCAGAGTCATGAAACCATTATCAACTCTGTTGAGATCGATCCCCAAGAGTTGAAGATCTTGGTCAGTGGTCCCCAGGCAAAAAAGGATGCCCGTAGCGGAAGAAAATCTGCCAAACTATGGTCCAGACTATTCAAACAAAAAGTTAGCCTTCAAACAGTCATCCTCCTGGAGGGGGCGGTGGATGAAAGACTGGAATTATTGTTGTCGAAGAAGCGCCCTGGTGTTGAGCCATCCGATACATTATCTGAAGCGGGCCGAAAAGTGTTTGGCTACCATTATGCCCAGATGGTTAGACATGAACCTGGCACACGCTTAGGGGTAGATATTGAAGAATTACATGACATGCGCGTCGCCACCCGCCGTATGCGGGCAGCCTTCGAAGTGTTTAGCGATGCTTTCGAACCCAAAGCAGTCAAAACGCATCTAAAAGGATTGCGCGCTACGGGTCGCGCCCTGGGCCGCGTCCGCGATCTGGATGTGTTCAGGGAAAAAGCCCAGCAATATCTGGACACCATTCCCCAGGAACAGCGCAACGGATTAGAGCCACTGCTGACTCTCTGGGAAAACGAACGGGAAATAGACCGCAGTAAGATGCTCGAGCACCTGAATAGCGAGGATTATGTAAATTTCAAGCGTAAGTTTCTCAAATTTGTTTCCACACCCCAGGCAGGTTCCAAAAAGGTACCCGTGACCAGCCCCCAACAGGTGCAACATATCGTCCCAGTCCTGATCTATTCGCGCCTGGCGGCTGTACGGGCTTATGGTTCGATCCTTGATTCGGCAACCATCGAACAGCTGCACGGTTTACGGATTGAATTTAAGAAATATCGCTATACGCTTGAGTTTTTTCAAGAGGTGCTCGGCGAGGGTGTAAAAGAGCTGATCAAAGAGATAAAAACTTTGCAAGATCACCTAGGCGATCTCAACGATGCTGATGTAGCCTGCCGAATCTTGAGGCAATTCCTGGACGAATGGGAATCCCGCCAGGTGTATAAACCAATCAGCGAACGGGATAATCCCGAACCCATAGTAGCCTACCTGGCCGCCAAACACGCGGAACGCTACTTCTTAATTACCACTTTCCAAGAAGTTTTCCAGGGCTTCGACCGCCCTGAAATGCGCGCAAAACTGGCTGCAGCAGTCGCCGTGCTGTGAAGCCATTCTTATCTAGGTTCAACTATTTATTATCGTTTCGAGATCGCGTCCCTGTATGAGCATTTGAGCGAACTCTTCTGGCAGGTTTTTCTCGCGTATTGCGGTAACAGCCACCCCCACATCGTACTCCAACCGGTAATGTGTGATCCGATATCCATCCCCTCTTACTTCCAGAATTGCGTAAGCAGCGCGCGGATCGCCATCATCTGGTCTCCCAACGCTGCCCGTGTTGACAAACGTGGTGTTCTCAACCTGCCGGGTAAACGCCTGGTGGGAATGTCCGCAGATAATGGCAGAGACTTGTAAACCGTGGTTTTCCTGCACCAGTTGGCTTAGCTCCAACAGGCGCTCTTCAGGTGTGTCTGGCAGGAGCAGCTCCTCGTTCGAGGCTGGGCTGCCATGAACCAGCGAGAAACTAAAATCCCCAATTGTTAACCTTCTCTCGTTTGGCAGGGAACTTAAGTACTTGCGGCTTTTTGCAGAGAGATTCTCATAAGCCCACTTGAATGCCAACCATTTCAAATGGTGTTTGTTCACCCGCCATTTCTTATCCTTCTTGGGGAAGTTGAGTACCTTCAGATCATAATTCCCGATTATGCTGACGATTTTCTTCTTTCGGATACGCTTGACAACTTGATCGGGAAATGCCCCATACCCTACGAAATCCCCGATATTCCAAATATCTTCAACGACTTGAATTTGTGCATGAGATAAGACTGCCTCCAAGGCAGGCAGGTTGGCATGTACATCCCCCAAGAGAGCGATCTTCTTGTGCTGAGATGGCATAGAAGCAAGAAATTAAGAAGAGGGCTTGGGGAGCGTTTCTAAAAAGACTCGATCTGTATCGCGATCGATCTCCCACGGGTAAATTATGTGCGCATCGGTGATAGCTGCATAATAATTCGGTTCAGCATCACTGAACAGGCTGCGGTAGGGATTGAAATGCAGAACACAGGTAGAGGGATATCCCCCAGCCGCCACGATGCGATTCTTAACCGATGTAATGGTGCGCCCAGAGCCCCAGACATCATCCACCACCAGAGTCCGTCGATCACGAAGCAAATCATCTTCAGGGAACTGGATGAAGTTGGGCCAGGCATAGAGGCCGGTTTGTTGCATCTCCGTTTGATCCGGAAAGTCCACGGCTGCTGTAAGGATGTGCGTCAGGTCCATTGCTTCCGCCAACAGGCCGCCAGGGATTATGCCTCCCCTGGTAATCATCATCATGGCATCGAACCCTCCCTCGAACTGGGGTACGAGGTGATCGATTAAACCATCGACATCTTTCCAAGTCAATAACTCACGCCGCATTTGGTCCATCCTGAACTCCTCACAAGAATATCGTCAATCCAGCCAACAATCACAAATGGGTATCTGGGATCAATTGCGAATTTCCCATCTGCCGTGCTGCTAAGAAGTAGAGATATTATAGCAAGCTTGGTGGGTTAACTTCAACCCGCCAATCTCGCAACTGGCGACCACGTAAAAGCGATACCGGGTCTGGTCCTCGTAAAACTATCTGCCAGCGATAATAGCCCTTCAAGCGCGCGTAAAAGGGGGGCACCGGGCCAATAACTTTAGTGGCTACCCTGCCCTCGCTCTGCAGCCAGCGACGAATTCTCTCCCCCATTTCTTGGGCGTTTTTTTTAGCTGCGGAGGGATTAGAATGCCTGAACTCCAGCCGCACCAGCTGGCTGAAAGGTGGATAGTCGATCTCGCGGCGATACTCTAATTCTCGCTGATAAAAGGCGAAGAAATCGTGGTCCGCAGCAGCCTGGATCACATAGTGTTCTGGCTGGTAGGTCTGCAAGATCACCTCGCCTCCGAGCGGGCTGCGTCCCGCCCGGCCTGCCACCTGGGTTAATACCTGGAATGTACGCTCAGCAGCATGAAAATCAGGTAAATTGAGGCCCACATCAGCCAGGATCACACCAACCAGGGTCACCAGGGGTAAATCCAACCCTTTAGCTAGCATTTGAGTACCAATGAGAACATCGGCCCGATGGGCGAGGAAATGGTCCATGATGAGCTCATGAGCACCTTTCTTGCGGGTCGTCTCGTAATCCCAACGCAGTGTACGCACTTGGGGGAAAAGAGCTTGCAGGTCAGCCTCAACACGTTCGGTGCCTGTGCCATACTGGCGAATATGGGCACTTGCGCAGTGGGGGCATGTCTGGGGCATTTTCCGCTGGTAGCCACAATGATGGCAGGTCAAAGTTGGGGCTGGCCTGGGTTCCTTAACTTCCGTTAAGTCAGCTATACCCGAGGTGGCGGTGAGACTCGTGGGAGAACGCCGCGGATGGTGAAAGGTCAATGGCGTGTCACAGCGTGGGCAAAGCAAACTGCGACCACAATCACGGCAGAATATATAAGTGGCTGTCCCCCGCCGGTTGAGAAAAAGGATCGCCTGTTGGTCCATCTCTAATACCCGTTGCAGAGATTCACGCAGGGCACGACTGAATATCGATCGGTTGCCAGCCTTCAGCTCCTTACGCATATCTATTACATGTACAGGTGGCAGCTCGATTGTCTCTGCCTGGTGTTCCAAGGGCTTATATTGCGAGGAATCCACCTGCAAGGAGAAGCGCTCCATTTGTTCTTCCACTGCCTGGCGATGGGCAAGGATGCGGGCTGGCAGGTGCAGGTAACGCCAATCGCCCTGATCAGCCAGGAACTGGCTTTCCAAATCCGGGGTGGCTGATCCCAGTAAGCACACAGCTTTTGTCAGCTTTGCATAAGCAACAGCTGCTTGACGGGCATGGTAATAAGGTGGTACCTCACTCTGGAAATATGTGTCATCGTGACACTCATCTACCACGATCAAGCCCAGGTCGGGTAGAGGCGTAAACAAAGCGGAACGCGGCCCGACCACGACCCCCAAATCCCCTTGGTTTGCCCGGCGCCAGGTATCATAACGTTCACCTGCTGATAGCTTGGAGTGTACCAATCCAACCTGACCGGGAAAACGGGCCAGGAAACGCCTGACAGTTTGCGGTGTCAGGGCTATCTCTGGGACCAGGACAATGGCTTGCTGGCCACGCTGGACAACCTCATTCACCGCCCGCAGGTAAATTTCAGTCTTCCCCGAACCTGTTACCCCATGTAACAGGTAGGGAGGGATTGTCACTCCGGCACTAACCTGATGGAGACCAGACAGAATCACCTGCCAGGCTTTACCCTGATCCTGGGTCAATTGGGGTGCTTCCTTTGAGACAAACTCCACCCCTTCAAGAGGATCGCGCCAGATCTGACTTTCTCCAAGGACCACTAAACCTCTTTCAGCCAGGTAGCGTAAATCCTGTGAATTTCCACTAGAAGCGGCATAGACCCAACTCACATCCACCGGACCAGGCTCATCGAGTAAATAATTCATGATCGCCTGCCGCCGCTCTCGCGCCTGGGAACCTTTTCGTCCCAGCTCTCCCATCTTGCTCTTGGCAACTTCTGGGGAAAAGGCCAACTGCACAGTGCGAACCGATTTGGGTTGCACATTCGGCTCTGGTAGCACGGGTAGAGTGGAGATACGACCACGCCGGATTAATGGCCTAATCGCAGGACGCCATCTCACCCGGGGTAGAGCTCGGTCGATCTGGCGACCCAACAGAGGACCACGCTTAGTTAACAAATCCAGCACACGCCGCTGGATATTGCTGAGCGATGGCCTCACTACAGTGGTCGCGCGCTCGTTGAGCGAATACAAGGTATCCGCCATCTGGGTCAACCCAACCGGCAACATCAACTTGATACAGGCTGATAAGGGAGCCAGTGTACTCTCTGCCAGGTACTCCGCCAGAGCAAGCTGAGCCTTGGTTAGAACGACGGACTGATCGATCAATGCATTAACTGCTCGCGTCTCCGTGACAGATGGTTGCGCCACCTGCTTCATGACCACCCCTTGAACGCGCCGTTTACCGAATGGCACTTCCACCAGTTGACCTGGGAGCACCTTCCCCTCCAATTCCGGGGGCAGGTGATAATGGAATACTCCCTCCACCTGAGGGACATTGACCACGATTTCTAAGTAAGTGGACATAATCGGTCTACAGGTAACGTTGTATTGTATCGGCTAAGTTGTCTTTTTGTGGATGAGAACTACTCACTGGAAGGGTCTTCATCCAGGCGAGTCAACTTCAAGCGGTCAATACGCATGCCATCCATTTCTTCCACCTGAATGCGGACTTTGTCAAACTCGACACTATCATTTACTTTTGGAATCCGTCCCAACTTGCCCAGTGTGAATCCCGCAATCGTATCATAGGCTGGATCGCTCAAATCAAGATCGAGATAGTTGTTCACATCCTCGATGAGAGTAAGCCCATCGACCATGATACTGCCATCGGGGAGAGGTTCAATTTCTGGTGTAAATTTGTCGAAAGGATCACTGACCTCACCGACGATCTCCTCCAACAGATCTTCCAAGGTCACCAACCCTCCCGTTCCACCGAACTCATCAAGCACAATGGCGATGTGTTGTCGATCATCACGGAGCTGCCGCAATAATGCGCTGACGTGTAATGTCTCTGGGACGTAGAGTGGTTCTCGCACCAGGGAGCGGGCGGTAGAATTCTGCCATCCCGGTTCTTGCATCCTGTGCAGAAGATCCTTGACGTGCACAATCCCCAGGATGTTATCCAGGTTATCGTCGTAGACGGGAAACTTGGTGTAAGTGGATTGAGTGATCAGGGGAATGATCTGCTCTAAAGGTAAGTCGGCTTCCACAGCGATGACCTCAGTGCGGGGGATCATCACCTGGCGAACGAGCAGGTCCCCAAATTCAAAGATGGCGTGAAGCAATTCACTTTCCTGGGGGGCAACGACACCGACTTCTGTACTGGCGGTGATAACCATTTTAAGCTCTTCGACTGAGTGTACTAATTCGTGTCCTGATGCTGGTTGCATACCTACCAAACGCAAAAGAGCATTACCCGTCCCATTAAGAGCCCA
>Ga0114921_10001661_pt1 | contig 10324 bp, 9 predicted proteins | sample BentaG_FD_87016 | JGI IMG/M metagenome (GOLD analysis project Ga0114921, IMG submission 87016) | Deep subsurface microbial communities from South Atlantic Ocean to uncover new lineages of life (NeLLi) - Benguela_00093 metaG | ecosystem: Environmental > Aquatic > Marine > Oceanic > Sediment ...
CACGCTTCCCTTGATTCGATGCGCGAAGTCGAAACCGTTCAGCCCCTCGCACCCCCGCCGAACTTCGGCAGGAAACCCCATACTACCGGGCGTTCCAACACCGCCCAACGAATTAATAGTCCCGGGTGCCTCCGAACAGGTCAGATCACGTACTTCAGGTGCTCGACGACCCGGCGGCCCACGGCCTCATCGCCACCGTAGGTGATCGCGGTGTCGTGGGCGCTCGGCGTCGTGCGCCCGCCCGCAATCCGGCTGAACAACACACCGTCCATGGTGATCGTCGACGTCGGCTCCTCGGCACCGAAGTCCGGGACGACCCGGCCTCGGCCGTGAATCGCGACGTTGATGTCCCGGCGAAGCGGGCCCGTCAACTCGATCCTGACCCGGGCACCGTCGGGTGCGCCGCCGAGCTTGCCGACCACGAAACCCATGCTGGCCGCCATCTCATCAAGCGCCTGCGCCGAGTCCGGGCCCATCAAGTCCTCGGCGTCGGGAGGCCGCGCGACCGCATCGCGGATGTCGAGTTCGTGCATCCAACAGTCGAATACCCGCACCCGCATGAACCGCCCGTAGCTGTCCGGACCCGCCGGCGTCGCGGTGATATCGCTCCACTGCTCGGCAGTCAGTTCGGACAGCTCGTTTCGGCGCTGCCCGGTCACCGCGTGGAACATTTGCTGGAGCTCCGCGGGGCTGAGTCCGCGCAGCTTGCGGACCCAGTGCTCGTTCATCACCCCGATGTCATTGCGCACATGCTCGAGGGCCGAGACGTCGACGTCCGCCTCGGGCGTCGCGACGCCCGCCAGCATCGACTCGGTTCCGACCATGTGTGCGACGACGTCGTGCACCGTCCATCCGGGCAGCGACGTTTCGGCGGCCCAGTCTGCGGAGTCCAAGGTCTGCAGTATCGCGCCGATGTCGCGCCAAGACGCGAAGAGGGCGTCGAGCACGTCGGACTTCTCAAGGTGGGTGACCGGACGGGAGGAGCTGTTCACTCGGCAGAACGTAGTGCGTTTCCGGCTCGCGCGTGCCCGAACGGGCGCAGCGGCGCCCTCAGATCGGCGCGCCCTGCGTCTTTGGGTCAAGAGTCAGTTCCGAGATGGGTACGGCGCTCCCGAAGAGGTTCCCCTGGGCCAGTCGGCATCCAGCGCTGAAGAGCGCCTCTGCCTGGGGCGCGTACTCGACACCCTCGACGACCACAGCCTTTCCCAACTCGTCGCACAGTCGGATGATCGATCGATACAGGGCCAGATCCTGTTCGGGGTCCACCCCAGCAGCGAATCGGCGGTCCAGCTTGACGACCTGCACCGGCAGCGAATGCAGATACATCAGCGAGTTGTACCCCGCACCGAAGTCGTCCAGTGCCACCCCTACGCCAAAGGCATTCAGCCGGGTGATCTGGTCGGCCGCGGCAGCAAGATCGACGATCGGCACCGTCTCGGTGATCTCCACGACAAGCCGGCTCGACTCGACTCGATGCCGGGCCAGGGCTTGGCGGACAAGCTCTTCGACGTAGGGGTTGCCCAGCCGCGCCGCGCCGATGTTCACGTGGAAGTCGATATTCAGACCGGCAGCTTGGATCTCACTGCACGCCAGATCGAGCACCAGCGCATCGAGATCGGCCCCGAGCCCAGCCGCTTCGGCATCGGCCACGAAGGTCTCAGGTGAGATATCGATTCCGTTGGGCGCCTTCCATCGCGCCAACACCTCGACCGCCTTCGGTGCGCCGTCGGGAAGTCGCACGATCGGCTGGTAGACCAGGCTGAACCCGGCAGGGATGCCGTCGCCTGCCGCACGCAGCGCATTCGGGAAATCCCCCCGCACATCCGAGGTTGGTTGATAGATCACCGCGGCGTCCTTGCCGATGCGTTTACCCGCGTACATCGAGATGTCGGCCTGCCGCAACAGGTCGTCGGATGTCTGGGACAGCCCGTCCGCCCCTGGACGGACCAGGCCCATGCTGGCCCGCACCCGCACCGAGGAGCCCTGGACGGGGAAAGGAACCCGAAGCGCCACCCGCAGCCGGTCGGCAACGACATCGGGTTCCTCCTTGCTGCCGTCGATGAGGATCGCGAACTCGTCACCGCCGACGCGGGCCACCGTGTCGGCGTCTTTCACGCACCGCGCAAGGCGCTGCCCCACCGCACGCAGCAGATCGTCACCGGCGGCATGCCCGAACCGGCTGTTCACATCCTTGAAGTCATCGAGATCGACAAAGATCAACACGAAGCGGCCGTCGCGCAGGGCTTCATCGAGCCGTTGGCTGAACGCCAGGCGATTGGGTAGCCCGGTCAGCGCATCGGTGTGCAACTGATGCTCCAGAGCGCGCTGGGCAGCGTAGAGCCGTTGAGTCAACAGCTGGTGGGAACGCATCGCCACCACCTGGCGGACGGCGACCAACAGCGCCATCACCACCGCGATGTAGATCACGAAACCAGTGATCGGCCGACCCATGAACAGGTGGAACGCCAAGAGCAGTGCGATCCCCAGCAAGCCGATGTAGGGCAGGGCGAGCTGCGCCCCGTCCACTCCGGGGCGGGGGCGATCCGGCGCCTCGGCCGGCCGTGCGGCCGGCGGGTCGAGCATCGCATAGGCGAACATCAGGGGGCCCAGAACGAAACCGATGGCAGCCCACCGCTGACCGCCATCGGAACCGATGAATTCGAAGTAGGCCACGAGCCGATCTGCCGAGGCCAGGGTCACGATGCCGGCGGCCAACAGGACCACGTTCCCCCGGCCCGGACGGTCTGTGCGGTAGTTCATCGTGATGACCACCGCCACAACCACAGCGGTCAGCTCCACCAGTGCGTAAACAAGCTCCACCGTCGAGCTTCCCGAGCGGGGCAGTGCGACCGTCGATCGGGCGCTGAAGTCACCCAATGAAATGAAGACCACGAACGATGCAGCCGCCAACACCCCGTCAAGAAACGTCGTGGCCGCGGAATTCTGCGTCGCGGTATCGCGCTGTCTGCGCGCCCCCCGGTGGACCGCACCAGAAAATACAACGACGCGAGAATGAACACCTGGCATGCCAGATACGCGACCAGAACTGCCGGCGCCACCAAGCCGCCATCCGCCTCATCGCCGCTGGACCACCAGAGAAGATGGCCGACCAGGAAAGTCGCCAACGCCACCACGAGAAGCAATCGCCACCAACGCGCCGGTCCGCTGACCCGCAGCGCGACGACGACGCCGCACACCACCGCCCCCAGTCCTGCACCGAACTGGAGTACCGTCTCGGCGCGGACGAGCGGCTTCGTCCCCCCACAGTGCCAGCGCGTTGACCCAGGCGACCAGCGTGACAACGGCGAACAGCCAGTTGCGTAGTCGAAATGCCTTGATCTGCCACCTCCTCCCGCCTGGCGCGCCGCAACGGCGCGGGCGCAATGTTGACCGTAGCTATCCGGCGGCAATCATTCCAACAGCCGCCAGCGCCAGCACCATGCCAGTTGCCTGCCAGCGGGTTACCCGTTCGCGAAGTGCCACGATCGCTAACAGGACTGTCGCCGCTGGGTAGAGCGCGATCAGCACGCCTGCCAGCGACAACATCGATGATTGCAAGGCCAGCAACGTCGCAACGTTGGCAATGGTGTCGAGCACCCCCGCGAACAGGGCAAGCCGCAGCGGCACACCCCGTTCGAGCACCAGATTGGCCGTGACCGCTGCGGCCAGTAGCACAATCGCCGTTGCCGCAAGCCGCCCGAAGACCAGCGGCCACAGCTCAGCCTCGACCGGCACCTGGTCCAGGATCACAAAATTCATCCCGAAGGCCACACCAGAACCGAGGGTCAGCCAGGCCACCTTCGGCGTGAACTTGTGCGGAGTGACGTCCTCGTCGGTGGCCTCGCGGCTCACCAGCACCACGGCAGCGAGTGCCAACAGCACTCCGAGGAGGGCAACCTTGCCGGGCCGTTCGCCCAGAGACAACCCGACGCCGACCGGGATTCCGGCAACCAGGATCGCCGTCAACGGCGAGACCACCGAAATCGGTCCGGACCCCAGTGCCGCATAGAACCACCACACGCCGAATGCCTGGGCCACGCCGGACAGCAGGCCCCAGCCCACCGCGAGGCTGCCGACCTGGCCGCCGAACGGCGCCGCGATGACGATCAGCAGCAGCAGCGCCACCGGGTAGGACACCAGGACCACTCGCAAGGCGGCGACCCGACGCGACGCAAGGCCGCCGACGAAGTCGCTGACGCCGTATCCCAGCGCCGCGATCAACGCGCTGAGGGCACCCGTCAGGAGGGCATGCCTTTGACGCGCCGGCCCATCTCGCGGGTGACCTCGCGCTGTGCATCGCGGCGCGCGATGTCCTGGCGTTTGTCGTGTGCCTGCTTACCGCGGGCCAGCGCCAACTCCACCTTGACCCGGCCTCCGGTGAGGTACAGCGACAGCGGCACCAGCGTCAGGTTGCCGTCGCGGATCTTGCCGACCAGGGCATCGATCTCGCGCCGGTGCAGCAGCAGCTTGCGATTGCGCCGGGGCGTGTGGTTGGTCCAGCTGCCGTGGTGATATTCGGGGATGTGCAGGTTGCGCAGCCAGATCTCGCCGTCGTCGATGGTGGCGAATGCGTCGGCCAGCGACGCCTGGCCCTCGCGCAGACTCTTGACCTCGGTACCCATCAGCGCGACCCCGGCCTCGTAGGTCTCGAGAATTGAATAGTTATGCCGCGCTTTGCGATTGGTCGCCACAATCTGGTTATTGCTGTCCTTGGTGCCCTTTTTTCCAGTGGCTTTGGCCATCAGCTACCTTCGCACGTACAACCGCAGCGTGATGTATGAAGTGACACCAGCCATCGCCATACCCAGTAAAAACAGGATCGGTGCGATGTAGAGGATGTCGGCGTAGTCGATGCGCGCAATCAGATTGGCTTGGTAGAACTGGTCGAGGGCGTTCTCCAGGAACAGCGCGCGCACCGCAATCAGTCCGCCGATGGCAATCAGAACGCCGACGAAGGCCGCAAGCATCGACTCGACCAGGAACGGCAACTGGGTATACCAGCGGCTCGCGCCCACGAGTCTCATGATTCCTATCTCGGTCCGTCTGGTGTAGGCCGCGACTTGGACCATGTTGGCTATCAACAGCACCGCACCTATCGCCTGCACCAATGCCACGGCGAAGGCCGCGTTCGACAACCCGTCGAGCACCGCGAAGAGCCGGTCGATCAGATCCTTCTGGTTCAGGACGTTGAGCACACCGGGCTGCCCGACCATGGCGTCGTCGAATTCCTGGTGCTGCTCGGGATTGATGAGTTTGACTACGAACGATGCCGGGAACGCGTCGCGGCCCGCCACATCCTCGTACTGCGGAAACTTCTCGATGGCGTCGTCATAGGCGTCGTCGCGGTTCAGGAAGCGAACCGACCGGACATCATCGCGCCCCTCGATCTGCGAGCGCAGCGCCATACACGGGTCGGCATCGCACGTCGGGTCGCTGGCCGACACGTCGTCGGTCAGGAAGACCTGGCTCTCCACCCTGTCGAGGTAGATGGCGCGGGACTGGTCGGCCAGACGCACGACCAGCATCCCGCCCCCGAACAGGCCGATGGAGATCGCGGTGGTGAGGATCATCGCGACCGTCATGGTCACGTTGCGGCGAAGCCCGGTCAGAACTTCGTTGACGAGAAATCCGAAGCGCACTTAGCGATCCATTCCGTAGACGCCGCGCTGTTCGTCGCGAACCAGGCGGCCGAGTTCGAGTTCGACGACACGTTGGCGCATCGAGTCGACGATGTGATGGTCGTGGGTGGCCATCAGCACCGTTGTGCCCGTGCGGTTGATCCGCTCAAGCAGGTCCATGATGTCTTTACTGGTATCGGGGTCAAGGTTGCCCGTCGGCTCGTCGGCCAGCAGCACCAGCGGCCGGTTCACGAACGCGCGGGCGATGGCGACGCGCTGCTGCTCGCCGCCGGACAGTTCGTCGGGCAGGCGGTTCGCCTTGCCCGACAAGCCGACCATCTCCAGCACGTCGGGCACCACCCGGTTGATCACGTCGCCGCGTTTGCCGATCACCTCGAGCGCGAAGGCCACGTTCTCGAACACCGTTTTCTGCTGCAACAGGCGAAAGTCCTGGAACACGCAACCCAACACCTGACGCAGGCCGGGGACGTGGCGACCGGACAGCTTGTTCACGTGAAACTTCGACACTCGTATGTCGCCCGAGGACGGCTTGTCCTCGGCCAGCAGTAGTCGCATGAACGTGGACTTGCCCGAACCCGATGGCCCGATCAGGAAGACGAACTCCCCCTTGTCGATCTTGACCGAGACGTTGTCAAGCGCTGGACGTGCCGAGGACTTGTACTGCTTTGACACGCGGTCGAGAGTGATCATCACGGCACGCCAGTGTAGCGGCAGGACACAGAATTACCTCGGCATTACCTTCGTAGTCGCCTGCGTGGTCACCTTGGTCGTCGTCTTGGTCGTCGCCACCGACCGGTTACCGCGGGGGCACCGTCGTCGGCGTCGTCGGCCCCGCCGACTTGGTGGCGGGTGTGGACGTCACCGGAGGTACCTGGGTGAAGGTCTGCGGTCCCGACCCGCCGGAGTCGAGCACGGTCGTGATCGGGCTGGGCCCGGAGGTGCTGGTCGGGGTCGTCTCCGCACTCGGCGAGGTTGATTCCGTCGGACTCGTCGTGGTGCTGCTGGTGGTGGTGCTCTCGGATTCCCCGGTCTGAACGTTGGTCCGCGGTACCCAGGTGTACTGCGGGTCGGGAACGAAGCCGGGGGGCACAATCGCCGTCTCGGGGGTGGGAGCCGGGGCCGGTGGTTGGTAGGCCTGGTGCAACCACGACGCCGCGCCGAACAGGATCAACATGACCACGGTCGTCGTGCGGAGGTGTCCGCCCGGCAGGTACTTCGGCCAGCGGTGTTCCGGTCGTCTCAGTTTTCTGAGCCAGTTCACAGTTCTGGCTCGTCCCCGCCGGGCGCGGCCTTCACACTGCCGTCGGGCCCGCCGGTAGTAGGCAGGACGGCCGCGACTGCGGGGCCGTTTCCGGTCATCGTCTCGATCCCTGAGGATGCCAACGCGGCGATGATCCTGATCCGTAGCCGGCGACCCACGTCGAACTGTTTACCGGGCAGCGTGCGCGCCACGATCCGCACGTTGACCTTGTCGACCTCGATACTCTCGACGCCCATCAGGGCGGGCTCGTCCAACAGCAACTTCTGCAGGCTCGTGTCCTGCCAAGCCTGGCGGCACACCTCGTGCAGAAGATCGTTGACGCGGTTGAGGTCGGCGCTCACCGACACCGGGATGTCGATGACCGCGCGAGCCCAGTCCTTGGACATGTTCAACGAACGGACGATGTTGCCGTTGGGGACCGTGAAGACCTCACCCTCGGCGGTGCGCAGCTTGGTCACTCGCAGTGTCACCTCTTCGACGGTGCCCTCGGATGCCTCCGGGGCACCAAGCATGTTCAGCTGCACCAGATCACCGAAGCCGTACTGCCGCTCGGTGATGATGAAGAATCCGGACAGCAGGTCCTGGACCAGTTTCTGGGCGCCGAAGCCCAGTGCGGCGCCCAACACCGCGGCGGGTGCCACCAGAGAGCCGATCGGAATGGCGAGCACATCGGTGATCTGAGTAGCGACCAGGACCAAGAGCATCGCGATCGCCACCCACGATATGACCGACGCGACGGCCTGGCGATACTTGGCGCTCTCGGTGCGGACGAGCTGATCGCTCTCCTGGTATTCGGCGTCGATGCGGCGGGTGACCGTGCGCGCGCTCCAGCCGATGAACCTTGCCCCCAAGGCGCCGAAGAGCAGCAGCATCGCGATCTGCAGCCCGCTGGAGCGAAGCCATAGACCGATCTCGCCCTGCCAGAAATCGTGCCAGCGGACGGCCGCGTCGAACGCAAGGTAAGTGTTAGTCGTCATCTTTTCTGTTGCGCCACCGGATGCCGGCTTCCAGGAAGCCGTCGATGTCACCATCCAGCACCGTTGCTGGGTTGCCGACCTCGTACTCGGTGCGCAGATCCTTCACCATCTGGTAGGGATGCAACACGTAGGAACGCATCTGGTTGCCCCAGGAGCTGCCGCCGTCACCCTTGAGGGCGTCCATCTCGGCGCGCTCTTCTAAGCGCTTGCGTTCCAGTAGTTTTGCCTGAAGCACGCGCATTGCCGATATCTTGTTCTGCAACTGCGACTTCTCGTTCTGGCAAGTCACAACGATACCGGTCGGAATGTGGGTGAGTCGAACAGCCGAGTCTGTGGTGTTCACCGATTGGCCACCCGGGCCGCTGGACCGGTAGACGTCGACCCGGACGTCGCCGTCCGGGATATCGATATGGTCGGTGGTCTCCGTGACCGGGAGCACCTCGACTTCGGCGAACGACGTCTGACGCCGACCCTGATTGTCGAACGGGCTGATCCGCACCAGTCGGTGGGTGCCCTGCTCGATAGAGAGGGTGCCATAGGCGAAGGGGGCATAAACGGCGAAAGTCGCGCTCTTGATACCGGCTTCCTCCGCGTAGGACGTGTCGAACACCTCGACACGGTATTTGTGCTGTTCAGCCCAGCGGATGTACATCCGCAGCAGCATCTCGGCCCAGTCGGCGGCGTCTACTCCGCCAGCCCCGGAACGGATGTTGACCAGCGCCTCTCGCTCGTCGTATTCACCCGAGAGCAGGGTGCGGACCTCCATCGCCTCGATGTCCTCGCGGAGTTTCTTGAGCTCGGCGTCGGCCTCGGCGAACGCTGACGAAGCTTCTGCACCGTCGGCTTCGCCTTCTTCGGCGGCGAGTTCGTACAGCACCGGCAGATCCTCGAGTCGCCCACGCAGATCCTCGACACGCCGTAGCTCGCTCTGGCTGTGAGACAACTCACTGGTGACTTTCTGGGCGCGCGACTGGTCGTCCCACAGGTTCGGGTCGGAGGCCTCCTGCTCGAGCTTGTCGATGCGATCGCGTAGGGCCTCGACATCGAGCACACGCTCCACAGTGGTGAGCGTGGAGTCAAGGGCTGCGATATCGGCTTGACGATCAGCATCCACGGGAGTTCAGGGTACTCACCTCGCACACGGTCGCGGCCGTCGCAGCCTCGATGCCGCCCGCGAAACACGCACCGGATTTCTCCGTGACCGTCGTCAATTGCGATCGCCGCGATCTAGCATCGGTTGCACACCCCGTCCGGCCACGTCGCGAGAGTCCTCGCACGCGGCCGGGCAGCAACAGAAGGCAGCGCTAAATGCCCCCTATGCGGCCCTACTACGTGGCCATCGTCGGCTCAGGACCTTCGGGTTACTTTGCCGCCTCGTCCCTGCTGAAATTCGCCGCCTCCGGTGACGGCGACGTACGTGTCGACATGCTCGAGATGCTCCCGACTCCGTGGGGCCTGGTTCGTTCGGGGGTCGCTCCCGACCATCCGAAGATCAAGTCGATCAGCGCCCAGTTCGAAAAGACGGCGATGGATCCGCGGTTCCGGTTCTTCGGCAACATCGTTGTCGGTGAACACGTACAACCCGCCGAGCTCGCCGAGCGCTACGACGCCGTCGTCTACGCCATCGGTGCGCAGTCCGATCGGTCATTGGGCATCCCGGGCGAGGATCTCGCGGGCAGCGTGCCCGCAGTCGACTTCGTCGGCTGGTACAACGCACACCCCAACTTCGGGGAGTTGATGCCCGACCTGTCGGGCCGGCGCGCTGTCGTCATCGGCAATGGCAACGTTGCACTGGATGTCGCGCGGATGCTCGTCAGCGACCCCGACGAGCTGGCGGCCACAGATATCGCCGACCACGCGCTGGACTCGCTGCGGGCCCGCGGCGTGGAGGAAGTATTGGTCATCGGCAGGCGGGGCCCCCTGCAGGCTCCGTTCACGACGCTGGAACTGCGTGAACTCGGCGTGCTGGAGAGTCTCAAAGACGTCGATATCATCGTCGACCCCGCCGACCTCGAGGACATCACCGAAGAGGATCTCGAGGCCGGCGGCAAGACTGTGCGCAACAACATCAAAGTGCTGCGCGGGTACGCCGAGCGCACGCCGACCGGCGCCCAACGCCGCATTGTGTTCCGCTTCTGCACATCACCAGTCGAGATCAAGGCGGCGGACGGAGCGGACGGGAGGGTGGGCTCGATCGTGTTGGGCCGCAACGAACTGATTCGCGGCGCCGACGGGCGGGTCGCCGCGAAGGACACCGGCGAACGCGAAGAGATACCGGCCCAACTGGTGGTTCGGGCGGTCGGTTACCGCGGCTTGCCGACGCCGGGGCTGCCGTTCGACGAGCGTGCCGCCACCATTCCTCACGTCGATGGCCGGGTGGCGGGCAGTCGCAACGAGTACGTGGTCGGCTGGATCAAGCGAGGCCCTACCGGGGTGATCGGCAGCAA
>Ga0114921_10001662_pt1 | contig 10324 bp, 7 predicted proteins | sample BentaG_FD_87016 | JGI IMG/M metagenome (GOLD analysis project Ga0114921, IMG submission 87016) | Deep subsurface microbial communities from South Atlantic Ocean to uncover new lineages of life (NeLLi) - Benguela_00093 metaG | ecosystem: Environmental > Aquatic > Marine > Oceanic > Sediment ...
CACGCCGAGCAGCTGCGAAATGATCAGGGGCAGGAAGCACGACCTTGGACTCCCCGATCGGAGGTACGCCCGTGAGAATCGCGATCAGCGGTGCCGGCATCGCGGGCCCGACGCTCGCCTACTGGCTGCACCGCGCCGGTCACGTCCCGACGTTGATCGAGCAAGCACCCACACTGCGCACCGGCGGATACGTCATCGACTTCTGGGGATTGGGTTACGAGGTCGCGCAGCGAATGGGTATCGAGGCCGCCATTCGCGACGCCGGCTATCAGGTGCGTTCCCTCCGTGCCGTTAACGCGGCCGGCCGCAAGCAGGCCGAGGTGTCGGTCGACGCGTACCGCCGCGCCACAGACGGGCGCTACACCAGTATCGCCCGCTCCGATCTCGCCGCCGAGATCTACGCCACCGTCGCCGACCACGTCGAGACCATGTTCGGTGACACCATCACCGGCATCGACGACATGCCCGACGGCGTCGGGCTGACGTTCGCCAAATCTCCCGAGCGGGAGTTCGACCTCGTCATCGGCGCAGACGGCCTGCATTCGACGGTGCGGCGGTTGGCCTTTGAAGGCGCAGGCACCCACGAACGCTATCTCGGTTGCATAGTGGCCGCGTGCGTCGTCAACGGCTACCGGCCGCGCGACGAGCTGACCTACGTCACCTACAACGTCCCGGGACGCCAGGTCGGCCGGTTCACCCTCCGCGACGACTGCACGCTGCTCCTCTTCGTCGGGCGCGCCGAACGGCCCGGCGACGTCGGCGACATCGATGTCTGCCGGGAGTGGCTGCGCGCCGAGTTCGGCGACGCAGGCTGGGAATGCCCGCAGATCCTGGCCGCAGTCGACGGCGCGGAGGACGTGTACTTCGACGTCGTCAGCCAGATTCGCCTCGATCGTTGGACGCAGGGCCGGGTGGCGCTGGTCGGCGATGCGGCGGCCTGCCCCTCGTTGCTTGCCGGCGAGGGAACCGGCCTGGCGATGCTCGAGGCGTACGTGCTGGCCGGCGAACTTCACGCGGCGCACGGCGACCACATCAGCGGCTTCGCCGGCTACGAGCGGCGGCTGCGATCGTTCGTCGAGGAAAAACAGGACGGTGCCCTCCGGATGGTCGGCTTCTTCGCCGCCGAGACCAAGATGGGAATCTGGCTGCGCACCCTCGGGATGCGAGCCGCGCAGTTCCCTGCGGTGGCGAACCTTCTGGTAGCTCGTACCTTTCGCGACGACTTCGAACTTCCCGACTACTCGTTCTGACGAGCGCCCGCCTATGACAACGCTGGCAGCAACGTTCCGGGCACAACACCGCACCCGAACGACCGCGCCAGCCCAAACGCAACTTTCGCCAACGCCCGGATTCAGCATCGACAACCTGACAAGCTACGACTTCCGGGTGATTCGACTTGACTGACGTCCGAGCGGACGCTTCTCACAGGTAGGTGGTTCCGGCCGTGAATTCATTTGAACGAGACAGCAGGCCCGACCCCCTTCGCTCTGAGCTCACCGGATCCGCTGACCGCATCGATGCCGCGGAGTGGTCGAAGCGCATCCCCCCGGTGACGGCGCGGATACCCGAAATCCGGATCGGTAAGCGTTGGGTCAGTAGCCTGTGGCTGCTGCCAGTCGGCGCTGCCGTGCTCATCGTCGGAATTGCTGTGGCACAGCATCTTCGAACCTACTCGGTCGTGCAGAATTTCATCGAGACGTACCCGGGGGCAGGCGCGTTCCAGCCTCCGGTGGACCTCGGATTTCCCGGCTGGCTTCGCATCCTGCATTTCCTGAACCTGCTGTTCATGCTGTTCATCATTCGGTCAGGACTACAGATCCTGGCCGACCACCCGCGCCTGCAATTCGACGCCGGGTCCACACCGGGTCGAGAGTGGCTGCGCCTGCGTGGCCCGGTTCCTCCCGACCGAATGGCCCAGAGTCCGCCAGAGCGTCAATGGACGGCCAAGGACGACGCGGTCAGCCTGCCCGGCTGGATCGGGATACCCGGAATCCGGCACTCCATCGGATTGGCCCGATGGTGGCACTTCAGTTTCGACATGCTCTGGGTTCTGCTCGGCGTCGTGTTTTACATTCTGCTGTTCACCACCGGGCAGTGGGAGCGACTGGTACCGCGAGACTGGGACGTGTTCCCGAACGCGCTCTCGGCTGCGGTGCAGTACTTGTCGCTCGATTTCCCGACCAACCAGGGTTGGACACAGTACAACGGCCTGCAGAACCTGGCCTACTTCACCACGGTATTCATTGCTGGTCCGCTGGCATTCGTCACCGGTCTGCTGCAGGAACCGGCCATCGCGGCCAGATTCGGTCTCGCCGCAGGACGTTTGAACCGCCAGACGGCCCGGTCGGTGCACTTCTGCGTGCTGATCTACTTCGTGTTCTTCATCATTGTTCACACCGCGATGGTGTTCATGACCGGTCTCCTGGTGAACCTCAACCACATCACCACGGGTCTGAACACTCCGACGTGGGCCGGATTGTGGCTCTACGTCCTGTGGATGACCGTCGTCGTCGCCGCCTGGTTCTCCGCCTCACCGCTGACTCTGCGGTATCCCCGGCTGGTACAACGAACCGGCAGGCGCCTGGTCGGATGGGCAAAGTGGCTACTGGAGTGGAGCGACCCGCGTGCCACGTACCCCGAAGAGTCGATCTCCCCCTATCTGTGGCCCAACGGCACACTGCCGACGAGTCAGGCCTATGCACAACTGCGCGACGACGAATTCCGGGACTACGCGCTTCGCATCGGCGGATTGGTGGAGAACCCTGTGGTACTGACCTACGAGCAGATCAAGGCAATCCCACGACAAGAGCAGATCACACAGCACTATTGCATCCAGGGCTGGTCCGGAATCGCCAAGTGGGGCGGGGTGCCGATGAAGGACATCATGGATCTGGTTCGCCCACTGCCACAGGCGAAGTGGGTCGTCTTCTATTCCTTCGCCGATGGTGCCGAAGGCGGCCGCTATTACGATGCGCACAATATCCAGCACATGGAGCACCAACTGGCACTATTGGCTTACGAAATGAACGGTGACACCCTCAACGAACTCCATGGCGCCCCGCTGCGGCTCCGCAACGAACGCGAACTCGGCTTCAAACAGGTGAAGTGGATCGAAGCTATCGAGTTCGTCGACTCCTTCGCCTCTCTCGGCGCGGGCCAGGGCGGATACAACGAGGACCACGAGTTCTACGGCTACCGCGAATCCATCTAGCACCCGGGACATCATGAACCTCATACCGAAACCCCACGTAGCGATCACCGACGCCGAAGTCCAGGACGCACTGGGGCGCGCCGTGCGGATCATCGACCCGCTCCTGGATGTGCTGTGGGGCACTGATCCGCTGGGCGTCAAGCGACCCCGCCCAGACACGGGGGTTGGACCGATCGACAGGGTCGCCGCCGGGTTCACCTGCGTCCTCAATGCGGCAGACGTCCCCGGCACGGCGGCCTGGGATGCCCTGGACACCGACGCCCGGATCAACTGGTGGGTGCGGCGCGTCGGCGCGTTGAACACCGTGCCGGTGGCATTTCCCGGATTCCTGGGCGCAATGGTGAGCCGCCTGCCGATCCAGGACCTGCTCGGATTCGCCAGCCAGGCCATCGTGATGTGCGCTGTGGCAAGCGAATTGGGCGTCGCCGACGATCAGCAACAGGTCCGCATGCTGGCCGCGGTGCTGTGTCACCGAGACCTGTCAGGCGTCGAGGACGATGCGGATCCCGATCTGCCCCCGGTGGAAATTCCCCGCACGCCGCTGGGGATCGCGAAAGCCATGTGGACCCTGATGGGACTGCTCGACGCCATCGGCGAGGAACTCGCCAAGCGCCCGCAACCCCGGAAGCCCTTCAGATACCTGGGCATCCTGCCGGGGGTCGGCGCCCTCGCCGCCTACTTGGGCGAATACGGCGCGCTCTCCCGGGCCGCGAAGGCCGGACGGCAGTGGGTTTCCCAACACCCAGAAGTGTCAGACCCCCGCGGCTAACCTGTGGGTGTGAGCGAGAAGACCACCTGCGCGGTCGTCGGCGGGGGACCGGCGGGGATGGTGCTGGGACTGCTGCTGTCCCGCGCCGGGGTGGAGGTCACCGTGCTGGAGAAGCACGCTGACTTCCTCCGCGACTTCCGCGGCGATACCGTGCACCCCACCACTCTGCGGCTCATCGACGAACTCGGGCTGTGGCCCAAGTTCACCCAGCTGCCGCAGAGTCACCTACGTCAAGCCGCGATTGACGTGAGCCCCGGTCATTCCGTGACACTCGTCGACTTCGAGCGGCTGCGACAGCCGCACCCGTACATCGCGATGGTTCCGCAATGGGACCTGTTGAACCTGCTGGCCGAGGCCGGCGCGGCGGAGCCGACCTTTACCTTGCGAATGAGCACCGAGGTCACCGGCCTGGTGCGCGAGGGCGGCCGGGTGGCGGGGGTTCGGTACCAGAGCGTGGACGGCCCCGGCGAACTCCGCGCCGACCTCACCATCGGATGTGACGGGCGCTCGTCGTTGGTCCGTCGCGACGCCGGGTTTGAGGTCCGGGAATGGCCGGCCAGCTTCGACGCGTGGTGGTTCCGGTTGCCTCGGCATGCGGACGACGCGTGCTACACGCTGTTTCCCCGGGTTGCCCCCGGCAAAGCCATGATCGTCATCCCCCGGGAAGGCTATTTACAGATCGCGATGCTCATCCCGAAGGGATCGGACGCCCGGCTCCGGGCGCGCGGCCTCGCGGCGTTCCACGCCGATGTCCTCGAACTGCTTCCCGAGGCCGGCGACACAGTTGGGGCAGTCACCACGCTGGACGACGTCAAAGAGCTCGACGTTCGCTTGAATCGTCTGCGGCGCTGGCACACCGACGGGCTCCTGTGCATCGGTGACGCCGCCCACGCGATGTCACCGGCCGGTGGCGTGGGAATCAACATGGCGGTCCAGGACGGGGTCGCGGCGGCCCGTCTGCTGGCCGAGCCGATACGGCGAGGCCGAGTGACCCAGCGCGACCTGGCCGCAGTGCGGCGCCGCCGCCTCGCGCCCACGGTCGTCACGCAGGCTTTCCAGCGCCAACTCGACAAGCGTCTGCTCGGCCCGATTCTGCACGGCGGCAATGTAACAGGTCCGCCGCAGGCCCTGGTCCGTCTGTTAGAAGCCGCCCCGTGGCTCTCGGTGATCCCCGGTTACCTTGTCGGCGTCGGTGTTCGGCCGGAACGCGCGCCGGCATTCGCGCGCAGGACACCGCCAGCCTCCTGACGGTTCGGACTGCGCATCGCCCCGCCGCACAAGAACACACCAGTGACGACAGGGATCGAGCGGCCGCCGATGGACGTAGGGTGACTGGCCATGACGGCCCGAAGGAACCCTGGGCAATCTCGCGGCGCGGCTTCATCAGCGGGGCTTCGGCCGCCTCGGCGTGGGCGGTGCTTGCAGCCTGTTCGTCACCGAACGGCGACGGGGACCCGACGACCCCGACGGCGACGCAGCCTGCGGGATGGCCGACCGAAGATGAATGGGCGGCGCTGCGCGAGCAGGTGGGTGATCGGCTGATAACGGTCCAATCGCCGTTGGCGCCGTGCAAGGAAGACGCAACCAGCGATGCCTGTTCGCTGGTGCTGGAAAACATGCAGAACCCGTTCTGGAATGAGGACAACGCCGGTGCGCTACAAACCAGCGGTTGGCTAGACGCGTGGGAAGGACAGGTCAGCCCCTACGCTGTCGCCGCAGAAAGTGCCGCCGACATTGCCGCTGCGGTTGACTTCGCTCGCGACAACGGGGTCCGTCTGACTGTGAAAGGCACCGGCCACGACTACCTCGGTCGTTCCAATGCGGCCGATTCGCTGCTGATCTGGACCCACAACATGCGCGAGGTCACCTTCCTTCCCGAATACCGCGTCGCCGGAGCGAGCGCCGACACTCCGCCGGTGACGGCGATGAGCGTCGCGGCCGGAGCGCGGTGGTTGGAGGTCTACCAGGAGGCCACCGCCAACGATGTCTACGTCCAGGGCGGCGGCTGCACATCAGTGGGAGCCGGCGGCGGCTTTCCTCTCGGCGGCGGCTTCGGCAGCTTCTCCAAGCGTTTCGGAACCGGCGGCGCCGGTGTGCTCGAAATCGAGATCGTGACGGCCGACGGCCAGGTGCGCGTCGTCAATGAAGGCCAGGACAGCGACCTGTTCTGGGCGCTGCGCGGAGGCGGCGGCAGCACGTTCGGCGTCGTCAGCCGCATCACCTACCTGGCGCATCCCATCCCGCAGACCGTGGGTGTTCTCAGCGGCACCATCACTACTGCCGACGACGACGCGTTCCGGGATCTGCTGGGTCGCTTCGTCCGGTTCTTTCCCGACGCGATCAACAACCCCTCCTGGGGCGAGCAGATCGCGGTCACACCCGACAACTCCCTGGATCTCTCGATGGTTTGGCTGGACCTCAGCACCGAGCAGGCGCGAGCGGTGTGGGATCCCTTCCTCTCGGCTCTGCAGGCCGACGGCGTCGCAACCGTGGATCTCGACTTCCAGAGCCATCCGTTCCGCGATCTCTGGAACGCCGAATACTGGGAGCGGACCGACCCCGACATGATCACCCTGGACCCCTGCACGGATCAGCCGGGCGGCCAGTTCTGGTGGACCAGCAACCAGACAGAGGTGTCGCAGTTCCTCAACACCTATTTGTCCCGTTTCATCCCGCTGAAGTTGTTCGTCGACACACCCGACGATCTCGTCGCCACCCTGTTCGACGCCTCGCGGCTTGTCAGGCTCGGCCTGCACATCAACAAGGGCCTAGCCGGTGTCCCGGAAGATGTGGCTGCTCGGGAACGCACCACGAGTTTCAACCCGGCCTGCCTGGAGGCAGCAGCCCAGGTGATCTTCGCTTCGGCGCAGCGCGCGCGCTACCCCGGGATCGCTGGTCACGAGCCTGACCTCGAGGCGGAGCGGAAGTCTGCCGCGCCGGCGATCGAGGCGATCGGAATCATCCGCGACGCCACACCGGGCGCGGGCACATACGCCGCCGAAGCCGACTACTTCGAACCCGACTGGCAGCAAGCCTTCTGGGGTCCGAACTACGATCGGCTGCTGTCAATCAAGCGACAGGTAGACCCCGACAACCTATTTCGCGTGCACCACGGCGTCGGTAGCGAGTAGCTTCGCCAGCGGACACCGTTACCTGGATATTCAGGTACCTGGATATCCGGGCCGCTAAGGGCCGTCCGGAATCGGGATGGGCACCGCAGCGGACGGAATGGGGCGCAGCGGCGTCGTGATCGCCGGTGCTGGGGGGTCTGAACCGGCCGCACCGGTCACAGGCGCGGCCGTCGCCGGCGTAGCCGCGGGTGTCTGCGGCGTGGCCGTTGCCTGATTCGCTGCCGTCGCCTGTGACGTCGGCGCCGCCTGATTCGCTGCCGTCGCCTGAGTTGTCGCCGTCGCCTGACTTGTTGCCGGCGTGGTCGCCGGCGCCGTGGTCGTCGGTGTTGCCTGGGTTGTTGCCGGTGTGGTGGTCGGCGTCGTGGTCGTCGGCGTCGTCGTGGTGGTAGTGGTCGTCATCGTGGTGGTCGTGGTCGTGGTGGTGGTCGGCGATGTGGTGCTGGTCGTCGGCGCGGCCGTGGTGGTCGGAGTCGTCGTGGCGGCGACGTTCGACGGATCGACCGGGGCAGTCGGCTCGGGCGGGTTCTGCGCCGGCTGATTGTTCAGGGTGATCGTTTCCGCCGGCGGATCGGACGGAGTGAACGCGCTGCTCAAAGGAGCGTTCCGGGGTTGCGGTTGCTCCCGGTCGCCGCCGTCGACACTGGTCAACGCGATCGTCATACCGCCCACTGCCACCAGGGCAACCGCTCCCGCGATCCCAAGCGCCGACATCGGCAACCGCTGCCAGGGCTTGACGTCGTCCTGCGCCAGGGACTCGGGCCCGGAAGTCGCGACAACATCCTCAGCGGACCCGTACGGGTTTGGAGATAGGTAATCGGCTCCTTCATAGGGGTCGGCTCCCGAATGGTCGCCTCCCGAATAGGGGATAACGTCGTCGGGTTCGTCGTCCTGGGACCAGGCCAAAGCGGGCGCAAGTGCTACCGGTGCCACCCCGGTAGCAATGTCTGCCTCCCGCAACTGGGCGGCTAGCAGTGCCGCGCCCACGCCCGCATCGAGGCCGGGCTGTGCGCTCGTCACCACGGCGGCCTGCGAGCGCTCCGAGAGGCGCTGCACAACAAGCGGAATGCTCGCACCGCCGCCGGCCAAGGCCACGGCGGAGACGGCGTCCCAGCCGATGTTGTTGCGCGCCAACATGTCTTCGAGTGCGGCGACAACACCGTCCAGCTGCCGCCCGACCAGGTCCTCCAGCTCGTCTCGCGTCACGCGGATGTCAGCGCGGTGGTTGGGCAGGTCGACGGTCAGCTCCGTGACGGTTTCTCGAGACAGTCGCTCCTTTGCCGAGCGACACTGCTCCCGCAACGGGGCCAGCGATCCGACCGCTGCCGTCTGACCAGGGTCGACATCGCCGTCGCCGGTGATTCCCTCCAGCACATGGCTCAGCAACAGCTGATCAATTTGGTCGCCGGCAAATTCGGGAATTCGGTCCGTACCGTCGATCACGTCGAATGCCGAGGCTGCGTCGGCGAGCGTGATGCTGGTGCCGCCGCCACCGAAGTCCAACAGGGCCACCGTTCCGCGACGGTCGATGCCCGGGTTGACGTTCAGCGCCGTGAGGGCGGCCACCGCGTCCGGAATCACGCGCGGCGCCACACCACCCGGGTTCAGGACCTCGCTCGCCCCCAGCGTGGCCTGCAGCGCGCCCGACATCGCCGGGCTCCAGTACGAGGGGACAGCGATCACCACGTCCGGGATCGACGTGCGCGGTGCGGGCGAGCTCAGCCCGGCCATCGACTCCAGCGCTTCCACCAACAGCTGTTCGGCCGGGTAGGTCGCGCCGTCCTCGGCAACCAGTGGCACCGGATCACCGACGCGGTCGACGAACCCGGACAACACCATCCCGCCGGCTGCTGGCGCATCTTTTCGGGGAATGCCGACCTCGGGACCGGCGTGGCCGAACAGGGTCAGCACTGAGCGCCGGATCACCGGCTGGTGCCCGGCGCTCGCCGCGACCAGGTTGGTCGTCCCGACGGACAACCCCAGAGGATCGTTCATGACCCAGACCACGATAGCGCCCGAACCGTCACCAGCCGGTTTGACACTCGGCGCCTTGCCGGGATGCCTGATGTGCTGCAATGGCGGCCATGGGTGACATCGCAGACATCAAACAGGTCAAGTACCGGTATCTCCGCGCTCTCGACACCAAGCACTGGGATGAGTTCGCCGACACCCTTACCGAGGACGTGGTCGGCCGGTACGGCGAGTCGCTCGGTGAAGAGCACCTTTTCACGAGCCGCGACGAACTCGTCGGCTTCATGCGCACGTCGCTGGGATCTGAGATCCTCACCGAACACCGAGTCAACCATCCCGAGATCACCGTCGACGGCAACGAGGCCCGCGCGACCTGGTACCTACAGGACCGCGTGATCGCACCTGCCCACAACTTCATGCTGATCGGCGCGGGTTTCTACCACGACAGATACCGCAGGACGGAGAGTGGCTGGAAAATCTGCGAGACCGGCTACGACCGCACCTATGACGCCTCAATGTCGTTGGAGGGGTTGAACTTCAAGGTCAAGGCCGGCCGCGCCCTGAACATCTGACTGCCCTGAACATCTGACTGCCTTGGATATCTGAAGAGCCTATTATCTGGTTACTCGGTGATCGCGATCATCGCGCCGGGCCGCAGCCACCGCATAATCTTGACGAGCACGGCGTCATCGATCGCCACGCAGCCCGCAGTAGGCCCGCCATCAGTGCTGTGCACGAAAAACGCCCCGCCCTTGCCGGGGATCCGTTCCTTGTTGACGCCCATCACCACCGAGTGAGCGTATTGCGGAATCTCCAGGTTCTCGGTTCCCGCGCTCAGAGAGGTGTTGAACGGGCACTGATCCTTCTTGCACACCTGCATCGTGTTGTAGGTGGGGCTCTTCATGTCGCCGTCCCACCAATGATCCGGGCCCACCTGAACATACGGTAGGCCCCCGCCGGGGCTGGGTTCGGTACCGAAGGCAAAATCGAGAGTGTAGACGCCCTTCGGAGTCATCATCGAACCGTCGAAGTGATCCGGCGACATACCCTTTGCGCCGATCTTCGCCGGGATGCCGACACCTCCGGCGACTGGCTGCCAGCCAGCGGGGGTCCGCTCCCACACGTCGAGTTTGGCGTCCGAACCGCCCACCCCGGTGACGGACAGCACCTGGGTGGCCCCGCCAACCGAGCGGGCGAACCACGGCGTGAAATCTGCCATCGCGTGCGGCACTGCCACCGAGCCCA
>Ga0114921_10001663_pt1 | contig 10322 bp, 10 predicted proteins | sample BentaG_FD_87016 | JGI IMG/M metagenome (GOLD analysis project Ga0114921, IMG submission 87016) | Deep subsurface microbial communities from South Atlantic Ocean to uncover new lineages of life (NeLLi) - Benguela_00093 metaG | ecosystem: Environmental > Aquatic > Marine > Oceanic > Sediment ...
GAGAGAACCCGCGCTGTCTTTTACGGTTTGGGCTCTGACGGCACGGTGAGTGCCAACAAAAATTCCATAAAGATCATCGGTGAGGAAACAGATAATTATGCTCAAGGTTACTTTGTTTACGATTCAAGGAAGGCCGGATCACTCACCATCTCACACCTGAGATTCGGACCAAACCCTATTCACTCTGCCTATCTTATTAGCCGAGCGAACTTTGTAGGTTGCCATCAGTTCTCGTTCCTGGAACGTTTTGATGCGCTGAATGCGGCTGAGGAAGAAGCCATTTTTTTGTTAAACAGTCCCTATGGGCCAGAGGAAGTTTGGAATAAATTGCCCCGGACAGTGCAGGAGCATGTCATAAATAAGAATTTGCGCTTTTTTGTCAGTGATGCCTATCGCATAGCCCGAGACCTTGGTTTAGGCCCTCGCATCAACACCATTATGCAGACATGCTTCTTTGCTCTCACTAGCGTCGTTCCGAAGGAAGAGGCTATAGAGTCTATAAAACGTTTCATCAAGAAAGTCTATGGCAGGCGTGGCGAATCCGTGGTACAGATGAACTTTGCCGCCGTGGATAGGGCGCTGGACAGCCTTTATGAAGTCAAGGTTCCGGATAAGGTGACCAGTGGGTTTGATATCCGCCCGCCAGTACCGCCGGAAGCGCCCCAATTTGTCCAGAAGGTCACCGGGAAGATGATTGCTGGCCAAGGAGACGAGCTGCCGGTCAGTGCTTTTGCGCCTGATGGGACATTCCCCACTGGTACAACGCAATGGGAAAAACGTAACATTGCCTTAGAAATTCCGGTCTGGGATCCGGATACCTGTATCCAGTGCGGAAAATGTGTATTAGTCTGTCCTCATGCGGTGATACGTTCCAAAGTCTACGCCCCTGAGCTTCTGAAAAACGCTCCACCAACATTTAAATCCACTCCAGCGCGCTGGCGTCAATTCCCGGGTATGCGCTATACGGTTCAGATCTCACCTGAAGATTGTACCGGCTGTGTCCTGTGTGTGAAGGTATGCCCGGCCAAGAATAAGAAAGAACCTCGACTTAAAGCCATCAATATGGCTCCCCAGGCGCCTATTCGCGACCAGGAATCGGAGAACTGGAGGTTCTTCTTGGATCTGCCTGATATTAACTGGGACAAGCTCAAACTAAGCCGGGTTAAGGATATCCAACTGCTCCAGCCACTTTTCGAATTTTCCGGTGCCTGTGCTGGGTGCGGTGAAACACCCTATCTTAAGCTGCTGAGTCAGCTTTTTGGTGACCGTGCTTTGATTGCTAATGCTACCGGATGTTCCTCCATTTATGGAGGTAACTTGCCTGTAACTCCCTGGACTTTTAACCATGAGGGGCGAGGGCCGGCCTGGTCTAACTCACTCTTTGAGGATAATGCTGAGTTTGGCCTGGGGATGCGCTTGGCACTGGACAAGCAACTAGATTATGCCAAGGGATTGCTTGTCCGCTTATCCTCCCCAATCGGAGATAAACTGGTGCAGGCGCTGCTCAATGCCGATCAGTCTAGTGAAGCTGGAATAGGGGAGCAGCGTGAACGAGTGAGAATGCTCAAACAAAAACTAAAAGGAATAGATAAACCAGAGGCAAAAATAGTTCTCAGCCTAGCCAGTGTGTTGGTCAAGAAGAGTGTCTGGATTGTAGGAGGAGATGGGTGGGCCTATGATATAGGCTACGGCGGATTGGATCATGTTTTAGCTTTGGGGCGCAACGTGAATGTTCTGGTGCTTGATACAGAGGTCTATTCTAACACGGGGGGACAGATGTCCAAAGCAACTCCGCGGGGGGCAGTGGCCAAGTTCGCTGCCGGGGGAAAGTCCACGCCCAGGAAAGATTTGGCAATGATGTTTATGACCTATGGGAACATTTATGTGGCGCGGGTGGCTATGGGAGCTAATGATGCTCATACCGTTAGAGCCTTCCTTGAAGCAGAAGCTTATGAAGGACCTTCACTCATTATTGCTTATTCTCACTGTATTGCTCACGGCTATGACCTTGCCTATGGTATGGACCAGCAGAAGGCTGCAGTTCTCTCTGGATACTGGCCTCTTATCCGCTACAACCCTGAGCGTCTCAAAGAGGGTAAGAACCCACTGGAGCTGGATTCGAAACCCCCGAGCCTGCCCTTGGAGAAATATATTTACAATGAGATGCGCTACAAGATACTCGTCCATAGAAACCCAGAAGCAGCGAAGCAACTTCTGAAACTTGCCCAGCAAGATGTATTAAGACGTTGGCAACTACATGAGCACTGGGCAACTATGCCGGTAAAAGAATGGGGAGGTAAAAATGAAAGCGGTGGTAGATCCTGATGTTTGTACAGGGTGTGAGCTTTGTGTTGAGACTTGCCCTGACGTCTTCGAGATGGACACGGATAAGGTCATAGCACGCGTTAAAGTGGACGAAGTTCCAGACAATGCAGAGGACTGTGCCAGGCAAGCTGAAGAAGAGTGCCCGGTAGATGCGATAACAGTTGAGGAATAATAACCTAGACTGTTACGTCAAGGGGTAAATTTCCTGTATGTCATCAAGATTTATATCTTTGGGCAAGGGATGAAATCTATCTCTTCCTTCCTCAAAAGCTTTCTGAAATCTCTGGTTTGGTATCTCACCAGTCTCCTCATGGAATCTGTTGTTGTAAAAATGGATGAATTCCTGGAATCTTTCATCCAGCTCCTTTAAAGAAAGATCCTCATATTGGTATTCTCCATGAGAACTAGGATTGAAAAAACTGAAACCATTTTTCTATCTTTCCTGTAGCTCTATTAAGTTTTACCGATATTCCCTTTTGAAATTTTGGGAAACTGGACCCAAGAGCTTGACAAAAACATTTTTTGATTTATAATAAGACTATAATGGTCTTATTAAGCGAATGCGCAGTCTCCGAATTCTGGCGGAAAATACAGGAAAAGTTTTTCGGAACTTTGGTCAGGGCTACCATTAAGAATCTAATCGAGGGAGGAGAAAATGACCAGCAGCAAATTAATGGCAACGGGCAGATTATTTAAGTATCTACTTCCCCGCAGCATCCAGCAAAAAATGGTGGCCATAACCATACGACGTTACCTTAATATGTTGGCGGACACTAAAAGCAAAGAGGAGTTCTTCAAAAAATTTGATCAGATTCTAGAAGGACTTTCAATCAATGCGGGGGCATCAGAAAGTAGAAACGCCGTGGAGGCGGTAAGAAAATCGCTCCAGGCCCCTCCTTTGCCGGGTAAAATAAGCAATCCTTACCCGCTACTTATTCAACTCATTATTCAGCAGCGTCTTTCCAAGAATTCCAGGGACAAATTGGCGGAGATTTTTTTCTGTAAGTGGATTATGGATAACAGAAGGGACAAACTAGAGAAAGAAGGATTTAAATCTCCCTGGTTTTTTGTCATAAGTCCTTTAAGAGCCTGCAATCTTAAATGCATTGGTTGTTATGCAAGCGCAGGAGGAGGTCCACAGATTCCCTATCCCATATTGGATCGAATAGTGAACGAGGCTAAGGACCTGGGGATAAGATTCATCACCATTAGTGGAGGAGAACCCTTTTATTATAAGGACAAGAAGGCCAATAAGACAATTTTGGATCTGTTCCGAGAACATGATGACATCTTTTATCTGGTTTATACCAATGGGACAGCTTTAGTAGGAGAAAAAGGGCCCGATGAGAGGTTTCTTTCTCCTGCTGCTCAAAAAAGGATAGAGGAAGGGAGAAGGATTGCCCGCAATGTTTTAGGAGTGAGGAATGTGGGAGAAATGCTGGGCAAAATGGGGAACGTGGCTCCTGCCGTAAGTCAGGAGGGTTTCCGAAAGGAGACAGACGAAAGAAGGGGCGAGGGAGTATATGAGGCGGTAATCAGGGCCAGGAAAAATTTGTCTGACCATGGGGTCCTGCAGGGATTCTCGGTTACGGTTACTCGCCAGAACTGGCAGGTTGTTTCGGGGGAGGAATTCATCCAGGATATGGTCGAAAAAGGAGTTTCCTTTGGGTGGTATTTCCAGTACATTCCTACCGGAAGAGACCCTGATGTTAGCCTCATGGCTACTCCGGGAGAAAGAGAGAAGTTTAGAAAGAGGGTATGGTCTCTAAGGAGTAGATATCCCATATTTATGGGAGATTTCTGGGATGATGGGCCCTGGGTGGGAAGTTGTATCTCGGGAGGAAGAAAATACTTCCACGTGAACTATGATGGGGCAGTGGAACCCTGTGTATTCGCTCAATTCCACGTTGCTAACATCATCTCTGAATATGAGAAAAAGGGAAACCGAGGAGTCAATGTTCTGAGAAAAATCATTGAGTCGCCCTTCTTTAAAGAGATAAGGAGAAGGCAGTTAGAGTTCGATAATGATCTGGCTCCCTGTATGATCATTGACCATCCCCAGATGCTTCGAGATCTGGTAAGTAAGTTTGGTGCACAACCCAGGGAAGGAGAAGGGGAAATAATCAGTCGTCCAGATATAGTAAAGTTCTTGGATGGTTACGCACAAAAATATGAGCAAATCACCCGTCCCGAATTTGAAAAGATGCTCAGGGGCCAGTACAACAGCGATAATGTGAAGTTAGATGAAGTGATCAGGGGCCATCGTCGGAGCAACAAAAGGAGGGTGGAATTGGAAAATCAAGAAGAAAAGGAAAACCGGTGCCAACAATGAGGATTCCAAAAGATCATAAAAAAAGAGACCGCCAATGAAAGAATATCTAAATAAAGGAGTGAAAAAAATCATCACAGAATTTCCTGAAGTAGCAGAGATTCTTAATGAATACAGTATTGGATGTGTCCCTTGCAGCGTAGGCTCCTGTCTTTTGAAGGACATTGTGGCAATTCACAATCTTCCTGAAGACGTGAAACAGGAGCTGATGTACAGAATAGAGAAGGCAATTTATCCAGATAGAGATGTAAAAATACCAGTTCTTGAAAGGAAAGAAGAGCCCCTATCCCCCGAGAAGATAAATTACTCTCCTCCGATAAAAAAGCTGGTCGAGGAGCACATGTTAATAAAAAGATGGATTGAGCTTATACCAAAACTGGTAGAGAACCTTGACATTGAATCTGACAAGCAGTTATTTTTGGATGGTGTTGATTTTATCAGGTCTTATGCTGATAAATTTCATCATGCCAAAGAAGAAGATATCCTGTTTGAATATGTGGATGAGAATCTAGATATTACCAAGACCATGCTTGAGGACCATAAGGCTGCCAGAAATCATGTGAAGGCTATCATAGAGGGACTGGGAAGACAAGATGAAGAAGTAGTTTTCGAACATCTAAACGCATATAAAGAGCTTCTCACAGAACACATGAAAAAGGAAGATGAAATATTGTATCCATGGATCGATAGAAGTTTATCTATAAGGCAGGTTGGGGAACTCTTCACCAAATTCAACCAGGCAGATAAGAAGGTTGGTGAAATGGCCCCTGAAAAGTACGAAAAATTTATTGCTAAACTTGAACAGATCACTTTTAAGCAAAAGGAGGTGAAAAGATGAGTGGATTTGAATGTCCCGGATCAAGGACCATGGATTTTAGAGAAAACGATAAGAAGGTGATAGAAGAGACTGGTAAAAGACAATCCCAACTTAAACAATGGCCTATTCAGCTGCACTTGGTCTCACCCGCTGCTCCTTATTACCAGGAAGCTGATGTAGTCCTTGCGGCAGACTGTGTAGCCTATGCCGTGGGAGACTTTCATCAGGATTACCTGAAAGGTAAAGCAATAGCTATTGCCTGTCCCAAGCTCGATGAAGGTCAGGATATTTATGGAGAAAAAATCAAATCCTGGCTAGAAGATGCCAAGATAAACACCCTTACCGTAATGATGATGCAGGTTCCCTGCTGTATGGGATTGTTAGGTCTTGCCAAACAGGCCGTAGAGGAATCAAAAAGAAAAGTTCCTATTAAATCTATGGTGGTAAGCCTGCAAGGAGAGATTCTCTCCGAGGAATGGGTGTAAAACCTCCTCGTGTCTGAGCAGTGGAATGTCGGAAGTATTCTAAGCCTCCAGGCACGTGCGCAGCGAGAGCAGAAGTTTGCTGTAACAAGAGAAGGAGGTGATGAAACATGAATCTAATAGCCGAAAATGACAAAATATATGAGATAGTAAAAAGATATCCAGAAATGAAAGATGTACTGATTAAGATATCACCAAAATTTAAAAAGCTAAACAATCCGGTAATGGTTAATCTTGTGGCTCGAAGGACCAGGGTGAAAAAAGCTGCTCAGATAGCGGGAATTGAGGTTGAAGAAATGCTTGACAAACTTAACAAGGCTTTGAAGAAAGAGTAAATGCCTCCTTGCAAAAACTCTCTTTTAGGCCAGAAACAAAATAATATGTCTATCAAAACCATAGTTTTTCTGAGTTCAAAATTGTGTGACTGGGAATCAGCAGAAATTAGAAAAAAAGCAGAACAAATTGCCGGTAATGCTCCCACTGATGAGGAGAAAGTAAGAAGGATTTCTTTATGGATTAAACACCATGTGGAGTACGCCTTAGGCCATGGTGCCTACTGGGATACAAAAGCTTCAGATACTTTAAAGGTGAGAAAAGGGATGTGCTTTAATCTCACAAATCTGCAAATTGCTCTGCTTCGCAGTTTAAGTATTCCCTGTCGCTATGGTGTAGTCTTGATTAAAAAAGAGTCAGCTAAACATCGGATACCTCCCTGGCGCTATAAGAAGATGTCTCAGACAACAGAGCATATATTTGGAGAGATATATATTCAGGGAAAGTGGAGAAGATTTGATATTGAGAGGAATGAGGATTTTGATACGCAAGGTAAATGGGGCAGGTACGATTTACCTGAAACAAAATATTCTAAAGCTGTTTTAGATGATCTTGTCCTTGAAAAAGCAAGGAAGGATACTCATGAAGGGCGTGATCGAATAGATGATTATTTTCAGAGATGCAGGAGAAAAAATGTACCATTGGATTGCGAAATACGGTGATCCCATCCTAAGAAAAGCGTGTAGCTCAGCAAAAGTGGTAGGTGAGGAGGAAAGAAAGGCCCTTTCCAGAATGGCCGAACTTATGATTAGAAATGAGTGACCGCTTATGAGTGATATTTTCAGAGACTTTTTTACAGAAGTTAAGCCAATTAAATTTAAAGAACCACTGGCAGAAACTTTGGGAGCATTTAAAGAAGAAGCTGTTGTTTTAGAGTACACCTTTATTGATGTAGTAAAAATGGCTGGACACGCTTGTCCTACCATAGCAGGGGCATATTTATGTTGCCAAAAGGCCTTGGAGAAACTTCATCCTGATGAAATTCCAATAAGGGGGGAGATTTCTATTACCGTTTATGGAGACCCGGACGAAGGAGTTTACGGAGTTATGGGACAAGTATTTAGCTTTTTAACTGGTGCCGCTCCAACTACTGGCTTTAGAGGTCTGGGGTATAAATTTAAAAGGAAGGATTTGCTTAGATTCACCCCAGAAAAAATTGATCCTGAGGCAATCTGTTTTGAGTTCAGAAGATTGGATGATGGTAAGGCTGTTCTGGTTAAATTTTATCCCGGGGAAGTTCCCTTTCCTGAAGAGAAGGGAAAAAGGTCGGGAGAACTTTTAGAAAAAGTTATCTGGGAGGCAGCTAAGGAAGGGGAGAGGAAAGAGTTTCAAGAGCTCTGGATGGAAAAGGTAAAAGATATGCTTTTGGGAAGAAAAGAAATTGATAGGTGGTTAAAATTAGAAGAAAGGAGATTAAAATGAAGGCCACAAAAACAATTGATGTTAAAGGATTAGAACATAGTGAAAGGGAAAAATTGATTTTCCCCAGTATTGAGGAACTTCAAAACGGGCAAATGTTAAGGATTATCCTGGAATTTAATCCACTGCCTTTAGTTTATATGTTAAAGGCACAGGGTGAGTTTGAGGTTTTCTACGAAAAAGAAGGAGCTGGAGAGTGGATTTTGAATGTAAAAAGGATTGTTCCCAAGAAAGATAAAAAGGAGCATTTTAAAGAATTGTTAAAGGAGTTAAAGGGGGGTGAAGTATCTGAGGAAACGAAAGAGAAAACAAAGGAACTTTTCCAGACGGTTGATGCCAAAACATTGGGGGTTATAGAGCAGGAATTGATAAAAGAAGGTATCTCTCACGAGGAGATTAGAAAAAGTTTATGCGATGTCCATCTTGAGGTTTTAAAAGACACTCTTGTCTCCAAGAGAATAGAGGTTTCAGCACCACATCCGGTACATACCTTTATGGAAGAGCATAAGGTTATTCTTAATAGCTTGAATGAATTAGGTTCTCTTGTAGAAAGATTAAAAGCAAAAAATAATTTTGAAGACATGAAAGAGGATCTGGAAAAGTTAAAGGAGATTGCCCACCATTTAGTAGAAGCAGAAAGTCATCATCAGAGGGAAGAAGAGGTTTTATTTCCTAAATTAGAAAAGCATGATATCGTTGAACCACCCCAGATTATGAAGCTAGACCATCTGGAATTCAGAAAGAGAAAGCAGGAGCTGTATAAATTCTCTTATAATCCCCAAGATTATGACTTTAGAAACTTTAAGCAAAATGTTATGAAATTGGGAGAATATCTGACCAGGGAACTTGAAAACCACATCTTTAAAGAAGATAATATTCTCTATCAGATTGCCCTTCAAGTGTTAAGTCAAGAAGAATGGGAGGAAGTTAAGAGGGAGTCTAATAAGATTGGGTACTGTTGCTTTGCTCCAGAAGATGAGAAAAAAGGGGAGGAGATTGTTGAGTTAGACTTAAGACCGATTCCATCCTTTGAAAGGCATGAAAAGATTTTTAGTGTATGGGATAGTTTAAAACCAGGGCAGGCTTTAAGAATTATCAATGACCATGACCCGAAACCTCTCCATTATCAGTTTGAAGCAGAACAAAAAGGAAAGTATGAATGGGAATATAAACAACCAGGACCAAAAGATTGGATTGTGAAGATAAAAAAGGGTTGAAGAGGAAGCGAGAAGAATAGGTGCAATCTGTAACACCTGCAAATATTTCAGGGCCAATGTTCATCCTGACAAGGAAAAACCGCACCATTGTGATTTTCAGGATGTAGTCTTGAGTGAATCTGGCCTACGACAGAATTACGATGAATGTGTACCACAAAGTGAAGAATATGATCGCTAGATATGAACGGGTCCTGTCCACATAGCACATGAGGAGGTGAATACTATGGCTAAATTAGATGTAATAGCAGAAATTAGAGAAGATCACCGGAAGATTAGAGATGGGTTGCTTGAGCTGATAGCGGCTGTGCAATCAAAAAATGTGGGAAAGGCGAGGGAAATTCTTGACAGGATAAATGTTCTTGTTAGACCTCTTTTCATATTTGAAGAAAAAGCTCTCTATCCCACACTGAAAGTATTTTTGGGTGAGTATGCTGAACAGTTGGTCAAAGAGCATGATACCGTGATCGATACTGCACGCTCTTGCACCGAACTTTTGAAGAAGGGCAGTTTAACAGATGAGGAAGCGAGGCAGGGTGTCAATGCGGTTAGGGCGCTCCTGATCCATGTCTCATATTGCGATGGACTTGCTATACTATTTGAGAGACTTAAGTCAGAAGAACTGGAGCAGCTGGCAGAGAAATTGGCTGAGGCAGGAGAAGAAGGTGCACCTTTGCGAGATTGGACAGAAAAGATAAGAAAGAAGTAGATTTGAAATAAGGGAGAAAAAGTGAATACGGAGAAGAAAGGGATAGCGGTAATATTTCCCAGTGGTTCTTATGATCGCGTCTGTCATGGCCTTTCCATTGCTCTGGCAGGCTTATTTTTATGTCGGGGGTAAGAAAATAGAGGGAAAATTTGAACAAGGAGAATGAAAGATGGGATCTATAAAAATTACCCAAATTCGTAAAAGAGACGGAAGAACAGTCGATTTTGATAAGGAAAAAATTACCAGGGCTATTTGGGCCGCTGCTCAGGCAGTGGGAGGGAGGGACAGGAAATTGGCCCAGAGGTTATCCAGTCTGGTGGTAGCTCTGCTGGAGGAAAAATTCCCTCGGGAGATTCCCAGCGTGGAAGAGATTCAGGATCTGGTAGAAACGGTCTTAATTGAAGAAGGACACGCTAGGACAGCCAAAGCTTATATCCTTTATCGAAAACAACACGAGAGTCTAAGAAGAATCAAAACTACCTTTTTAGAGGTAGAAAAGATAGTGGGTGGCTATCTTTCTCAGATAGATTGGCGAGTGAGAGAAAACAGTAACATAGGATACTCCATGTCTGGACTTCTCATGCATGTGGCTGGATCAGTGGTTGCCAATTATACCCTGGACAGGATCTATCCCATGGAAGTGGCCGATGCTCATCGTAATGGTGATATTCATCTTCACGATCTATATTTCGGC
>Ga0114921_10001664_pt1 | contig 10320 bp, 11 predicted proteins | sample BentaG_FD_87016 | JGI IMG/M metagenome (GOLD analysis project Ga0114921, IMG submission 87016) | Deep subsurface microbial communities from South Atlantic Ocean to uncover new lineages of life (NeLLi) - Benguela_00093 metaG | ecosystem: Environmental > Aquatic > Marine > Oceanic > Sediment ...
CGCTCCTTCTCCCGGGCTCAAAAAAGAAGGCATGGAGAGAATAACCCCTTCGGGGAGGTTGAAATGCGTCCGAGATGGAATGACCCATCTTCCCCGGGCATAATCGGCGAAGGCCCCCTCCACTGCCTCAATGACCTCTTCCATTTTAAGAATGCTTTCCAGATCGCCTCTCGTAATAACCCGCATCTCTATTCTCCCCACTTCCCGCTGCTATGCTCTAGGCTCGGCCAAGATTGAGCGTGGTCTTCCCGTTTGGCCTGATTTGAAAGCCCTCATCCTCCAAAACTTTAGCAGCAGGTATCGTTCTATCCTCTTCCACACGTGAGATAACTCCGACGCTGAAAACGGTATTGATACGATGTGAAACTCTTTCCAATGCCCTCACGACATCTACGCATTTTTCCAGAGGTGTTTTAAACTCTATAATGGCGGAGACGACAAACTCATCAAGAACGTCTTCTTTTAGCTTCCCCGTCTTCTGATCTTCCATCAGGTAGGTGAGCGGATTGTCCGGATCAAAAGCTATATTCAATTTGGAGAGCTCCCTGCAAATTTTCTCAACCTCTCTTAATTTTATTCCCCCCGCGTTTGGCCTCCCAACATCTATTGCAAAACCAACTTCTCCTTTTCTATACCTGTCTGTCACATCATTGGTCTTTGATTCCTCGGTTCCTCTTCCAGAGACACCAGTTTCCTGGAATACCGATATGGGATCACTGAAAATATTTCTTATTGTTCTCGGCCAAAGGAGCTCGTTTCTCACGATGGCATCCACAGGACAAACCTCTGATCGAAAACAATTCCCGCATTCCGCACACAAACCTTGATCTATTCTGGCTTTTTCGTCCTCCATCCCGATGGCACCAACAGGACAATATTCAAGACACTCCTCACATCCGATACATTTTTCTCCATCAATGAGCATAATCACTACCTTTCTTTCAGCCTGATATCTTCTTTACCATCTGGGCGGCAAGCTTGGGATTGAAAATCCCGCATGTACATGTGGAGGCCAATCTCTTACCCCCCTCCTCTGGGGTCAATTTCCCCGCTTTCACCTCTTCAATGATGTTCTCGATCCGTTTTTCGGTAACCATCCCATGGCCACACATCGTAGAAATGGCCAATACTTCCTCTCTGGGGAGGACGTCTTTATTCCCGAAAATCCCCAAGGACATGTTGACGGTATGCGGCTTAAGGCCAATGTCTTTGAGGATACCGAAAACAACCTTATAATTTCCGCTGACCACAAGGGACATACCCAGGTCCGCTTCCTTAATTCTTTTCAGCGCCTCCTTAAGGCGAGACCTATCGGAGAAGGCAGCGCCAACGTAAGCCTTGTCTCCCATATGTTCCAAGATTTCCTCATCGGTATATCCCGTGTAGCGACCCCCTAGATTGTCATCGGCGAGATTATCGGGATTCGAATCCGAGACCATTTTGAATATTTTCTTTAGTTTCTCGCCCGCTCCCTTGTCATTATATTTCTGTGCGGCCATGCAGAGTATTGTAAAATCCTCACCATCTCTATTGATATCTGTTCTTCTGTGCAATGTATGCGTCATAACTACCCTCCTTTAATCTTCAGACTCTTAGAAAAATAAAACGCAAAAATACCGCTATTGGCCACTATTTACGAGATAAATTGGATTCTCTTCCCCCCTTATAACGCTCCGATGTTATTGAGAGACCCTTTGAGCCCTTCTCGCTGTTCCTCGGTTAATTCAGGCATCGGCCTCCTGACGGGACCGGCCGGAAGTCCGAGGATTCTCAAAGCCTCTTTGGCAGGGGAGACATACCCAGGATCGTACTCCAGAAATCGATTCAGTTCCTGAAGTTTCAGATGCAGATCCCTTGCCTCTTCAAACTTTCCCTCACCGAAGAGGTTGTAAATCGCCTTCATCTGTATGGGAACAACCCCGCCCGCCGTGGAATATACGCCTTTGGCCCCTACCATGAGGGCAGGAAACAAATGACTATCAATCCCGGTACAGATGGAAGTATTCTTTTTGGCTAACCTTATAACCTCTACTAGCTGTCCCATATCGGAATTGCTCTGTTTAATCCCAATGATGTTGTTTACGTCCATCAGTTTGGCCAGCAACCCAGGGCTCATCGGGTTGCCGGTATACAGGGGGTTATTATAAACGACAACGGGAAGAACATTGGCCTCAGCCAGGGTCTTGAAGTGTAAGAAGAGGGCTTCATCATCGAGAATGAAGTAATAAGGGGGAACCATGATAGCGGCATCTGCACCTCCTTCTTTTGCGTCTCTCATAAGCCCCAGGCTCTCCCGCGTGCTACAGGCCGCGGTCCCTGCTATCACCGGAATCGTCCCCTTTACCTCTTCTGCTATGGTTTTGATAACCAACCTCTTCTCCTCGCGATCGAGGTGGGGAAACTCCCCCGTTCCTCCTACGGCCATGATGGCATCAACTCCGCTTTCCACGAGATAACGAGTAATCGTCTTCAGCCCCTCATAGTCCACATCCTCATTGTCCTTGAAAGGCGTGATAATCGCTGCAATAATTCCCTTCACGTCCTCCGATTTTATCATCCTCGCTTCTCCTTTCTCCACTCGGCTGGGCGGAATTGAACGGTGAACAGATGATGGGGACTATGCAAACTCCTTCAAAAGGAGTGCAGTCCGTTCTGTATTAAAGATGCCGCAAAGACAATGTCTGGCCAATTCCTCAGCGGCTTCCTGAGCACTTTTCTTCTTATCCCTCACATCATCTGCCATTGCCCTTATCAGATTGGCTGAAACAAGGCCATGACCACACATCGTTAGGATCTCAAGGGTCTTTTGATCCGGCAAGAGCTTTCGATTTCCCCAGATTCCAAGGGAATGTTCAATACTGTGATATTGAATCCCTGCTGCCCCGCAGCATTCCTTGGCCCTATTGAACAATCCCGACACCACCACCGATAATCCAAGGCCGGCCTCTACTATTTCCCTGAACACCTTCTTCGCTTTTTCAAAATCGTTGAAAACCGCATGAATATTGGTGATTCCCTCCAGATTCTCCACGATTTTATCGTAACCAGCTGTATATCGATTTCCAACACGGTCATCTCCGTAGTGAACCGGGTCATTGGATACAATGATGTCGAGAAATTTTCTGATCTTCCCCTCTGCCCCTTCTGAATTGATACCCCTCGACGGGGTCAGAATAAAGATGATCTCCTGGTCGAGATTCTCAGCAGATCCCATTCTGTGAAGTGAGTGCGTCATCAATTGTTCTCCTTTCACACATCGTTCAGTCGATTTTGGGACGACCCAATCCAGCGCATATTTTTACATGCTTTGATGGTTGGTATCCGAGTCGTTTTGCCTCTTCAACGGCGGGGAGGCTTTCATCCAAATCCGGTCGACTGATGTAATCCAGACTGAATACCGTATTCACCGCCTTTTCTGCTTCCCTCAACGCCTCGAGAACTTCACCCACGCGTTCAATGGGAACCTTGAACTCTATGATAGCCGTTAAAACCCTCTCATCCAAAATGTCCTCCCGGATGCTTCCTACATCAGGGTTGAATAGCAGGGTTGTCAACGGATTCTTCTTCTCAAATTGGACACCCATTTTTGCTAAGGCCATGGTCATCTGCTGCACCTGTCTAAATGTGGTCCCGGTTCCCGGCCTTCCCATTTCGATGCCGAATCCAACTTCGCCCCGCCTGTATCGGCCCGTAACATCATTGCTCTTGACCTCGTCCGTGCCCCGACCTGCAACCCCTGTCTCCTCAAAAACTGTGATAGGGTTGCTAAAGAGGGACCTTAAGGTTCTGGGCCACTTGAGCTCCGGCTCCACTATAGCATCCACGGGACACACCGAGGCCCTATAACATACCCCGCACTCCACACACATATCTTGGTCGATTTCAGCATGATCATCTTTTACCGAAATCGCCTCAACAGGACAGTAAGGAACGCAGCTTTCGCACCCGGTACATACTTCCCGATCTATCATCATTTCATCACCTCATACCCTTTTGTTCCAGATTCTTTTGAGTACACGGGGTCAGCCAAATATGCCCCCCAAAAACTCGACGATTAACTGGGCCGCAAAAAGTGACGTCCTGCCCGAAGGATCCAGGTAAGGGTTCACCTCAACCACGTCAAATCCCACAACCTTTGATTTTCCGGTGATTCCGCAAAGAATGCCTTTAACCTGGGGATAGCTGAGGCCATCGGCTTCCGGAGTCCCGGTTCCCGGTGCGAGGGCAGGATCAAAAACATCGATATCAATGGTGACATAGCATCTTTCCGTGAATGGTATTCTCTCTACGGTTTTTTCTATGCCTAACTCTTGAATTATGTGGTTGGGAATCAAAACCTCTCCCCTTTCTTCCGCCTCAAGAAAATCCCTTTCGGGGGCACGGATTCCCCTCAGCCCCAGGCTTACAATAGTCTCGATAAACTCAAGCTCACCGATCCTCCTGATGGGACTTCCGTGCCCGTATTTTACATCCAGTACAGACTGCCTCCGATCCAGGTGAGCATCCAGTTGGATCAGGCCCAAAGGCCCCTTTTCCTCAAATGCCCGCACTACCGGATAAGAAATGGAATGATCACCTCCCAGGACAACGGGAAATGCGCCCCTGCTCAAAATCTCCTTAATCGATTCATCGATTTGCCGATACACATAGTGGAAATCCAGTGGCACAATATCGACGTCTCCGCAATCTACCATGCTGACACGGGTTAAAAGCGGCCGTCTCTTCTCCATATCCCAGTAACCCCTATCCTCAGAAGACGGATCAAAATAGGGAAAACGCATGGAATATTCGCGGATAGATCGGGGACCGAATCGCGCTCCAGGCCTGAACCCCACCCCCTCGTCATAGGGAACTCCCAAGATCGCTATATCGGAGGATATCTCATCAAGCGATAAAACATGGGGAGTACGGCAAAACGTGGGAATTCCGCTAAAGGCTAAATTCGCTCTTTTATTCATTTGACCCCTTTTATATTTGCCAGTTACAAATGTGAATCGGTTTTTTCCCCCAGACCGGATCCCTTTCTTTTTTTCAATGCCCAGTAGATTGGGGTCATGAGGACAACGATCGAGAGTATCAACAGCATGGCCGTTATCGGTCGCGTCAAAACCGCGAACAAATCATATTCGTGTATCATGAGCGCCCTTCTCAGGGAGGCCTCGATAATGGGCCCAAGGACCAGCCCCAATACCATGGGAGCCACGGCATAATTGTACTTCTCCATGATAAAACCCAGTATGGCAAAGAGAAACATCATCTTCATGCCGCTGATATCTCCCATAGCGTTGGCTCCAACCGCGCTGAATGCCAGAATTCCCACAGCTATAAATGGGTAAGGAATCTGCCTGAGGCGGATAAAAAAACGGATGGCAAGAAATCCAATGAAGAAGAATAGAACATTTGCCAGAGCCATGCCCGCGAAAATAGTAAATGCCAGGGGCCGTTGTTGCACTAACAGAAGGGGGCCGGGCCTCAACCCGTGCATGAGAAACGCCGCCAACATGATGGCGGTCGTCGCACTTCCCGGGATCCCCAACGAGAGCAGTGGAACCATAGCTCCGCCTGCTGCCGCATTGTTGGCAATCTCTGGGGCGATGATCCCCTCAATGGTCCCTTTCCCGAACTTCTCCGGTTCCTTTGAAAACTGAACAGCCTGACTGTAGCCTATGATGGCCGCCGTTGTGGCGCCGACGCCGGGAAGAATGCCGACTATCAATCCAAGCAGGGCGGATCGAAGGCTGCTCCATTTAAGGGGTTTTAGTTCTTTCAGTGTGGGAAATGTGATGCGGATCCGATTTTGTTTGTTAGCTGCGCCGTTGTCTATCCTTGAGAAAGCCTGACCCCGGGAGATCTGGTTGTATACCTCGGCAGCAGCGAAGAGACCGATGACCGCAGGGATGAAGGTGATTCCGCCCTTCAATACGGTTGTGCCGAACACAAAACGGGGAAGCCCAACAATGGGGTCAAGCCCCACCGTGGCAAAAAGGAGTCCGAAGAGACCCGAGAGGATGGCCTTGATCGGGGATCTGCTACCCAGGGATGCCAAGGCCGTCAAACCTAAGATCCCCAGGGCAAAATATTCCGAAGGCCCGAACATCAAGGCGGCATTGGCCAGAAGTGGTGCCACGAGGGTCAGACCGGCAACCCCGAAAAGTCCACCCACCAGAGATGAAAGAAGCCCCGTTCCGAGGGCCTTGCCCGCTTTTCCCTTTAATGTCATCGGATACCCATCAAGGGTTGTCATAACCGCTTCCGATGCTCCGGGCACCCTGAACAGAATAGCCGGAATCTGTCCTCCATAAACAGCACCGCTGTACAGGGAAGCCAACAGCAATATGGCCTGAGAAGGGGTCATCCCATAGGTAATCGGAATAAATAGGGCAGCACCGATAGAGCAGTCCAAACCCGGAAAAGAGCCCAATGCAACCCCTACCAAGGTGCCCAGTACAACGACGATGAAATTATCCACCTGAAATGCATAATGGTATCCTGCCAAAATATCTTGCAGCATGGGAACCCTACATCCTTCAATAGAAAAGACGACTAAATGTTAGAAAAATCCCTACTCCCCTGGGCAAAGGGATATACAGTACCTTGATGAAGATGATGTAAAGGATCACCGTCAAACTCAGAGGGAAAAGGGCCAATACCAGAAGCCTTTTGACCTTGAGAATCAAGAGAAACAGCACCTGAAAGAGAAAAATGGAAAGCAGGAACCCACCATAGGTCACGGAGAACCCATAGATAATGGACAGCACGATGGCCATGATCAGCCTTTTAGCACCTTCTTTTTCGGGAACTGGAACCTCCTCCTGACCGAATTTTTCCCTCCTTAACCCCATAATGACGTTTTTGAGGAATAAAGATCCACTCAGGACAATGACGGTGAAGAGAATTGTCTTTGGCCAAAAGGCCGGCCCTACCCTATCGGCGAACTTTAGCTGCGGAAAGGTTCTTGCAACGTAGAAAAGGATGCCGGCGACGGCAAAGGTTATCCCGCTGATAACTATGTCGCCCTTCAGGCTCATATGAAAAATCTTCCACTTAGGACAATTTGATAGGGGAGTGCAGACATTCCCGCAGTTGTTTGCAGGAATGTCCGCCCTTTTCAATGAGAATTCTCCCTGGAAAATCGTCTTTAGCTGGGAAGGGATAGTGGTTTTCTACTTGAGCTGGCCCATTTTTTTCAACACCTTTTTGTACATTTCACATTCTCTGTCCAGATCCGCCGCAAATTCCTTTGAACCCATGTATCCGGGGAAGAGATTGAGGAGCCGCTCCCGCTCAAAAGCCTTATACATGGCACTACCCATGGCTTTTGTATACGACTTTTCGAGGATGTCCACGATATGTTGGGGGGTCCCCTTTTTCACCACGATGCCTCTCCACATCATGGGAGGTATTTCGTATTTCAGGTCTCCCGCCGACGGCACGTGGGGAAATTTCTCAAGCCTCTTTTCTATGAAAACGATAAGGGGTATCATCTTCCCTGCTTCAATGAGATTGAGCGTGACTCCCGGCTCCTCATACATGGCGTCAATATGACCCCCCAGAAGCGCCGCATGCATTTCCCCCGCAGAATCGAAGGGAATGTAGGTAACCTTGTCCGAAATCCCAGCAGCATCGAGAATAATAATACTCGCAATCTGATCAAAACTGGCAGCCCCCGTTCCTCCCAAACGAATTTTTCGGCCCCCGGTCTTGGCAAAACCAACAAATTCTTTCCAGTTTTTAAAGGGACTCTTCGGGCCTCCCTGAATCATTCCGATGTCCACATGGGCCCGAATGATGGGGGTAAAGTCCCTATGGGTATAGCGAGTTCGCCCTTGAAGTGGATTACTCACCAATTCGGAAGTAAGACCCAGAAGGATGTACCCATCAGCCGGCTGCTTTTGGACATATTCCATGGCAATAGCCGAAGCCGCTCCAGGCATATTGACCACGGTAACGGTCGTTTTCAATATCCTTCGAACCGGTATATTGATAATCCTGCCAAAGATATCACTCCCTCCTCCGGCTCCCCAGCCGACAACGTAATCTATGTTCCCACTGGGGTACTTCTCCGCGGCCGTTGTGAGGCCCGCGGGAAGAAATAATGCAATCACGATTAAGAAAACCAAGCCCTTTTTGCAAAAGTTGATGTTCATTTTTCTTCCTCCTTTCCTCGAAAACTACTTCAAATGAAAACCTTCCTTTGGACAAACTGAGAAATACTTTCCACCCCCTTCCCTTCTCATAAGATGTTGATATTGCGGAACTTGTCTCGGTGAAATGTATGAGGCATTTAAGTTACCGCTAAATTCCCCTCATGCGGGTACGGAAAGAGTCAAATCAGAGGGTCCTTTTTCTGACATTTTCAACTGAGGCGCATGCCTCTCCATAATTTCTTTGACAACGGATGCTATTTTAACCTTCTGCCTTATAAATTCCCGATGCCATCCCTCGGTAACCCAAGGTTTGTAAATATCTCCCTCTGAAGTTCCCGGTTCGAATTTAAAGTAACAGGGGGAGGCCAAGCGGGCAATTTCCGGAGCCTCATAGGCCCTGAACATTCCTCCAAAGGAATCAACGATGATGATATAAACATCAAGAGGTATATTAACCGCCTTCCGAATACTCGCTAAAATCGGAAGAGAAACATCGGACGAAGGGTTCATGGTATTGGCGCCCATGGATTCAACAACTTTTGCTCCAGCCGCGCTGCAGTATCCGCCGAAGACAGAGAACTTAAGAATCGTCTCCTTAGGTATAAAACCTTCCTCTCTCATTTTATTTACAATAAAGAGAACCCCTTCATCATAAACCAAAAAACCCCTAAACCCTGCCTTAATGTTTCTCATCATATCTGCGATCCAATACGAAATATTGTCAGATCCCCTTAATCTGAACCCCTGCATCATCCCCTCAGGTGTCGAGGCCTCTCTCGATCCAGGATCCCAGCCTTTACGATGCCCAATGGTCATGATCACCTCTATTTTTTCTTCATAAGCCAACTGCGCCATGGCCTTGAGCTCTTGAAAATCACAAAATGTTGACCCTCCAACCGTTGCAATGGCCCTGTGGATAGTGATACTTCTCTTTTTCGCCTCATCGATCAGGGATTCCATGGTTGTGGCTCTTTCTACGCCCGCAATTTCAATACGATACTGTGCGCCATCCGGAAATGCCTTATCCGAATTAGGGAGATCATAGAGGTCCCGACCGGGAATACCTTGTTTTTCCATAAAATCTCGAATCTCGGGTATAGTAGGCATCGAAACTCTCACCTTTCTTTATCTCTCTGTTTTATCTCTTCCAACAGACCGGGCCGCCTAGAAATCGTAACGTGTCCACCAAAATGCGTGCAGCCCATTTTTTTTGAAATCTGCACACAGGTCTCAATCAGCGGAACTTTCAATTCCTCCATTTTTTGCTTACTCAAACGGACAGTAGGCCCAGAAATGCTGATAGCTGCGATTATTCTATTGGTGTTATCACGGATTGGTACACCGATACAACGAACTCCATCGCTGAGTTCCTCGAGATCCGTCGCGTAGCCCCTCTTCCTCACATTGCGAATGATGCCGGCCAACACCTCTGGATCTGTGATAGTCCTCTTTGTGTAAGGGATCAAGTTATTCGATATCAAGAAGACCTCCAATTCATTGTCAGTGAGCCCGGACAGAAGAACCTTGCCCAGCGCGGTGCAGTGGAGCGGATCGGATTTCCCTATAGGTTGGTCCAGTTTTAAATAATGTGGGCTCTCAATTTTGTCGATATACAGCACCCTCTGTTCATACATAATGGCGAGGTTAACATTTTCTTGAGATATCTCGGCCAAGCGAGCCATGTAAGGGCGCGCCAGATCAGACAGGTGGTTTCTACCGAGAACGCTATTGCCAAGGGTAAATACCTTGAAGCTTAGGCGGTATCTCGATTCAAAGTCCTTTTCCACATAACCCATTTCTCGTAAAGTGGCCAGAAGTCGATGTAGGTTGCTCCGGGAGAGCCCCAATTGTTGAACCAACTCGGAGGGACGTGTAGGCTGTTTTTCCCCGAGGATTTCCAAGAGCCTAAGGGCCTTCTGAACGGTTTTGGCTGTTGAATACGGTTGTTTCATTATATGAACGTATGTTTCAATTTTATAACCTTTTATCAAACTGAAAGGGATTTGTCAAGATGAAATTCCCCATCCCTCAATATCATATCCCTCTTTCGCCGAAATCCATGTCACCGGTAATGAAGGACCCCCTATGGGCATTTCCTTGAATTTTGGAATGAAAATTGCAGAAATTTATCAAAAATTTAGTAATCCCCCAAGGAGCCAATGGCCATGAATAG
>Ga0114921_10001666_pt1 | contig 10318 bp, 11 predicted proteins | sample BentaG_FD_87016 | JGI IMG/M metagenome (GOLD analysis project Ga0114921, IMG submission 87016) | Deep subsurface microbial communities from South Atlantic Ocean to uncover new lineages of life (NeLLi) - Benguela_00093 metaG | ecosystem: Environmental > Aquatic > Marine > Oceanic > Sediment ...
CCCTTTGTCCCTGCGGTCAGCCGGGCTCTGGACGTTAAGGCTGGCGACCTGGGCTTACGTATTGCCCCAGGGGCATATGTGCACCTGCTGCCTAACATCGCCGGTTTCGTTGGTGCCGACCATGTAGCGATGTTGCTGGCAACAGAAGTCTGGCAGGCCGAAGGACCAATAGTGGCTCTGGACATCGGGACTAATACCGAGGTTTCTTTAATATATGATGGTAAGATAGCTACCACCTCCTGCGCCTCCGGCCCCGCCTTCGAAGGTGGTCATATCAAGTATGGTATGCGGGCGGCCACAGGAGCTATCGAACGCCTACGAATAGCCGGTGATAGCATCCAGTACCAGACCATTGGAGAAACGCCACCGGTTGGTATTTGCGGGTCTGGCATACTTGATGCCCTGTCCCAGCTCTATCTGGCTAAAGTCATTGATGAAGGCGGCAGGATAATGGGCGACCACCCTCGCGTTCGTACCTACAGAGGGCAACGCGAGTTTGTATTAGTTGGTAAGGAGGAACGAGGCAGGCAGCCAGCCATCACTATCACTCAGCACGATGTGAGAGAATTGCAACTGGCCAAGGCAGCCATTCGCACCGGTATCCAGGTGCTTCTGGAAACGAACGGCTGCTCTGAAGACGAAATCAAGCAGGTAATCATTGCCGGCGCCTTTGGCACCTACATCGATGTGGCCAGTGCGGTGTCAATTGGGATGTTGCCATCACTGCCTCCGAACCGCTTCCGGCAGGCAGGAAATGCTGCCGGCATGGGAGCCAAGCTGGCTCTGATTTCCCTTGGCCAGCGGGCTGAGGCCCAGGCTGTTGCCTCAAGAGTCAACTATATTGAATTAGCCAGTGCTCCTAACTTTGAGCAGACCTTCATTCAGGCAAGTTACTTAGGACGATATAGGATTATAGACGGCAGGAGAGAGGCTATGTGAGGAGAGCCATGTTGGTGATGCCCTCTAAGTCCTTGAAATGCTGACATCAACCGAGTTTGCCTATTTTCTGATTCTGAGAAAGGCATCAACTACTTCAGGGTCAAACTGGGTACCCTTATGGCGTTGTATCTCATCGCAGGCAGTTTGGATGCTCACTGCTTCACGGTAGGGACGGCCGGATATAATAGCATCATAGGTATCAGCTACTGCCAGAATTTTGGCACCAAGTGGTATTTGACCAGCAGACAACCCGTCAGGATAACCACCGCCATCGTAGCGCTCATGGTGATGTCTAACTGCCCTCAAAATTTGCTCATCTTCCACAATAGGAGTCAAGATGTGCTCGCCTATGTCACAATGGGACAGTATATGCTGATACTCATCAGCGGTGACCCTACCCGGCTTATTTAAAACAGATTCTCTCACCCCTATCTTACCGATATCGTGGATTAACCCGGCCAGCCTCATTTTCTCGATATTATGCTGTGGCAGACCTAACTCGGCGGCTATAGCTACCGATATCCCGGCTACCCGCTGCGAATGGCCACTAGTATACTCATCCTTGGCTTCCAGAGCATAAACCAGCGCCGTTATTGCATTGAGAAATGAGGCACGGATTTTCTGCGCTTGTTCCCCAACCTTCTGCTCCAGATGCTGCTGATAGTCTCTGTTTTCCAGCTCTAGTTTTCTTCTCTCTAGAGCTCTTTCTATGCTCAGAACCACCCCGTCCAGGTTGAATGGCTTAGTTATATAATCATAGGCTCCCTGCTTCATACACTGAATAGCAATACTGGTGTCGGTAATAGCAGTAGCCATAATTACTGCCATGTCAGGGTGGGCAGCTTTTATCTCCGGGAGCAGCTCAATCCCCGACCTGCCCGGCATTTTGATATCCAGAATCACCAGTTGCACTGGGTCGCTTCTTATCTTAACTAGAGCCTCATCCCCACTGCTCGCCTCCTCACACCGATAGCCTTCCCTCGCCACTCTCCGAGATAGAAGCCGTCTGACTGCTGGCTCATCGTCAACGATTAATATGCTTCCCTGCCTTTCAGCCATTATTGCCTACCATCTTTATGTTAGCCGCTAGTGCAATCGGCCCAAGGTTTCCCCGACTAAGGCGTTAAGCTCGTCCGGGGAAAATGGCTTGAGCAGAACTGGCCTGCCCGTCTGCTTCAAGAAGTCCTGAGTATCATTACTTATTACATCTCCAGTGGTAAATACTACCCTATTTACTAGCTCTGGGTATCTGTCCTCAATATAATGATAAAGCTGCTTGCCATCCATTACTGGTGTCTTAATATCAACCAAAAGTAGGTCATAGTCTTCTTTCATCAACATACTTTCAGCAGCAACCCCGTTGCCGGCAAAGTCTACCCGATACCCCTGGCTGGTGAGGGCCCGGCGGCAAACCTGTCTGATTCCCGGCTCATCCTCAACGGCTAAGATTTTCCCTTTAATGATGCTGGAGTCACTCATTGGTCCCTCCTTTGCTGTCAGTATCTACCGGGATTGGTAGTTCCACGACAAAGGTAGCCCCTTTACCCGATTCGCTTTCAGCATATACCCTGCCCTTGTGCTGAGTGATGATACCGTGGCAGATGCTCAAGCCTAAGCCTGTCCCCTTGCCCACCTCCTTGGTGGTGAAAAAGGGGTCAAACAAGTGTCCCAGGTTCTCTTTAGCAATCCCGGGACCGTTATCGGTAAAGGAGGCTTTGATAGTACTCCCTATACGTTGAGTAGTAATAGTCAGGGTACCTCTTTTGTGCGCCTCGAGCATGAAATGTTCGGCGTTGATAATGATGTTGAGAAATACCTGCTGCAGCTGAAAATAGTCAGCCATAGTTTCAGGTAGGTCAGGAGCAAGATGGGTAATGACCTGAATGTTCTCCACTCTTTGCTCGTAGGCACGTACTGTCAGTACCTTTTCAATTACACTGTTTATATTTACCAGCTGTTTTACTGGTGTATGTCTCCGGGCAAAGATGAGCAGGTTCTTCATTACCTCGGCAGCACGCCGGGCTTCACTATAGATAAGTTTTATGTCCTCCCTGATATCATCAGGGATATCCCTTCCCAGAAGTAGCTGGGAGAAACCAATAACACTGGTCAGCGGGTTGTTAAGCTCATGGGCGATGCCCGATGCCAACTCACCAATGGAGGCCAGCCGATCAGTGATAAGCAGTTGCTCCTCCACTCGCTTGCGCTCGGTGACGTCCTCAGAGATAAAAATAAAGCCTATGGCCTCGCCAGAGGCATCTCTGAGGACGGTAGCGCTTAACTCGACATCAAACTTCCTCCCGTCCTTAGTCAAGAATATGTAGCCGAGGTCTTTGATATACTCAGCCTCCAGTGCCCGTTTCAGGTTCTCCTTAGCCCTAGCGTAGTCTATCTCGGCAATAAGCTCAAAGATGTTCCGCCCAATCAGTTCCTGTTTACTATCATAGCCATGCATGCCAACCATCGCTTCGTTCAGCTGCACAATAGTCCCATCCAAATTGGTAACCGTAATTCCCTCGGCTATAGAGTCAAAGATAAGATGAAGTTTTTCCTCTGGTCCCCGCAGGGTTTTCTCTGCCCGCTTGCGCTCAGTCTCAAACCTCTCAAGTTCTGCCATGCGCCGGCGCAGGGCTTCTAACTCTGCAACAAGCTCTTCCTGTATTTCATCAACCCGTTCCAATTCCTATGTCCTGCAACAGAAAAGATGGGAAAGGTTCACCAGGGCAGGGGCAGCCGAAGCTCATATCACTCCTTGATGAACCTTTGGTGACAATTGGTCATATAATAGCACAAAAGTTGCCAACTGTCAACCAAGAGGCTCTTAAAATAACGATTGCGCACTAGCGGTGAAATTGTAACGAAATTTTTACACCAATTTTATGGGCAATTAATTTCACCCCTTTAAGATAGAGGTAGGCTGAAGGATAACCTGAGCCAAAGAGGAGCAAGAAGTGGAAACAACTAAAGACTATAGTAGCCAAAATCTAGGCAGAATAATCAAACACCAGAGAATTATCTCCGGGCTGACGCTAAGGGAGCTTTCGGCTAGTTCAGATGTGTCTTCATCCCACCTGGGTCGCATAGAGAGAGGAGAGCGTTTCCCCTCAGCCCATGTCCTACGCAGAATCGCCAGACACCTAGGCTTTGAGGAGGGTGAACTATTTGCCTTAGCCGGCTATTTCTCCCCCCAGTCCCCAACAGTGGCTGAGACCATGGCGGAGAATAGTGTTAAACAATTGGATCCTATTGTGACCAGGGCACTAGCGCAAGAGCCTATTGAAGTACAGCGTGCCGCAATCGTAATCCTCACTGTGCTGAAAAGCATTGCCAAATCGTTGGAGTGAGAACAATGACCACAAGGGCGAGCCCGAATGGTTAAATCGGTCAACTTTCAGTTGGTCCCAGCAGCTCCAGAAAGGATTGATAAAAGTGTCAAAAAGCTACCAGAAAGACATTATCTTCATGCTGACTAAAGATGATGTCCTGGCTTGTGCCAAAGAGCTGGGAATACACATAGAGCAGGTAACCGATGAGGTTATTGAGCTGGTAAAGGGCCGGCTTAACCTAGAATTTGGCTACTGGCCAGAGATAATAAAAGACGTTCTGACCCAGGCTACCAAATGTCCACTAGGACTGGCTTGCTTTCCTTCCTGTTCTTGGTGGAAAGACAGTAGGTGCACATTTCCACGAGAGGCTTAAATGCCTCCTGTCCACTAAAATCGGTCAAGCCACTCTTTCATTACCCCCACAACCCCCATATTTAGCTTCATTTTAACCCGTTTAAGTACTTCCTTTAGTTGACTACTGGCAATTTTTTCGCTTTTATGATACAATATGCCTAACCGCATTTGGGGGAAGAGACGGGGCTCCAACATGGAAAATATGAGCGCCGAAAACAACGATAAAGCTCTGGACCTGCTCCTGGAGAAGGTGTATCGGGATGGGGGGCACGATTTCCGAGATTATAAACGCGGAACAGTGACTCGCCGTTTACAAAGGAGGTTATACGCCACGGGGGCAACCACATATCTGGAATACATGCGGTTTCTGGATAGCCACCCTGAAGAATATCAGAGGATTGCCGATGACCTCGCCATAAAGGTGAGCGGTTTCTTCAGAAGCCTCTACACCTTTCAGCAAGTAGCCGCACTGGTGCTACCTGAGCTGGTGGCGTACAAAAGAAACCGAGGACAGCGCAGGCTGAGCATCTGGAGCGCTGCCTGTGCCTGTGGTGAAGAGCCATACTCCATAGCTATCCTGCTTGTCGATTTTCTGGGAAACCGGTTACCGGAGTTTGAGATATCAATCTATGCCTCCGACATCAATAGGCAAGCTCTAAACGAGGCGAGGAAGGGAATATACTCCCTGAAGGAGGTGGAGAACCTCCCCCTGGCTATTTTGGAAACCTATTTTACCAACAACGACGAGGGCTACGTGGTCAACAGCAATATCAGGCAAATGGTCAGCTTCTCTTATTTTGACCTGGTCTCAACTAACCCCCCGCCTTTTGCCAACTTGGACTGTGTGTTTTGCTGCAATATTCTGATATATCTGCAGAGGCAACTCCAGGAGAAGGTGCTGGGCATGGTGTATGACTCACTAGCTACCCCCGGCTACCTGGTTTTGGGGGAGGTAGAGACGCCGACAGATAGTCTGCGCCCAAACTTAGAGTGTCTTGATGCCAAGGCAAAGATATACAAGAAGACAGGGAACAAAATTTAGGAGGTGACAAGTGGGCGAACAATTTGTCGGGGCTGAGATTGAGCAGTCTGAGCTGAAGCGGAGGACACGCCTCCTCAACAGTCTGATATGGCTCCTTATGGGGACATTAGGGCTATTCTTGGTTTATGTCCTCACCCTAGGGATGCAATCATTGATATCCGGTCTTATTTCCCTTGTCGCCGCACTGGTCGTCTCTGGCATAGGCTACTGGCTAGCTCGCTCTGGCAGATTCTACGCAGCGGTGTACCTTTTCCTGAGTGGCTTCGTCGTTTTGCTATTATTTATAGTATTTATGGGTGGGAGTACCGCCTTTACTGTCTCTGGAGAGCCGGGCTTGGGGTGGGGAGTAGTGGCAACAGCAATAATGATATCGTTTGTACTAGCCTGTATGTCCTGGCTCTTCGGAGAAAGTATAAACAATGCCTTTTCCGCACTAAAGAAGCGCTCCGAGGAACTTCAGGCTAGCCACAAGGAACTTGAAGCCGCCAACGATAAGCTGAGAGAGACACAGGAGCAGCTAATTCGCTCTGAGAAGCTGGCGGCTATGGGGCAACTGGCGAGTGGGGTTGGTCACGAGCTACGCAATCCCCTAGGGGCGATCAAGAACGCCGTCTTCTATATACGCAGAAGGCTAGCCAAGACTGACCTCCCTACGATAGAACCGAGGATACCGGAGTTTCTTAATCTCATAGACGAGGAGGTTGATGCCGCCGTGAAGATCGTAACCGACTTGCTTAGTTTTTCCCGTGTGGCTAAACCGACCGTCTCCCCAGTTAGCATAGCTGATGTAATTGAGGATGCCCTCAAGCATACCCCCCTGCCGGAAAATGTTGAGCTAACCAAGGATATAGATAACAACCTCCCCATGGTGATGGTGGATGCCGACCAGATTCGGCAGGTGTTTCTTAATATAGCCTTCAATGCGCTGCAGGCAATGCCTGAAGGTGGTCACCTTGACATTCGGACTAGCGGCAAGGGGGAATTTGTGGAGGTGGAGTTTGCCGACACCGGAGGTGGCATCCCCAAGTCGATTATAAACAAGCTTTTTGACCCCTTGTTTACCACCAAGGCTAAGGGGGTTGGCCTCGGGCTATCGATATGCAAAAGCATCTTGGACAGGCACGAGGGTGACATCAGGGTAGAGAGCGAGGTGGGAAAGGGGACTACCTTTACCGTCTCCCTGCCCACCCAATAGATTTTAGAGGGCAAGTGTTATACAAGGTAAAGCGGGAAATGATGAAAACCAACATCTTAGTAGTTGATGACCTAAAGAGTAGTCGGCTGACTCTAGGCGGGATACTGGAAGATGAGGGGCACAATGTAGTCCTCGTCGAGAATGGCTACCAAGCCATTGAGGCAGCCAAGCAAGTTCCTTTTGACCTCGTCTTTATGGATATAAAGATGCCCGGGATTAATGGGGTACAGACCTTCCGTGAGGTAAAGAAGATCAACCCCCAGGCAGCAGTGATAATGATGACCGCCTATTCTGTTGAAGGCCTGGTACGGGAAGCCCTGGAAGAGGGTGCCTACGCTGTGGTCTACAAGCCATTTGATATGGAGCACGTGGTGAGTATCATCGAGTCCGCCCTTCATAGAACGCTGATTCTAGTGGTGGATGACTACTTTGCTGACCAGGAAACCCTCAAGGCTATCCTGGAGGAAAGAGGCTATCGGGTGGTTGCTGCCGAAACCGGCGCCGAAGCCCTAATCAGAGTTAAAGAAAAACACTTTGACATCATATTTTTAGATATCAGACTACCTGATATAGATGGAGCCCACATCTTCGAGCAGGTGAAGGCAATAGACCCAGCAGCAACCGTGATTATGATGACTGGCTATTCTGAGGAAGAACTGGTAAGGAGGGCAATCTCCCAAGGGGCCTACACCTGCATTTATAAACCGTTTGATGTGGAAAGGATATTAACCGTGGTTGGTGAGATTTCCCGACAAAGGAGTAAGTAACATATGCCCTCGGCAACGAAAATCTTGGTGACCGATGACGAGGTCGCCACGCTAAAAACCCTATCAGCGGGACTGGAAGATATGGGATACCGGGTGACTACCGCTCTCAATGGACGAGAAGCGCTAGCGCTGATTAGAAAGCAGGGGTTCAACATTGTCATCGCCGACATAAAACTGCCCGATATTAGCGGGTTAGAGATACTAGAAACGACAAAGGAACTCAATCCAGAGACGGCGGTAATTATGATAACCGGTCATGCCAGTATCGAAACGGCAGTGGATGCCATTAATGAAGGGGCATATGCCTACATCCTCAAGCCGGCGACGATGAATGAGTTGGAGACCACAATCAACAACGCCCTAAGAGAGCAGCGGCTGCTCATTGAGAACCGGGAACTGGTGGAAAGTCTGCAACAATCCAACAAACGCCTAGAGGAAGCCAACAGAGCACTGGAACAAGTAAGCCAGGCAAAGTCCGATTTTATGGCTAAAATGAGCCACGAGCTGCGCACCCCGTTGAATTCCATCATCGGTTTCTCAGAGGTACTGCTTTCTAAGAAAATGTCGCCTGCTGACCAAGCAACCCACGAGGAATTTCTTGGTTACATCCACATCAGTGCCGAGTACCTTCTCCACCTCATTGACAGTATACTCGACCTCTCCAAGATAGAGTCAGGTAAACTGAGCCTGGAGCCCGGCGAGTTTGATCTGGCAGTCCTGCTTGAGGATGTCAAGATAACCGTTCTACCCATGCTTACCACCAAGAAGCAGACTCTACAAATAAAAATAGGTGAGGGCATAAACTCTATATATGCTGACGAGCCCAAAATGAGGCAAATCTTGCTAAACCTTCTCTCCAATGCTCACAAATTTACCCCAGGTGGGGGCAAAATAAAGATAGTTTGCCAGCTAGAAAATCCCCATCTACTCCACTGTTCGGTCATTGATAATGGTATCGGCATAAGCCCCCAAGAACAGCAAAGGATATTCGAGGAGTTTGGTCAGATACGGAGGAGCCCCAGCGACAGTGGACAAGGGGCGGGGCTCGGCCTATCAATAGCCAAGAGGCTGGTAGAACTTCACGGCGGTAACATCTGGGTGGTAAGCGAGGTGGGCTGCGGCAGTACTTTCACCTTTTCCATCCCCATTGCCAGAAAGGGGAGACACCTAGATGCCCAATAAGAGGATACTACTTGTGGAAGACGACTTTATGAACATGAGGCTAGCTCAGCATGTTCTGGAGATAGAGGGATATACTGTGGTTAAGGCAGCCACGGGCCAGGAGGCGCTGAAACAAATTGAATCTACTCTTCCTGACCTTATCCTGATAGATTTGCAACTACCTGATATGGATGGCATGACACTGGTCAGGATACTTAGAGCAAAGGCTATGACCAGAGATACTACTATCCTGGCACTAACTGCCTACGCTATGAAAGGGGACAGGGAAAGGATATTGCAAACTGGGTGTAATGGCTACATCGCTAAACCCATCAATGTCCAGGAGTTTATTAACACCGTAAGGAGATACCTTGGTCCAGGAAACTAAACAAGAAGAGAAAAAGGTGCTCATAATTGATGATGATGTCCTGCTGGTAAGGCTTATTGAGCACAACCTGAGCCGGATTGAGGTGAAGGTTATCAAAGCTTACACTGGCTATGAAGGCATCTCATTAGTTCGCACCCAGCAGCCAGATTTGGTCATTCTAGATATTATCCTCCCCGACATAGATGGCTGGGAGGTACTGCAACGCATTCGTCAAGTGTCAAAGGTCCCAATACTCATGCTGACGGTCAAGGAAAGTGAGGAGGATATCGTGCAGGCACTTAACCATGGTGCCGATGACTATTGCACCAAGCCAGTGGGGATGGCAGAACTTGCAGCTCGGGTACAGGCTATTTTCCGCCGTGCTGAGCTGTACCAATCTCGGGAACAAGTAGAATTCGCTGACCACCTACTCAGGATTAATCTGGCTGAGCAGAGGGTCTCCAAGAAAGGAAAGGAGATAAGGCTGACGCCCACAGAATTCAATCTAGTCCATTACCTGCTAACCAGAGCCGGTCGTTTCACCAGACCAAGGGAAATCCTCAGCCAAGTCTGGGGACAGGAATACGTTGACGATGTAGACCTACTGCGCACCTGCATCTGGCAACTACGTCGCAAGCTAGAGCCCAACCCAGCGCACCCCAGGTATATAATCAACCGCCCTGGCTTCGGCTACATGTTCAATAGAAGGTCACCCGACCAAAGCTAAATATATCCTTCGCCCTCCTAAACCAGCGCCACCTGTGGTCACAGGTGGCGCTGATGCTTTTCTGATTATTCCCTGATGACTACTTTATCCTAATTTTATGAGTTTTTGATTGCCAAGGCATTATCCTAGTCGTAGATTAACCGAAACACAAGAAAGGAGATAGACCAATGAACAACAAGAGGAAAGTAGTAGTTGCTGATGATGAACTCTACATCAGACTGCTGGTGAAGGATATCCTTGAGCCAGATTTCCTCGTCCTGGAAGCAAGCAACGGGGAGGAAGCAGTAAGCATCACCCGCACCCAGAAGCCTGACCTTGTCCTGATGGATATCTTGATGCCAAAGTTGGACGGCTATACCGCCTGCTACGCAATTAAGACCAACGAGCTAACTAAGGCAATCCCCGTGGTCATGCTCACCGGCGTAGGTCATGAACTTAAC
>Ga0114921_10001667_pt1 | contig 10313 bp, 7 predicted proteins | sample BentaG_FD_87016 | JGI IMG/M metagenome (GOLD analysis project Ga0114921, IMG submission 87016) | Deep subsurface microbial communities from South Atlantic Ocean to uncover new lineages of life (NeLLi) - Benguela_00093 metaG | ecosystem: Environmental > Aquatic > Marine > Oceanic > Sediment ...
AAAATGACTGCCCAGAGTCTCCCGCAGGAGACGATTCTCTTCTTTTAACATCCTGTGATCCATGGCCCGCTCCATGGCAAGCCGCAGCTCGTCAAAATCCAGGGGCTTGGTGAGGTAATCATAGGCACCACTTTTCAGGGCGTCAACAGCGGTCTCTACGGATGAATAGGCGGTCATAATGATGACCGGTATAGATGGGTTAAAGGCCTTAATCTCTGTCAAGGCCTGAAGTCCTGAGACCTTAATCATTCGAATGTCCATCAAAATCAGATTAAATGCCTGCTCATTCACTTTTTCGATTGCTATTGAGCCGTCATCGGCTTCAACGACAGAATAGCCCCACCCGGTGAGAAGGGTCTTCAACATGGTGCGGTGTCCAGGATCATCATCCACAACTAATATGGTATTCTGTTTTTTCATAGGATTATGTCCGTCGTCTGTTGGGGGTTGTGAGTTGTTTTCGGCGATACCGGCACTGATTGTGTCAGCAGAGTTTAGCAATTAGCTATTTCTTTTTGCTCCTCAGCTTAACAACAGGCCACTCCTTAGAAACTTAGTTATCAATGGTCTTTTCTTATCTGACAGGATTTACTGGATCTGCAGGATTTTCTTATCTTTTTCTCAGTTTCCTCCTGCCCGCTATTGCGAGCCCTCACCGCCTCGCTCTGCTTGGCAGGCGGGCTGGCTCAAGCGAGGCGGGCGGGGAAGAAACTGAGAAAGACGCCCCAGTGAAATAGGTTGCACATTTCACGGGGTAAAAATCCCGCCACGCGGGAGAGATGAAACTGGGTTGTGCATTTTCTATGGTGTGTCATAATACCCATCTCTGGTTTGACCCTGGAGCCTTCTCTTGCCGCCTTTGGCGGCATTGGGTTTTTGCCCTTCCGTCCGGGAAGGACAAAAGAACAACTGAAATCATGTTAATCCCTGGCCCAGACCTGGTATGCAATGGATTCATTTCAATGCTTTCGCTTGGATACAAGGAAAGCAATAGTATCCTGTACCAATTACGTCGCGCCAGGGCAGGCATGTTAATCCTGTCTAATACATTAAGGAAGATAAATTAGAGCTTCTTTCATGAATAACCCCGTAGCGCAGCGTCGGAGTCGGATGCTGACAACAGTCACCTTACACTTCATTATCTGGCAAGAGGATCGTAGCGGTAGTGCCACTGCCACGCTCACTCTCGATCTTTACCTCACCGCCATGGGAGTCAATGATATTGTGAACTATGGAAAGCCCCAGACCGGTCCCCGATTGTTTGGTGGTAAAATAAGGATCAAAGATGCGGGCCAGATCCTCTTTGGTGATCCCGACCCCGGTATCTGAAACCACGATCTTTGTGCGTTGGGAACTCTCATCCCAAGAAAGCTCCACCAAAAGGGTTCCTCCTTGCTCCATTGCCTCAAGGGCGTTTAGATACAGATTAAGGAGAACCTGGTTGATTCTATCCGGATCAATAGATATATCCTTGATCTCAGGTGAAAGGCTGGTACTTATTTTTATATTTTTTTTCTGGGCCTGCCCCTCAATCATCTTGAGGGAATGCTGAATCAAGGTGTGCAGGGAAGTGGGCTTCTTTAGAATTGTCATGGGACGGGCCAACTCCAAGAGTTGACCAATAACCCTGTTTAGCCTGTCTACCTCCTGGACCATGATTTCAGCCGTTTTTTGGTCTTCAGGTGTGTCCTTGTACCGCTCCCCAAAGTAGGTGGCAAACCCCTTGATTGAGCTGAGAGGATTCCGTATTTCATGGGCAATCCCGGCCGCGAGTCTCCCCAGAGATGCCAGGCGCTGATTTCTTTCAATCTCCTTCTTAAGATTTTTGACCTCAGTCATATCCCTGAAAAGGATGATGTATCCCAAAAAATTACCCTCATCCCCTTCCAGCAGAGATATGCTGACATCCATGGGAATCACTCTTCTGTCCCCAACGGCACAATCTATCTCCTTTGCAACAATACTCTCCTTGGTATCCAGTTCATCAATGAGAGACCATAAGTGCTGGGGCAGGACTTTATGCGCGTTTTTGCCGAGCACTTCGCGGGACGAAAGGTCAAGCACGGCCTCAGCTGTCTGATTGAAAGAAGCAACCTTTCGGTCCGCATCAATTGCCACAAGACCTATGGGCATATTCTCAACAAGGGTATCAGAAAAGGCCTTAATTCTGGTTAGAGAGGCTCTCGTTGAACGATAGGCCTGGGCCAGGAAGAGAGATACAATTCCAGCAAACCCAATCAAAAGAAGGATAAGTGCCATGAGCACGGTGTGGCGCATATCCTCTTTTCTTGCCGCCTCAATCGGACCCATGTCTAACCCCACAAAGATGAGCTGCCTTGTTTCGTTGCTCTGTATCAGGGGATTAGCATCGGGCCTGGGCATCATGCCCTGCCCCGTTCGGCCGTGAAAGCGCCAATATATCCTGCCCGTCGGCGCAAACTGACGAAAAACCTCAAAGGTATCTCCTCCATCCGGATTCATCACCAGGCGCCATTCCACCGTTTCGGTACGAGAGATCCGCTCAAGATCCAGATTTTTGCCATGAACCCCTCCTATCCGGGCAGGATCGTTATGGGCCACGACAATACCTCTCATGTCGGTAACGATGAGGTAAACAATATCAGACTGTTGGGCTGTTTCCGTCAACAATTTCTGAAGTTGAAAACGACCTCCTTGCATCCCCATCATTCCCATCATTCCAGTGCGAGCACCGGCTTCAAAGGACCTGATGAGGGCGGCTCCCTTTTCGAGGAGAAGAAATGTGGTGCTTTCTTTTTGTTTATGGATAGTCCTCAGTGTCCAAAAGACAAAGATAGGCACCAGTATGATCACCGCCCCGACGATGAGCCAGGGAGGTATGCTAATCCACGATATCTTCTGTGTTCTCTTTCTTCTCATAATAGCCTCATATTTGGGCAAGATCCGCACCAAAACGAGGTTTAGTGTCACATGCAGTACAGAAGAAAGGATGCTCCACAAATCCTCCCAAGCCAAGACTGATGCCTCGCCGCACCTCGGCGTACTTTGTGTTTTAGGGTGAAAGAAACACCCTTCCCCTGAACCCCACAAGTGGATACTTTCTATCCATTTGGATATCCCTAGATGGATATTTATTATCCACTTTTTCTTATCCAATTGCAAGAGAATAGATCAACATTATTGGGCGTTATCGAAATAGTCTTGTAATATCAAATTGTTAACAACTTTTCCCTCATTTGGCACAGCCGTTGCTTAAGTAGAGTGCAAAATCATTAATAGTAAAGGAGGAATCCACATGAAAAAAACACTAACAATCGTAGGAACCGTAGTTTTGGTAGCGGCCATTGCTTTTCCCGTACTGGCCTACGGTCCAGGTCGGGGAAAGGGTATGGGAATGGGATTTACAAATAGGGTAACTCCCTATTGCGAGAATATCCCGAACCTCAGTGCCGAACAGTCATCCAAGCTCAAAGAGCTGAGAGAGCAGCATCAAAAAGAGTTGCTCCCACTCCGAAATGAGCTCATCAGCAAGAGAGTGGAGCTGAGGAGCCTCTGGTTGCAGGCCAATCCCGATGAGGCCAAAATCAAGGCTAAGCAACATGAGATCACCGAGCTGGAGAATAAGCTCCGAGAGAAGATGACGGAGCATCGGCTTGCGAGCCAGAAGGTTCTCACACCCGAGCAACAGGCTCAATTGCAATCGGCTAGACCGACATCGGGTTTTGGGTATGGTGCAAGAAGACCTGGAGCCCCTGGCTATGGCCAAATGAGAGCCTGGTAAAGGACATTTGGGGAAGGGGTAAGAGCCTTCCCCACTTTTTCATCGTTCATGTTCAGGGAAACCAGATAATGTGCCTTTGATCCAAGTATCGCCAGGCAAATCGAAAAAGGAAGCATCTATTGTGGGAAACAAGAAGAAAGGATTCAACTGGAGAGGATGGGCAACATTTGTGGTCATCATATCCTTTATTGTGGACACAATCTCGGGGATCATCCTCTATATCGCCCCGCATGGAAGGGTTGCCAATTGGACGAACTGGAACATCTGGGGACTCCACAAGGAAGAATGGGGAGCCGTTCATACCATATTCGGTTACATCCTTCTCATCATCGTGGGCATTCATCTCTATTACAACTGGAAGATATTTATGAGCTTCATCTGGAGTAAAATTCGGAAGGCCTTGAACCTCAGATGGGAACTCATCACCGCTACCCTGCTCTGTCTTTTTGTCTTTCTCGGAACGTTATGGAATATTCCGCCCTTTAGCACTACAATGAATGTAGGCGAAACTGTAAAGGAAAGCTGGGCGGAAAGCAAGGCCATAGCCGCACCTGTTCGTCAGGCACAGGAGTTGAGCCTTCAGGAGTTTGCAGCCGGAATACAGGCGCCCGTCGATCAAATTCTCAGTGAGCTGAGATCCAAGGGATTCGCGGTGAAGAATGCCCAGCAGACCTTGGACGAAATTGCCAAGGAAAACAGAACCTCTCCTGATAACCTCTACAAGGCCATGATATCCGATGGTGTGAAGCCCTCCGTTCCTCAGGCTATCCAAGCAACCGGCCTTGGGAGAAAAACACTCGATACGATCTGTTCTGAAAAAGATCTTTCCATTGGCGAGGTGCTAACCAGACTAAAGGAGAAAGGGATTGAAGCCAAAGCCAGCGATAGGATAAGGGACATTTCAGTCAGATATGATAAAACGCCCATGGAGATCTTTGCCAACATTGAGGGCAAAGACTGAATGTAACCCGAAGATGTCTCAGATGCGGATCAATTTCAGGCTTGAAGCGCGCAAGATCACTACTGAGGTCCAGTTTGGCAAAGGGTATGCCGGTGGTCATCGTCCTCCGATGAGAGGTTACGGTCCAGGGGTATGCTGGCACTAATTCGGGCTAAAGGGTGGAGCCTAAAGCTCCGCTCTCTTTAGTTAACGCTTGGATGACACGAGAAACAAGCGAATGCAAACAAGAGGAAGAAACCTGTGATGAAAACCCAGAAAAAGAGGTTCAAATGGCGTGGCGTGACCACCTTCATGCTCATCTTAGCTTCAGCGGTAGAAATCATATCAGGTGTCGTCCTGTACATCACCCCGCCGGGGAGAATTGCGAACTGGACGAACTGGACCTTCTGGGGGCTCAACAAACACGAATGGGGAGCCATGCATACGATATTTGGGTATCTTCTCCTGATCATCATTGCCGGCCACCTCTATTACAACTGGAGAGTCGTTGTGGCCTTTGTGTGGAGCAGAATGAGGAAGACCTTCAACCTCAAACGGGAATTGGCAGTAGCAACCGTTATAAGCCTTGTTGTTTTCCTCGGAACGTTTTGGAACCTTCCGCCTTTCAGCACTGTTATGAATTTTGGAGATAAGGTAAAACACAGCTGGGAGAGCGGTGCGAGCCCAAGGGGGCGTTGGAAGGGAAACTCGTTGGCATCATCATCCATTCCCTCCACTGTGGAGAAGGAAAATAGATCAATGGGCTGGAAGAGAAATAATACCCTGTCCCCAGGTCTTGCCTACGCTGAGACGACTCCCTATACAAAACGTGGTTCTCCCGCGGACAGAGGGACAGGTTTCGGGAGAAAAACCCTAGAGACGATCTGTTCTGAAAATCATGTGCCTGCGCAAGAAGGGTTATCTCGCTTAAGAAATCAGGGAATTGAGGCCAGCGCCACAGATCGGATCAGGGACCTTGCAAACCATTCAGGAAAAAGGCCGAGCGAGATCATTCAGGTTATTACAGGAGGAACGGGTACATACCTCGGCAGTGCTCACTCACAGTTAGATCGGCATTCTGAGGTAATTCCCCGTGCTGACAACAGGGCGGGCTCTAAGAAAGGAAAGGCTGCAACACTCAAAGGCCGAGATCTCGTTCGGCTTGGTAAGATCGCCACCGTAACAGGGACCTTATTCCAGCATGCTGACGAATGGGGTCTCAAGGTTGGAGACACTCTTTACGAAATTCACCTGGGGCCCGCTGAATACAGGGCACAAAAAGGCTTTACATTAAAGGAAGGGGATCAAGCCACTATCAAGGGGTTTGTCTATAACACCGATGTGGCAGTAACCACAATCGAAACCGGCGGGAAATCAATAGTGTTAAGGGACGAGACAGGACGTCCGGCTTGGGCGAGGACAACGTTTAGCTCAGCTGGAAGGGCCCGAAACTTGTAAGCCTAGACCTATTCTGGTCCGCCCTGTCCATTTTTGAATCTGGACTAGAAAAAAATTCTTGGCCATTAAGGGCCACAAAATAACTTCGAGCCCCCTTGCATAGCCTCCCAGGCTCCGTCAGGGGTCTTGAACGTCTGAATCGTTCTCCTACCGAGCAGAAAAACCTCGGTCACCTCCAATCTTGCAAGCCCTTATTTCTAATAGGCTGTCTGCGGAGAGAAATAGATCATTTCTCTCCAGCCATAAGATTAACAGGAGATGAAAAAGTTTGGAGCCCTTTAAAAGCGTACGATTTTGACTTTTATGTTTACTATTTTATGTTTACTTGTCTCTTTGGCCCTAGTAGCATATTTGTATGGACACTTGGAAGACGGGGGTAATGCAATGAGAAAGAGGCCTTCATCCTGTGTAGCAATCTTTGGATTCTTGACCCTTTCCATCGCAATGCCTTCCTTCGGAAACGCATTATGACATCATCGATTCGTCTCAAGAAGTGCAGATTTACGAAGCAGTCATGAATGATACCGAGGGAGAAATAACGTATGCTTTGCTGCAAGCAGGGGGCTACATAAAAGACAACAGGCTACTTCCAAAGGGTTTTGATACGACTCCGGTAGATGAGAGAATAGCTGTCAAAGGGTATGCCTCAAAGGATAATAATTTTACCGGTAGCTCCGACTCTCTTACATACCGCGTGAACACCAAGGGTTTTAGGCTCCCCTTCACAATTATTACCGAATTGTTATACCAGACGGTCTCATTCAATTCCTTAGCAGATCTGCTCTCAGACCAGACGAGCAACGGGCTCTTAAGGGAGTTTAGCAGTTACAATATCCCGATAGTCATCTCAAAAGCGCAGAGGAAATATGAATAGCGCATACTACTCTTGTATTTCCCCGATTCACAGAGTGTGGAGAGAAAGAACGCGGGGAGTCCGCAGAGAGGGCACGAGCGATTATCTTTCTCATATCGGGGTCTTATGTCAGAAAAGAAACCATCAAATCAAGGAGTAAACTATGGCGAAGAACAGAAAGAGATTCAATTGGAGAGGTTGGACTGCCTTTGTAGTCACCATATCCTTTGTTGTGGACACCATCTCGGGCATCATTCTCTATGTTGCCCCACCAGGGAGAATTGCGCATTGGACTAACTGGACAATCTGGGGCCTGAACAAGGAGGAATGGGGAGCCATCCACACCATATTCGGCTATCTGCTTCTTATCATCGTCGGCGTGCATCTGTATTACAATTGGAAAATATTTATGAACTTCATATGGAGCAAAATACGAAAGGCCTTGAACCTCAGATGGGAACTCATCACCGCTATCCTGCTCTGTCTTTTTGTCTTCCTCGGAACCTTATGGAATGTTCCACCCTTCAGCACTACAATGAATGTAGGCGAAAGCTTTAAAGAAAGCTGGGCGGAAAGCAAGGCTGAAACCCCTATTGCCCATGGAGAACTGTTGAGCCTTCAAGATTTTGCGACGAGAATCCAGGTGCCTGTTGATCAGCTTTTGGATTCACTAAAATCCAAGGGCTACAAGGTACGAGATACACAGCAAACACTCGGAGAGATTGCTCAGCAGAACAATACTTCGCCTGATAAACTTTATGAGGCCATGAAGTCAGGAGGGGTGAAACCAACGGTTCCTAAGACGATCGAAGGATCGGGTCTTGGGAGAAAAACCCTTAAGACGATCAGCTCGGAACAAGGGCTTTCTATTGATGAAGTGCTGTCCCGGCTTAAGCAAAAGGGTATCAGCGCTCAACCAGGCGATAGACTCAAAGATGTGGCAAATAAACATGAAAAATCTCCGTTGGAGCTCCTTAATATCATTACAGGACAAGAGTCATAGATGCCTCCGTATACCGACTCTCCCTGTACCAACACGAATACCAGGCATTCAGAAACCCTATCATGCTGAAGATTAGCTCCTTTTTGTTAAAAAGGACCGAGGTGCAGAGATGCGACGGTGGAATGGTTGGGGTGACGACACGATTTGTTTCCCCTTACCAGAAAACGCTCATAGATTCCTTACAGAGAAAATCGGCGAGGCAACCTCGCTTCCCGATGCAAGGCTGGACGGCGTTCTGGCACAGGTGCCACAATCTCGTCTCCCTGACCACCCCTCGGTAACAAAATCGGCCGAGGAGCGCCTACGCCACACACGGGGCCAAAGCCTTCCTGACTGGCTTGCTCTGCGCAGCGGTAACCTTGGTGTGTTTCCTGACGGAGTTGCTTATCCTACCGGCATAGAAGACGTACGTGGCCTCCTCGCTTACGCGAAAGAAGCAGAAGCCTCCATCATCCCTTACGGGGGTGGTACGAGCGTTGTAGGACATATCACCCCGGAAAAAGGCAGGAGCCCGGTGCTAACCATTGATATGGGAAGAATGAACCGCCTTCTGAAACTCGATAAAAAAAGTCAGATCGCCACCTTTGGCTCCGGAGCAGCAGGCCCAGATATTGAGGCACAGCTCAGGGCACAGGGTTACACCCTGGGCCATTTCCCCCAATCGTTTGAATTCTCCACCCTGGGCGGCTGGATAGCCACCCGTTCCTGCGGTCAGCAGTCGCTGCGGTACGGTCGAATCGAGCACCTATTTGCCGGGGGACAGCTCGAGACTCCCGTGGGTACTTTGGAAATCCCTCCTTTCCCTGCCTCGGCGGCCGGACCTGATCTGCGCGAGATGGTGCTCGGCTCCGAGGGACGCTTGGGTATCTTAACAGAGATTAAGATTCGGGCTACACCGTTACCTGAGTGGGAACGTTTCCACGTTGTATTCTTCCCCGATTGGCAGACAGCCGTGGCTGCCGTGCGTTCGGCTGCACAGGCCAGGATTCCCCTATCAATGCTACGGCTCGGTAGCTCTGTCGAAACGGAAACCCAACTCGCTTTTGCAGGGCACGAACGGCTTATCGCATTGTTCGAAAGACTGCTCTCCTGGCGCGGCATACGTGTGGAAAAGTGCATGCTGATGTTCGGTGTTACCGGAACACGCGTTCAGTGTCGTATGGCGCTCAAACAGGCGCTTGTGATCTGTAAACGGAAAAAGGGTGTTCATACAGGCACATACATGGGCCGTAAATGGGCGCAGAGCCGTTTCCTGGCACCTTATTTGAGGAATTCTCTTTGGGAAAGGGGCTACGCCGTGGATACCCTTGAGACAGCTACTAACTGGCAGAGCGTGGATCAAATGGTGAACGCTATCGAATCTGCTCTGTCTGGTGTGCTTGAGAATGAGGGGGAGAGGATTCATGTGTTCACCCACCTGTCCCACCTCTATCCTCAGGGTTCGAGCATCTACACGAGTTATATTTTTCGAGTCGGCAAGACCTATGAGGAGACCCTTGCACGGTGGCAACGCTTAAAGATGGCTGCCTCAAAGGTCATCGTCGCCAACGGCGGCACCATAAGCCATCAGCACGGCATTGGTGTGGATCACGCACCCTATTTGGCCGCAGAGAAGGGCCCACTTGGCATAGCCACAATTGAAACACTGTGCCGGCAATTTGACCCTAACGGGCTAATGAATCCTGGCAAGTTAGTGCGCTCATTCCGACCTCCCGTAAGCAAAATACAGTGAGGGCGAACGTGGTTACCTCAAACCCCCAAGAACAGCGTGACCGGGCATGGTTGGAGCTGACCCGGAGGGATTCGCAAAAGTCCCACGGCCTCGATATACTGGTGATCGGAGGCGGCATTACTGGTGCCGGTATTTTGATGGGGGCGGCGAGACATGGCCTCGCTTGTGCTCTCGTCGAACAGCGTGATTTTGCCTGGGGAACATCGAGCCGCTCCTCCAAGATGGTTCACGGTGGGCTGCGGTATCTCTTGGCAGGCAACCTGAAGCTAACCCGAGAGTCTATTCGGGAAAGACAACGATTAATCCGCGAGGCTCCTGGATTGGTAGATCCCATGGGTTTTTTGATTGCTTTTTACAAGGGCCATTTTCCAGGACGATGGTCATTCAGCATCCTCCTTACCGTGTACGATGTCCTTGCGCGGCGATGGAACCATCGGTATTACCCAGCCAAGAAATATATTTGGCTGGCGCCTCACATTGCGCTGAAACATCTCAAGGGCGGCATCAAGTACGGTGATGCCATCACCGACGATGCACGTCTGGTATTCCGTACTATTCGTGAGGCCC